>Ga0194055_10000559_pt1 | contig 30096 bp, 30 predicted proteins | sample SepL449m_MetaG_FD_155482 | JGI IMG/M metagenome (GOLD analysis project Ga0194055, IMG submission 155482) | Anoxic zone freshwater microbial communities from boreal shield lake in IISD Experimental Lakes Area, Ontario, Canada - Sep2016-L442-9m | ecosystem: Environmental > Aquatic > Freshwater >... | reverse complement strand
GGCACAAGGTCGCAGCACTCTCGATGCTGGACGAATCCTGGGCCATGACTGGCGGCATGGCGTGTACCGCGATTGCAATTACTCGCGATGAGGTTCGCGTTGCCGGACAAACAATGGATCTGCCTGGGTGGACTGACACCATGCAAACGATTTTGAATGTGAAAGATGCCAATGGACTTGGAGTTGTGGCAGCCACCTACCCAGGTTCGCTTGCAACGTGCGGCGCGAATTCAAATGGTGTTGTCGTTGTTGTTAATGCGCTCGACCTGGCAACCGACCTCACTGGCATGCCCGTGGATTTTGTTACCCGCGGTGCCTTACATCAACCGACTGCTGAGCAGGCGATTGCGTTCATTCGCAGCATTCCGCACGCAGTTGGTCAGACCTACACTGTGCTCGATGCACACGACCTCTATATGGTCGAGGCAGCAGCTGATGGCGTTATCGATGTTCCGCTGCACGAGCTGGTCTCAGTTCATACGAATCACGCATTCACTCGGGAACATGAGATCTCGCAAAGTTCGGCCACTCGGTTAGCGGCTATTGAAGCAACTCGGGATTCACTCACAGGTATTGAAACGTTGGAACAGGCCCTGACGAATAAAGAGTCAGGCGTCTGCCAAGTACTGGGTCGATTTACTGCCGACATGTACTCATTTATGGGCGTTATGGGCGATTCCGTGAACCGTCGAGTCTGGGTGAATGTGTCCCCTGCCACAGGTAACCCATTCGAGGAAGTTTCATTTCTCTAAGGTCATAGGCTCTAGCCATGGCAAATACTGATGTTCAGGTCACCGTGATTGGTGGCGGTGTTGTAGGTCGAGCAACTGCATGGCAGCTCTCTAAAGAAGGCATCAGCGTACGCGTTGTTGATTCTGGCGAACCACGCTTTGGAACTTCGATGGCAAATGCTGGCTGGGTTGCTCCAAGCCACATCATTCCGTTCGCTGCACCTGGCATGGTGTCGATGGGTATCAAAGAACTTGTGAAACGTTCGGGCGCATTTGGTGTTTCTCCTAGTGCTGGTCCAGCACTTGCCTCGTGGACCCTTAAGTTCATGCGCGCTTGCACAATGGAACACGTTGACCGTAACGCACCAGCGCTCAACGAAATTCTGCAACGCAGCATGGGGCTCTTTGATGACCTGATTGTTAACCACGGATTGCGACGAACCGAAAAAGCGTTGTACTACATTTTCTCGTCGGATCGCGCCGAAGAATTAGCACATGAAGAACATGATCTCTTCACCAGTCACGGGGTAGGAACAAAACTTGTTGACGTGGAATCTGCCCGCAGAGATCTACCCATCTTGAAGGACAACGTTAAGGCAGTTCTTGAACTCAGCACTGACTACGGGATTGATCCACGTCGCTTTGTGAACTTACTGGGTGAACTCAATGACGGTGCTGGTGTTGACTATCGCACCGGAGAAACCGTCACGAACGTTGTGCATCGCGCCGACCTTGTGCATGTAACAACGGATAAAGATTCTTGGACGAGCGATTACGTAGTGCTTGCTGCAGGAACCTGGTCACATGAAATTGCCAAGATGGTTGGCTCCTCGCTGAGCTTGATTGCAGCAAAGGGACACTCCGTCACACTCCCAAATATGACTAACATGCCCGATCGCCCCATGATGCTTGCCGAACAACGCCTGGCGACAAACCCAGAGGCAAACGGCTACCGCTTGAGCACTGGGTTTGCGCTGACCTCGAACAATGACCGTTCCATTAATCGCAAGGCAATCGACAAGCTCTATGCAACTGCCAGCGAGGTTCTGCACCTGCCACCACGTGCGGCAAACATTGACCCATGGACTGGGCTACGCCCTGCCAGCCCAGATGGTTTGCCTTATATCGGTCCGTTGGCTAATGCGCCTCGAGTAATAACGGCTACTGGCCACGGAATGATTGGCAACATGCTGGCTCTTGGTACTGGAGCAGTTGTTGCTGACATTGTTCAGGAACGACCAATATCAGCAGAAATGCTTAAGTTTTCACCCTCACGCCCAAGCGCATAGGGCAGTATTGCACTACTGCCCAAACCCTGATGCAAAGGATCTCTCTTGACTAATTCGTTCCTGAACATTGCCAACGTCAGCAAGGCGTTTACGACACCAGAAGGTGGCACAGTCCACGCACTCGATGATGTGTCGCTAGATATTCGCGAAGGCGAATTCTTCGTCATGCTTGGACCATCAGGCTGCGGCAAGACAACGTTATTGCGCTCTATCGCTGGTCTTGAGTATCCCGACAGCGGTGTCATCACACTTGATGGCCAACGAATTGATGATCTTCCTGCATACAGTCGTCCCGTAAATACTGTTTTCCAATCGTATGCACTCTTTCCACACATGACAGTGGCTCAAAACATTGCCTTTGGACTTGAGATGGAAGGCATAAGTAAAGATGAAACAGCAAAGCGTGTTGCAGATGCTCTTGATCAAGTGTCACTTTCAGGTTTGGATAAGCGCCGTCCAAGTCAACTTTCCGGCGGTCAACAGCAACGTGTTGCACTTGCTCGCGCGTTAGCTAAGCAACCAAAAGTACTCCTGCTTGATGAACCACTGAGTGCATTGGACCTCAAGCTTCGTCGTGGCATGCAGATTGAACTTAAGCGCCTACAGCAGCAAACCGGGATCACTTTCGTATTTGTCACACACGATCAAGAAGAAGCCATGTCGATGGGTGATCGCATCGCAGTATTTAAGGATGGACACATTGTTCAACTTGATACTCCACAAGAGATTTATCGTCGCCCGGTCAATAGCTTCGTAGCTGACTTCATCGGTGAAACAAACTTGCTCGATGGAACTGCTACTGCCAACGGCGTAGAAGTTCCTGGCGGCGGTTTTATCGCACGTGCAGTCATTGCATCAGATTGTGTAGTCCCCACCTCTGGCCCGGTCACCATTGCAATTCGACCTGAAGACTTAAAGATCAGCGAAGGCTCAGGCTCACTAACGGGAATTGTCCGCGATGTGATCTTTACTGGTGAAACAGTCCGAGTACACATCGATCTTGGAACCACTGAAGTGGTCGCCCACTTACCGTCTTACGGAGTTCGCGTTCCTGACCGCGGTGAAACCGTAAGCTTCTCGCCGCTAGACCAGTCCGCACGCACGGTGGCTTCATGAGCAAACTAGTGCGTGGTCGCCCTGGGCAAACCAGTCCCTGGTTAGCAATTCCCACGATTGCTTATCTGTTCCTCACCATCGGCATCCCACTTTTCATTACCGTTGTCTACTCGTTCTTGCAACGAGCAAAAATTGGCATGGGTGTTTCATGGCACTTCTCGGCAAAAGCCTATAAAGACTTATTTGTTCTCGAAAACTTAGACGGCACAACTTCGTTTGATACCCGCTATGTCAAAGTGCTCTGGCACTCATTCCAATACTCAGCCGTAACAACTGTGGCAACCGTTTTGTTGTCAATACCTATTGCGATGTGGATAGCAACGCGCAACGAAAGCACTCGCAATATTTTGGTGGCCGCAGTCACGTTGCCATTTTGGATTAGCATCCTGATCAGAACTTACGGTCTGCGGCAGATTATTGATGACAACGGCCCCATCGGTTGGATCGCTCACAAATTGGGGTACGAGAGTTTCCACATAATTTATACGCCGATAGCAACCATGATTGGTTTAACTTATGTGTTCTTGCCTTTCATGATTTTACCGATTTACGCCAGCGCAGAACGTTTCGATTTTCGGCTTGCTGAGGCCGCTTACGATCTCGGCGCCAAACGGTGGACAGTGTTTCGTCGAATTGTTTTCCCATCGATTCGTCCCGGGGTGATCGCTGGTATCGCACTCGTGTTCATTCCTGCGCTCGGTTCATTCTTGCAATCCGACATGCTTGGTGGCGGAAAGACGAACATGATTGCAAACGTCATCGCATTGAATTTCACACAAGCCCGTAACTGGCCATTCGGTTGCGCCTTGTCTGTCCTGTTGATTCTGCTCACACTGCTTTTGGTTCAGTTCATTCGTTGGGTGTCTAAGAAGTTTGGAGACCAGGTGAGCTTGATATGAGTTCAGCGACCATCACCGCGACAAAGCGTCGCAAGCTAGTTAACCTTCGCAACTTCCCCACATTCCGAGCAGTCTCTTGGTTTGTGTTGTTCTTCCTATACATTCCACTTGTGCACGTGATTGTGTATTCGTTTAACTCCAGTCGGATTGCAACCATCTGGGAACATTTTTCTACCAAGTGGTACTTCAAAACTTTCCACAACGACGACATGCAGCGCGCGCTAAAGAATTCGTTCAAAATCGCTTTTGCAGCCACACTATTGTCGACAGTGCTTGCAGTACTTGCAGCACTTGGGCTGGTAAGAATGCGCCGATTAGGTTCCGCATTTGCATGGAGTCTCATCGGTGCACCTCTGATCATCGCGGAAATTGTTCTGGCGGTCGGTACCTTGGGTTTCTTTATGGCCGTTCACATTCCGCTTGGAATCTTCGGAATGGTGATTGCTCACACGGCATTTTGTATTCCCTTTGCCTTGTTGCCTATTCGAGCAAGGCTCGGGCAACTCGACGTGGCCCCATTTGAGGCCGCTGCCGATCTTGGTGCAAATGAACGTCAAATCTTGCGCCGGATAACCCTGCCACTACTCTCACCAGCCATTGTTTCTGGGGCTTTATTGGCATTTGCTATCTCGATTGACGACTTTATTACGTCGTTTTTCATCTCCGGGCCAGGGTCAACCACCCTTCCGGTCTACATTTTCGGCATGATTCGCTCAACTGTGACACCAGAAGTGGACGCAATATCCACACTGTTGTTGCTGTTCTCTGGCATTGTGTTAATTAGTTCCTACGTTCTCAACCGAAGAAGGAGATAAATAATGGGAAACACTAAGAGGCGCCGCGCCTCCTATGCCGCTGCGCTTGCTGCGGCAACCGCATTGTTGCTAACTGCGTGTGGCGGTTCGTCCACATCAGATACACCAACAGCTGCTGATACATCCGCCGCATTCCCAACATCGGGTTCAGGTGAAATTCATCTATACAACTGGACGGATTACATCGATCCAGAGCAGTTGACTGCCTTCACGGCCGACACAGGTATCAAGGTCATCCTTGACACTTTCGACAGCAACGAAACGTTGCTTGCAAAGTTACAGTCGGGTGCTACTGGTTACGACGTTGTAGTTCCGTCTGACTACATGGTTTCACAAATGATTGAACTGAATCTTCTTCAGAAGGTTGAGCCAGCAACATTCCCGAACGGTAAGAACATCAAGCCAAACTTGCTTAATGATGTTTATTGGGATGCAGGACGTCACTACTCTGCTCCATGGATGTACGGCACAACTGGTATCGCATGTAACACAACTGCCGAACCAGCATGCGCCAACATCAAGTCATGGCACGATTACTTCACTGCTGGGCTTCCAAAGATGGACTCGCTCAAGGATCAGGTCGAAGTTGTATCTGCTGCATTACGTGCAACAGGTGTTGCTGCCGCTGATTTGTGTACCACTGACAAGACGAAGTACGCAGCAGCAGCTGACCTACTTAAGGGCTTCAAGCCTGCTGTAATCGATTCCGACAGTGGTATCGAACGCGTTATTGCTGGTACCAGCAACGTACGTCACGCATGGAATGGATCTACTCACCGCATGAAGGATAAAGTTCCTGGCGTTGAATACATCTACCCATCAGAAGGTTTGAACCTTTGGGCAGACAACTTAGTTGTTCCCGTAGGCGCTCCAAACCTAGACAACGCAAAGATCTTCATCAACTGGATGATGGATCCTGCGCACGCTGGTGCTGAAAGTAACTTCTCTGGTTACGACAACGGCATCACCGGTTCCGATGCGTTCATGAGTGACTCGCTGAAGGCCGACCCAGCAGTGGTTGTGCCAGCAGATAAGACTGCGCTCATCTCTGCAGTTCCTCCATGTGGCCAGGACGCTCGCGACCTGTACACCCAGGTATTCACTACCTGGTTGGGCGAACAGAACTAATTTCGACACAAAGAACTGGAGCCTCACTTTCGGGTGGGGCTCCAGTTTTTTGCATCTACGGTCTCGTGTGCTCCATAATCCTTAAGTGAAAAGTGCGATGATGCGGGCAGCCCTTAGTGCAATAGTTGCGCTCACCTTGACCGCCTGCGCTGGGTCCAGCGACCTGGTGTCCACGACTTCTCAGGAACTCCATGTATACAACTGGACTGACTACATTGATCCGAATGAGGTCACGCGTTTTGAAAACGAGACTGGTATCAAGGTCATCCTTGACGTGTACGACAGCAACGAAACGTTGCTGGCAAAAATTCAATCCGGTGCCACTGGCTACGACATTATTTTTCCTGCCGACTACATGGCCGCGCAAATGCGGGAACTGAACTTACTTGAACCCATAGACGTAGCAAGCTTTCCGAATGGAAAAAACATCACGCCGTCCATGCTGGATGTGTACTGGGACCCGGGTCGAAAATACACCGCGCCCTACATGTATGGCACAACTGGTATCGCATGTAATCCAATTGACCCATTTTGCCCCACCATTAAGTCTTGGCACGATTTCTTCACCACAAAAGACCCTAAGGTCAGCGTTTTGAAAGATGAAATGGAAGTTGTATCAGCCGCACTTCGCGCAGTAGGTGTTGCAGGCAACAATCTGTGCACAACTGACAAAACAAAGTTTCAAGCAGCTCTTGATCTGTTGATGGCCTTCAAGCCAGCCATTATCGAGTCTGACGGTGCAACGGAACGGATGCTTAATGGAACAAATACTTTGGAGCACACGTGGAATGGTGAAGTGCATCGCATGCGTCCACAAATTCCAAACATGATCTATATCTATCCAACCGATGGCGCAAACCTATGGGCAGACAACATTGCAGTTCCCGTGGGCGCACCACATCTGGACAACGCTAAGACATTTATTAACTGGTTAATGGACCCAAAGAATATTGCCGCTGAAAGTAATTTCACGGGTTACGACAACAACATTGTTGGCTCGGATGAGTTTATGGATAAGTCCATTCGCCAAGACCCGGCTGTGATACCACCGGCAGATGTTGTGAGTCGACTCAGTCCAGCTCCGAATTGCTCGCAAGATGTTCGAGACATGTACACACAGGTATTTACATCGTGGACGTCAAACCAATAGCGGCATCAAGTACTGCTTGGGTACGACGAGTAGGTTGAGCAGAGTCCAGGGTCATTGCGACCACATGTGCCGGTGGAATGTCATCTTTGACGTCGAGCATCACAAAAGTATGCCCATCGACTGTTGTGTTGTGAGCGGGTCGCATGTTCAGCAGTGCAACCCCCATGCCGCGCGCCACAAGTGCGCGGACAAGTTCGGTACTTCCTGAGCGATAGCGAATATGCGGACTGACACCTGCAACCTGAAACACCCGTTCGAAATAGTCCCTACTGTGTGGCAGATCCAGTAACACAATCGGCTCGTCAGCGATGTCATGCAATGCAATCGACTTATGATTTGCAAGACGATGATTCTTGGGCACAACAACATGTGCCGACACATCAAAAAGTCGTTGCACCCGAATCGCGGGTGCGCGTCCAAAGTCGTATCCCAAGCCAATTTCAAATCGACCACTCATGAGGCCGTCATTGAGGTCCGGCAAGCTCACTTCGTCAATTCGCACATCGAGATCGGGAAAATCTCGCGCCAGAGCAGTCAGCAACTCAGGAACGAGGTACGGAGCAATCACGCTGTAAACGCCGACGGAAATGGCGCCAACAGGTGAACTACCCAAATCACGAGCATCTTGTTCAAGTAACTGCGCATCATCAAGCATCGCGCGAGCCTTGATCAAAAGCCGCTCACCTGCATGAGTCAGACTCACACCCTTGGCATGGTGTCGCACAAGAAGTTGCAAACTCAGTGCCTTTTCAATCTCACTAATCCCACTGGACAACGTGGACTGCGATACGTGAAGTGCAAGAGCCGCCCCACTGACGGACCCATATTCAGCCACGGCAACCAAGTACTCAAGTTGCCGAAGAGTGTAGGAAGGCATGTATGCAGTGTATCGAACCAATCGAACTTAGTTTTGAGTTAAATCGACTTGTTCGAATAGGCGTCCTGTCCGATAATCTTGCCTAACAGGCGCCGTATTGTGGCACGTGAACCAGAAGGACAATCATGACTCACAACCGAATTCGCCCGTTCAACACTAAAGTCACCTACCCCGAGCAAAACTTGGATAACGACTTAGCCCAGGCAGTTGTCGCTGGTAACACCGTGTACTTGCGTGGCCAGATTGGTCAAGACCTCGATACTCGCGAATCTGTGGGTATTGGTGATGTGACAGCTCAGGCCGAAAAAGCAATGGCCAACATTGAATTGCTGTTGCGTGAATCTGGCTCAGAACTCGGTGACATTGTGAAGATCACGATTTACCTCACTGACATTCGGTTCCGCGAACCTGTGTACTTAGTTATGGGTCGCTGGCTTAAAGGCGTGCACTATGTGTCGACTGGACTTGTAGTCAGCGCTTTGGCACGTCCCGAATGGCTTGTCGAAATTGATGCCACAGCTGTTATTCCTGAGAGTCGGGGCTAATGACGATTAGCATCGCTGCGCGCTGTGCCCGCACAGGTGCATTCGGAGTTGCAATTAGCAGTTCAAGTCCAGCAGTTGGTGCCCGTTGCCCTAATGTGCGCGCTGGTGTTGGCGCCGTCTCTACACAAAACGTTACTGATCCGCGGTTAGGTCCCGCACTTCTTGATGCACTTGCATCCGGACTCAACGCACATGACGCTTTAGACCATATCAGTACCGTTGCAACGCATCCTGAATATCGCCAACTCACTGTTGTCGATAGTGAAGGACGTGCGGCCGTGTATTCGGGAACCAAGTCGCTGGGAATTAATGCTGAAGTAACCGACACCAACGTTGCAGCAGCAGGCAATCTTTTAGCGAACCCAAATGTGATTCAAGCAATGGTCGATGCATTTAATTCAACCGCTGATCGAGAACTAGCCGACCGATTGATTGGCGCATTGGAAGCTGGTGTTATCGCCGGCGGTGAAGCTGGCCCAGTGAAGTCAGCAGCCGTACTCGTGGCAACCACCGTTGCCTGGCCCAGCACAAACTTGCGAGTGGATTGGGACGACGATCCCATCACAACACTGCGCGCCATATACTCAGTGTGGGCACCGCAAGCCGCCGACTACGTGACTCGCGCGCTCGATCCATCGGATGCACCGTCCTATGGTGTACCAGGAGATGAATAACAGTGACTGACGCGAAGGTACGAGTTCAAGAAGTCGTTGATTCCCTTCGCGGCGAATTAGTCGAAGTGAGTCATTGGATTCACGCTCATCCAGAAATTGCTTGGCAAGAACATGAATCGAGTGCCTATCTTGCACAATTCCTCGAAGGACATGGATTCACGGTGGAGCACAATTTCGTTGGGCTCGCCACAGCATTTAAAGCCACTTATGGAACGGGCGATTTAACCATTGCACTGTGCGCAGAATATGACGCACTACCTGGACTTGGTCACGCATGTGGTCACAACATCATCGCATCTGCATCAGTTGGCGCGGCCCTTGCTCTTAAAGAAGTAGCCAGTCAGCTTGATGCAACTATCGTCGTTTTCGGAACACCCGCAGAAGAAGGAAGCGGTGGCAAAATTGCCATGCTGTCCCAGAATGCCTTTGCCGGAGTTGATGTAGCAGCACTGATTCACCCTGGCCCAGTTGATGTGGATCACGGCAATCCATTTGCGGTCAAGCACATCGATGTGGCTTACACAGGCAAGGCCTCACATGCTGCGGCGTATCCAGAACATGGCATTAATGCCGCCGATGCATTTACTATCGCCCAAGTTGCAATCGGATTGCTACGCCAACAACTGTCACCGACTGTTCGGGTTCATGGAATTGTGACCAGAGGTGGTGAAGTCGCTAATGCAATCCCAGAGCGCACCGAAGGTCGTTGGTACGTGCGTGCCAATACCTTGGCTGAACTCGATGACATCTATCAACGTGTTGTGAAGTGCTTTGAAGCTGGCGCGCTGGCAACGGGTTGCACACTTCATATTGAAGATGATCTGAACCCATATTCTGAATTCACCAACCACACCGAACTCACCTCTCGTTATCGAGCAAATGCCGAATCGCTCGGGCGCCGCTTTGATGCACCAGAGCCTGCTACTCGGATGAACCGAGCAAGTACTGACATGGGAAATGTGTCAGCAGTTGTTGCATCATTCCACCCTTATATTGGAATTAATTCCGGCACTGCTGTGAATCATCAGCATCAGTTTGCTGCTGCCAGCATTACACCCGATGCCGATCAAGCGGTCGTTGACGGTGCAAAGGGACTAGCGATGACGATGGTGGATGTGGCCACAGACAGTGCGCTTCGTAACTATGTGATGACGTTTTCTCGATGACGACTCGTGACGTATTCCTGGAAGGAATGAGCCGCTCGGCCACAACTGTCTCGATTGTGACAACTGATGGCCCAGCTGGACGGTCTGGTGCAACAGTCAGTGCCATGAGTTCAGTGTCTGCTGATTCTGATCGGCCCTCACTTTTAGTGTGTGTCAATAAAAATACGAAAACTGCGGATGTTATCCGCACTAACGGTCGGTTTTGTGTGAATGTACTACGCGATAGCCAAGCTTGGATTTCCGATGCCTTTGCTGGTCGCACTCCCATTGAAGATAAGTTCGCTGCTGGTACCTGGCTAGAAACCGGACTTGGTTCGTGGTCACTTGAGAACGCGCTGGTCACTTTTGATTGCGAATTGAAAAGTGAAATTCTCTATGGAAGCCACTACGTCTTCATTGGTGAAGTGGAAGATGCTGCCGTCGCTGAAAGTGGACCAGCGTTGGTTTATTCAAATCGTTCTTATGGTTCGTCTGTTCCACTGGGTGCAACAACAGCAAGCCGGCGTGAGATAGCAGACGACCACAACATCATCACCGTGGCAATCGGTTGCTACTCGTCCCTTGCTCCATTCTTAATTCCTCGAATCATCAGTGACTACCGCGCAATTGATCCCAATGTCGACATCAAAGTATATGAGGGCAACCAAGATAATTTAATACATCACTTAGGCGTGCGAGAAGCAGATTTCCTCATCACCTACCAATCCGAAATTCCAGATTGGTGGACTAAGTCCACTCAAATTGCGTCACTAGCTCCCTACGTACTTTTGCCAGCGTTGCATCCGCTCGCAGATCAAGACAGCGTCAGTTTGGAACAACTCAAAGATGAACCGATGGTGTTGCTCGACAGTTCACCACTGCCCAGTTACGTGATGTCGCTTTTTGTTGATGCTGGCCTCTCACCCAACATTGCCTACCGTTCGCCGTCCTACGAGATGGTGCGCTCGATGGTCGGCAACGGACTTGGTTACACGATTTTAGGAACAAATCCTGCAAGCCCAATCACTCTGGACGGGCGTCTGACAGTATCGCGCGCAATTAGCGACACGTGTGAACCAAGTTCAATTGTTCTTGTCACCGATACCAGTCGCGACATAAGTGACGAGGCACGCGCCGTGCATGCCTACATTGCTGAACAACTCAGCAATGCGCTCTAATGCACGTTAAAGAACAAAACCTAAAACGCCAGTTAAGTATGCGAGCAATCGATCGCGACCAAGTTCTGAACTGACTCCACTGTTGCTACTGACTAGGTGCAAGTTAAAGGCATCTTCTAATGCAACAGCCGTTTCAGCAATTGTGCGTGGGCTCTGTACGGTTAAGAATTCTTGCGAGGCAATGCCACGTTCAATGATGCCCTGGTACACCGAGACTTCCTTTTCCCACAAATCAGTCATCAAGTCTGCGTGAGCAGAGCTTCGACCTGCATACGTGTGCAGTTCGTAGAGCATGTACACGTCAGAGGTGACAGGTTCTTCAGGAATTCCTTCACGTACTGCAACCTGAATTGCTTCAATGGCACTATTACACAAGGCAACGCGTTCAACGCGATTCCAGTAGAACCGCTCCATCGCCTCATGATGAGCCTCAACTAAAAGATCATTAAGTTCCGGGTAGTAGTAACTCACCGATCCAATAGAAAGACCAGCGTGTTCGGCGATATCTTTGAGCCGTAACCCCGATAGGCCTCGAGAGGCCACAGCATCCATGGCAGCCTGAACCAGGTTTTTTCGTTGTTCTGTTTGGGCTTTTGGCCTTGCCACAACGCCTCCTGAGAATTTCTTACTAAAACCCTACGAGATGCACGCTAGTTTGGCTACTATTCTTTGAAATACGTTATAAAGAATACCGAGCAGGTGGGTACATGAAAAATCGGGCATTCTGGGACACCTTGTCCCGCACCATGACTTGTGATGGTCGCGCGTTCATCAACGGCGCCCGAGTTGCCACAGCCACAACAACCCCTGACATCAGCCCAGTCACGGGTACAAGCCTGGCCGATGTATCAGAATGTGGTGCTCACGAAGTCGACATGGCCGTTGCTGGTGCCCGGGCTGCATTCAACGGACCATGGTCTTCCTTTTCTCCGGGCGCTCGTAAATCTGTACTCACTACCCTGGCTGATTTGATTCTGGAAAACGCAGATGAACTCGCATTGCTTGATGTCTTAGACATGGGCAAACCCATTTCTGATGCTACGACGATTGATGTTCCTGGATCAGCTGCGATTCTGAAGTTCTATGCCGAAGCAATCGATAAAGTCAGTGGCGAAATTCCTACAACCGATGCCGGAAACATCGCGCTAGTGCGACGAGTTCCCTTGGGAGTTGTTGGCGCAGTGGTGCCATGGAACTATCCACTTGAAATGGCAATCTGGAAAATTGCACCTGCGCTTGCGGCAGGTAATACCGTCGTGCTCAAACCAGCAGAGCAATCACCGCTTTCCGCACTTCGCCTTGCCCAGCTTGCGATAGAAGCTGGTCTTCCTGCTGGGACTCTTAACGTGGTGCCGGGTCAAGGCGAAGTTACAGGTGCGCTACTTGGTCGTCATCCCGACGTTGATGTAATTACCTTCACAGGTTCCACGCAAGTTGGTAAATACTTTTTGGAATATTCAGGTCAATCCAACATGAAGCAAGTGTGGTTGGAGTGCGGTGGCAAGAGTCCAAATCTCATTTTCGCAGACACCGATAATCTACGCGAAGCAGCAGAGTTTGCCAGTCGAGCAATATTTTTTAATCAAGGCGAAGTGTGCTCCGCCAATTCTCGGCTCCTTGTAGAGCGAAGTATCCTTGCGGAATTCACCGCGCTTGTTATCGAAGCCTCAAACAACATTATTGTTGGCCATCCACTCAACGACGACACAACAATGGGTCCTCTCGTTGACCGCACGCAAACCGATCGCGTAGCAGCGTATATAGAATCTGGAAAACAGACATCGCGTCTCGTGCAAGGTGGCACACGCCACACCATAGAAGGTTCCGACTGTTACATCGAACCCACAATTTTCGCCGACGTTCCAATCGACAGCGCCATTGCTTGCGAAGAAATATTCGGACCGGTGCTCTCGATCATGGCCTTTGATACCGAAGAAGAAGCAATCGCCTTGGCCAACAGCACTGATTACGGGCTGGCCGCCTCAGTGTGGACAAGTAATCTCAAGCGAGCACACCGGGTCTCGGACGCTCTGCATGCCGGCACAATCTCTGTGAATACAGTCGATGCGCTTGGCATGAACATCCCATTCGGTGGCTTTAAACAGTCAGGTTTTGGTCGCGATCTTTCGCTGCATGCCTTAGAGAAATTTACTGGGTTGAAAACAACCTGGATTCGTTACGAGTAAGAGGAGTTCGCCATGACAACACAGCAGGAACGACTAGCCGAGATTGATCGCGCCCACATTATTCATCCGTACTTGCCCGATTCAGTGTCCGAACGCGTCATTATGACGTCAGGTAAAGATTGCCAACTCTGGGACGCAGATGGCAAAGAATACTTAGACGCCACTGGGGGTCTCTGGCTGGCCCAAATTGGTCACGGTCGTGAAGCCATTGGCGCCGTCGCAGCCGAACAGATTTCGACCTTGGAATACTTCACAAGTTTTTGGGAGTTCAGTAACGACAAAGCCATTGCACTAGCGGCAAAACTTGTCGAAATTTCCCCCGAAAATATCACACATGTGTACTTCACAAGCGGCGGCTCAGAAGGAAACGAAGCCGCGATCAAGATGGCACGCTACTTCCACCACCGTCGCGGACAGTCTGATCGCAACTGGATAATCTCTCGACGAAACTCTTACCACGGCATCGCCTATGGCGGCGGATCCCTCTCGGGCTTCTCGGTGTACCACGAAGGTTTTGGACCGATGATGCCTCACGTTGAGCATGTGACTCCCCCATGGCCATATCGACATGAGTTGTATAACGGCCAGGACCCAACTGATTTTCTGATTGCCGAACTCCAAGAAACAATCGAACGGATCGGTGCCCAAAATATTGCAGCGATGGTTGGCGAACCAATTATGGGCGTCGGTGGAATGCTCGTGCCACCAGATGATTACTGGCCACGCGTTGCTGCATTGCTGAAAAAGAATGGCATCTTGCTCGTTTTTGATGAAGTCGTCACTGCGTATGGCCGAGTGGGCGAATGGTTTGCCGCACAATACTTCGGAGTCCAGCCTGACATCATTATCACTGCCAAAGGAATTACGTCTGGCTACATTCCACTGGGCGCAGTGCTTGTGTCAACGCAAGTAGCTACTGAGCTGGGCAAAGACTTCGGCTTCCCGATGGGTTACACCTACAACGGACACCCGACGGCTGCAGCAGTTGCGCTGGCCAATATTCAGATCATTGAAGAAGAAGGCCTACTTGACCGGGCAAAAAAGATTGGTGAGTACCTGCATAACGGGCTTCGTACTTTGCTGGAGCTGCCAATTGTGGGCGAAGTGCGCTTTGTTGGCATGATGCACGCCGTGGAATTAGTGGCGGATAAAGAAAGTCGTGAGCCGCTTCCTATGCTCCAGCCCATGCTTCCCGATGTTATTCGTCGCGAAACGGGTGTCATCGTGCGCGATTGTGGCCATAATTTAGTGTTATCACCACCTCTGATCATGACCGAAGAAGAAGCAGATCGTTGTGTCGAAGCACTGCGCTCAGTCTTAACTCGTACGACACCTGACGGCGTAATACATTAAAAGGAGTTTCACATATGTCACTTGAATCAATGGCGCACACAGTTACCGAAAATGTGCAAGCAACAAAATTAGCACTGGCTCAAGAAAAGAAGTTCATTAAGTCACTGCGCAGAAGTGACGTCGTGCTCTTCATCGTTGCTGCCGTGATTGCGCTGGACACAATTGGAACGATTGCATCGGGTGGTCTTGAAGCATTGTTCTGGGGCATCGTTTTAGTGGCAACCTTCATGATTCCGTTTGCAATGATTTTCGCCGAGACCGGCGGTGCATTTCCTCAGGAAGGTGGTCCTTACCAGTGGGTAAAGTTCGCCTATGGTCGGCTTGCCGCTGGAATCGTGAGCGTGCTGTATTGGATTACGAATCCCATTTGGCTTGGTGGGTCACTTGCGTTCATCGCATTTGAAGCATTTAGCACATACGTCTTTGAGATTCCACAGGGATCTATCGGTGACTGGGCATTCAAAATTATTTTTGTTTGGGTCGCTATCTTGCTTGCTGTTGTGAGTTTGAAGACTGGCAAAATTTTCGTCAACATTGGCGCGTGGGCCAAACTTATTGTGCTGGCACTCTTAGTGCTAACAACTGTTGCATACGGAATTAAGAACGGTTTCCAGCCATTGTCCGTAGGCGAATTAGCTCCTTCGGTGCAAGGGTTCCTTGCAGTGGCTCCAATCTTGCTTTTTGCCTTCGTCGGCTTTGAAGCCCCCAATGCTGCGTCAGAAGAAATGATGGACCCAGCAGGAGATACAGCCCCATCAATTCGCCGCGGCAGTTTAATTTCAATGGTTGCCTATCTACTACCCGTTCTAGCAATTCTTCTGGTCATCCCGGCTGATCAAGTCAGCGGCGTTGACAGTTTTATGGGAGCTGTTGCCACTGTCTTTTCTATCTACGGCACTGCAGGGGCAACATTGCTCAAGGTCACTGCTGTCCTGCTGGTTTACGCCCTTGTTAACCAAGGTAGTTCGTGGATGATTGCCACAGACCGAATCCAAGCGATGGCGGCAGCCGATGGCACATTCTTCTCCGGATACTTCGGAGAATTCAATGAAAAGTTAGGCACTCCACTTCGAGTCAATATTTTGTCCGGAGTCATGTCCACAGTCTTTATTGCGGCGACAATGACTTTGGTTAATGGAGATGCAGCAGCCGTATTCGGTGTTGTGTTGACTTGCGCAATTACTACGTTGCTCGTGTCATACATCGTTATCGTTCCAGCGTTAATGAAACTGAAGCGCATCTACCAAGATGTCCCACGCAGTTACACCGTTCCTGGCGGAAGTGTGGGTTTCCACCTCCTTGGACTTCTTGTCACTGCATACATTGTAATTGGCAGTGTTGCTTCGCTCTTTCCAGGAGTGCTAGAAGGATACTTCGGCATCGAATACTCCTTTGAAGATATTTGGGGTGTCACTCAAATCGGCTTTGAGATCTTCACGCTTGGCACGTTGGGCGTAGTTATCGTGATTGGAATTCTTGGCTATGCGTTTGCGGGTCAAGTGCGTGCTGGTGAAGTGACTGATTCGTCAAACGACTGAGTTGATCACGGGAACGAGTACCGCGATACCGAGAATGACCATTACGATGCCACCAATGGTGCGCAATCTAACAAGTCGATTTCGTGAGGTCGCAAACCAATCGCGGCTCGTTCCCACAACAACTCCCCACGTTCCGTCAAGAAGCACGGACAGTCCAGAGAATAAGAATCCAAACATCAAGAGCTGAAAGGTCACTGAACCAACGTGGGCATCGACGAACTGCGGGAAAATCGCCGAGAAGAAAACTAAAGCTTTGGGATTAAGCACCCCGACCATAAAGCCCTGCTGAATGATTCGAAAACTCGAAGGTTTGCTCTCTTCGAGTTTGACCATGTCATCAGCATGTTCCTGCCGATGTTTCAGCGCGTCATACCCCAAATAAATCAGATACAACCCACCGGCTGTTTGTACAGCTAGCAATAAGGTGTGCGAATGCTGGAGAAGCGGCCCCAGACCCAACGCAATAAAAGTAGACAGCGTAGACATCCCCAAGGAATTACCAAGGACAGTGAGCATGGCAGTCACACGTCCCCATGCCACAGCTCGCGCCACAACGAACATCACACTGGGACCTGGAACCAAAATAATGGCCACACTTGCCACGATGAATTCGATGAGACGATTTCCGCTAATCACAAAATCGACTCTAGCCCAGCGCCCATACCGAGTGCCCATAATGAGCGCGAAGAACTTAGACTTAAAGTTCTAATGAGGAGAATCCTTGACGTATAAAGCAGTCGTTGCAGCAATCAGTGTCTCTGCGTGTTGCATACTTGCTGGGCCGGCACATGCCCAATCCGCCGTTGATTATTGCGGTGATCCACAAACCGCTGTTGTCAGTTCAATTACAAGCGGAATATGCCCAACCGGAACACTGTCACTAGGTCCCGGAGAAGTGCGCCATGGAGCAAAAAGACCAACCGCTCTGTTGCCTCAAATGAATAATCGCTGGAAAGTTGCCAAGAAGGCGGCAGCCAAAGCTGGTTATCCCTTAGCTATCACCAGTGGTTGGCGCAGTTTGGCAACTCAAGAATATTTATTTAAGCGCGCCGTGAAGAAAAATGGCTCAGTAAAAGCAGCAAGCAAATGGGTTTTGCCACCTAAGTTGTCACACCATCCTTGGGGCGTCGCTATTGATGTGAATTACCGAAGTGGCGGTCGACCAGGCGCGAAGTGGTTGGAAACGAATGGATACAAGTACGGCTTGTGCCGTGCTTACAAGAATGAATGGTGGCACTTTGAGCCGCTAACAACTCCTGGGACAAAATGTCCTAAACCGAAAACCTGGCCAACTAGCAAGTAGCAAAGTACTTGTCGAGTGCAAACCTAATTTCTGAAAAGGCTAGCGCTGGCGTGTAGGCAACGTTCGTGTAATACGGGGCAAAATCAATTTCGCGCAATGCATCAAGGGCTCGCGGGTCAATCAACTCGAGATACATCATGGTCGTATTAGGAACTCGCGGAAATTCAGTGAGAACCGTTCCACAACCATATCCAAAAACTCGCATTGCAATGTCGGCGTTTTGCGGGGTGCTCTTACTGACATAAACCGAATCTGGGACCTTCACCAAATCACGTAGCACCGTTGACTTTTTCCAAATTTGCAAACACGTTTGTAAATTATTTTTTCCATACACATCTACACCTGCAACATTGACATAGTTAATCGAGAGATCTTCGTCCACAATAAGTTGAAACGAACGATCCAACCGATTGGTCACACTCCATTTGCGCCATGACCTGGGAACAATAAACGCAATGACGTCGCACATTGTGGCGGCATGGTTAAAGAATGGAATCGACAACGCATTGTTACGTCCAAATGGAGGATTCCCAACGGCAACCATTCCATGTGCTTGCGTCGTCCACGATAGGAAATCACCAGTCACAACGCTGCGATGATGTGGCTCAATATCTATGCCGATCACATCGGTAATCTTGCATGCCGCAAGTGCATCGATGAAGGCACCAGTGCCAGCACTTGGTTCTAACCAGGTTTTTTTGCGGGTATTGGGAATGGTTGCAAGTACTCGGTCAACAACCCAGGCGGCGGTATCGGGCGGTGTATAAAACTGTTCTTTACCTGTGACACGGGTGTTCCCGAGTTTGACAGGCTTGGCGACAGTGGACACTTACTTAATATATCGGTGCCCACGATAGGAATCGAACCTACGGCCTTCTGCTCCGGAGGCAGACGCTCTATCCACTGAGCTACGTGGGCGGTGGACTTAGGTGACTTTACCAGCAGCGCAATACACTTAATTACTACACGGGAGCTCACCACAAGTGGGCTGAGAGGGCGACAACGGGTCGCCGACCGTCACACGAGTCGGGTAATGCCGACATGCGAAGGGAAATTAATGAATGTTTTAGCGTCTCCATTTACGGTGTGGGGTTACGAAATGACCTATTTGGAACTTGTCGCAGTGATTACTTCTGCAATTGGTGTGTGGCTTGGCACAACAGGCAAGAAGATCACCTGGCCGTGGTGGGCTCTGAGTAGCGCGCTGTATGGCTGGCTCTTTTGGGATTACGAGCTCTACGCCAGTGCTGCCCTACAACTTGTTTTCATCGCTGCCGCTGTGTGGGGCTGGTTTGGCTGGGGGCCACAAGGTGCGCAGCCACGAGTTGCGAGTAATCGAAACCGAATCATCGTCGTAATCTTGGGACTGGTATGCACCGCCGTCTTAGCACCGTGGCTTGCCTCAATCGGTGCGGCAGCGACGTGGCCCGATTCGTTTGGCTTGATTTTTAGTGTGGTCGCTCAAGTCATCATGGTTCGCGAATACCGGGAAAATTGGATTGTGTGGTTTGTCGTGGATGCGGTGTACACCATTGAATACGTTTGGGTTGGTTTGTACTTCACAGCCTTGCTCTATGCAGTGTTCACCGCAATTGCGGTTCGCGGTTGGATCCACTGGAAGCAAACGGTTTAATGCACGAGAACATCATTGATTCGCTGGTTTCGAGTATCGTCTCAAGGCCTGCGCGAAATGGTGATGTGCGTGTTATCACAATTGATGGGCCAGCTGGTTCCGGAAAAACTACGCTTGCGTCGGCGTTGAGCACTGCTTTGAATAACTGTCAGGTCATTCATATGGATGATCTGTATTCAGGTTGGGCGCAAGACCTTGAGCATGAACTTACACACCGAATAATTCGTGAAATACTCACGCCAATCGCAAGTGGCGAAACTGGCAGCTACGCACGTTTTGACTGGTACACAAACACATTTGCAGAAACTCATGACGTACCAGCATCCGACTTCCTCATTCTGGAAGGAGTCGGTTCAAGCCACTCCAACATTCGTGACCGCGCCACAATCTCGTTGTGGGTTGAAGCGAGTCCTGAACTACTTATTGAACGAGTCGTCGCTCGAGACGGTGAGCAAGTACGTGACGAATTAATTGGCTGGCAAAAAAGAGAGTCTGAATTCTTCGCGCACCATCAGGTCAAAGAAAATAGTGAATTCCTCATTCGTGGCGACTAATTACCAAGGCACAATCTGACGATCTTCCCACAGCACACCAGTTACGGTGTCGGCATTATGTTCCCGCGTTGCCAGCCACACAATTGTGTCGGCAGCTTCCTGCGGACTGCGCGGTGCATCAGGCCCACCCATGTCAGTGCGAGTGTGATTTGGACACATCGCATCCACTAATACCCCACGAGTTCCCATTCCAAGTTCGGCAGCCAAATTCTTTGTTAGCGCATTAACTCCTGCTTTTGAAATTCGGTACGGTGCCAACCCTCCGGCTAGACCGGGACCAGAAAATCGACCAAGACAGGCAGACACTGTGATGATTCGACCAAGTCGACGTTGCGCCATCGCAGGCGCTATGGCGGAGACCACATGAAATGTTCCGTTAAGGTTCACGCCCATCACGCGATCCCATTCCGTTGCCGAGGTGCGTAACGTCTTTGCCATCTTTTCGGACATCACACCCGCACTTGTGATGAGGACCTCCGCACCTTGAGCCAGCGGATGTTCGCCAAGTTCGCGGTGCACCGCAACGCCATCGGATACATCCACCACAACAGGCACAGCATCACAGCCATGAGCAGCCAATTGCTCGACAGCATGGGCAACTCGATCGCCATGCTGGCCCACAATAACCAAGCGAAATCCCAATCGGCCCAATTCGTGCGCAGCTGCCAAGCCAATTCCGCGAGAGCCACCAGTGATTACCGCAATGCGTTCTGCCATGTGACTAGCGTGCCCTAGGCCACGGCTCACTGCACGTTTTAGTCCAGCCCAATCGGCTACTACGCTAGAACTACGCAATATGAAGGATGGTCACAGGTGTCCGGTCCAAATCCGACCCAGTTTGGAGCCAATGATTGGCTCGTCGATGAGATGTACCAGCAGTACCTCGAAGACAAGGAATCAGTAGACCCAGCGTGGTGGGAGTTCTTCGCGGACTACACACCGACTGACTATTCGGCAGCGAAGGCAGCTTCAGTTTCAGCAATCACAGCACCGCCAGTTGTTGAACCACTTGCAGCACCGATTGCTACTCCTCCAGTAGTGCCGACTAGCACGCCAGTTGCAACCACTTCGCCTGACACAGAAAAGCTCAAAGGTCCTGCGGCCCGAGTTGTTGTCAACATGGAAGCTAGCCTGGAAGTTCCCACGGCAACAAGCGTGCGTGCCGTACCAGCGAAACTTATGGTCGATAACCGCATCGTGATTAACAATCACTTGGCGCGCAACCGTGGTGGAAAAATTAGTTTCACGCACATCATCGGCTACGCGATTGTCCGTGCACTTAAAGATGTGCCCGATATGAACGTTGCCTATACCACGCTCGAGGAAAAGCCAGCCATCATCCGCCATCAGCACGTTGGTCTCGGACTTGCGATTGACTTGGCAAAAGAGGATGGCTCTCGTCAACTTTTAGTTCCGTGCATTAAGCACGCTGAGTCGATGGACTTTGCAACATTTTGGTCGGGGTACGAAGACGTAGTGCGCAAGGCGCGTCAAGGAAAACTCGCAGTCGAGGACTTCCAAGGCACAACGGTGAGCCTGACTAACCCGGGAACGATTGGAACAGTGCACTCTGTTCCTCGTTTGATGCAAGGTCAAGGTGTCATCGTTGGCGTTGGAGCGATGGAATATCCTGCTGAATGGCAAGGTGCTTCAGAAGTCATTGTGGCTCGTAACGGCATTAGCAAAATCATGACATTGACCAGCACGTATGATCACCGAGTTATTCAAGGCGCGCAATCTGGAGAATTCCTGCGTCGCATTCATCAACTACTTCTTGGCGAATTTGGTTTCTACGATGACATCTTCAAGTCACTCGGAATCCCCTACGAACCAATTCGTTGGGCCCAAGACATTGCCACCTCACATGATGATGAATTAGATAAGACTGCACGGATTCAGGAAATGATTCATGCGTATCGCGTGCGTGGACATTTGATGGCTGACATCGATCCGCTGGAATACCAAGTTCGGACACACTCAGACCTGGACATTGAAAGCCACGGCATGACCCTGTGGGATCTTGATCGGGAATTTGCAACTGGTGGTTTCGGTGGCACATCTTTTGCCAAGCTTCGCGACATTCTTGGTGTGCTTCGTGATGCTTACTGTCGCACTACCGGCATTGAATACATGCACATTCAAGATCCAGAGCAGCGGCAATGGATTCAAGACCGTGTTGAAGTTTCACATGCAAAAACCGATCGCGTAGAACAGTTACGCATTCTGCACAAACTCAACGAAGCCGAAGCTTTCGAAACTTTTCTCCAAACAAAATACGTCGGTCAAAAGCGCTTTAGCCTCGAAGGTGGCGAGAGCGCAATTCCACTGTTGGAACATATTTTGTACTTGGCCTCGCATGATGGATTACCTGAAGTCTGCATTGGTATGCCACACCGTGGCCGACTTAATGTATTGGCGAATATCGCAGGCAAGAGTTACGAACGAATCTTTAACGAATTCGAAGGCAACTACGGCGAAGAATCAGTTCAAGGCTCCGGCGATGTGAAGTACCATCTGGGCACTGAAGGTCACTACACAAGTCCAGATGGTAAAACCGTGAAGGTTTATCTGGCCGCTAACCCATCGCATCTTGAGGCAGTGAACCCAGTTCTCGAAGGTATTGTGCGGGCTAAACAAGACCTCATCAATGAACCTGAGTCTTACTCGGTATTGCCACTTTTGATGCATGGTGACGCTGCATTTGCTGGTCAAGGAGTGGTGGCTGAAACTCTGCAATTTAGTCAATTACAGGGCTACCGAGTTGGCGGCACAATCCACTTAGTCATCAATAACCAAGTGGGCTTCACAACATCACCGCGTTATAGCCGCACAAGTGTTTATGCAACAGATGTTGCTCGCATGATTCAGGCGCCAATTTTCCATGTGAACGGCGATGACCCTGAAGCCGTTGTGCGTGTTGCGAAAATGGCGTACGACTACCGACAGGCATTCCATAAGGATGTTGTTATCGACATGGTGTGCTACCGACGTCGTGGTCATAATGAAGCCGATGATCCTTCATTAACCCAACCATTGATGTACGAAGTGATTGACCAAAAGCGCTCAACCCGCAAGTTGTACACAGAAGCTCTCATTGGTCGCGGTGATATTTCCGTTGAAGAAGCTGAAGCTGCACTCAAGCATTATCAAGACGAGCTAGAGAAAGTCTTCCAAGCAACTAAGGCATCTTCTGGTGAGCACTTCAACGCAAGTTCCACCGAAGTGGTTGCGCAAGGTCAACAAACTCTTGCACCCCAAACGCCATCAATTGATGTGCCAACTGGTATCTCGCATAGTGTTGTGGATCGCGTAGTTGCTTCCCAACTCAACATGCCAGAAGGATTTACGGTTCATCCTCGCTTGCTACCGCAGCTGCAACGCCGCGCTGAAATGGTTGCCACAAACCAAGTGGACTGGGGAATGGGTGAGGCTCTTGCCCTTGGATCGCTACTCACCGAAGGCACCTCAATCCGACTTGCCGGACAAGATACTCGACGGGGAACCTTCGGTCATCGTCATGCGGTGATCGTCGATAAAAAAACCGGCTGGCAATACAAGCCACTGAAGCAGTGTTACGAAAATGGTGCACGTCTATACGTATACGACTCACTGCTTAGTGAATATGCAGCGATGGGATTCGATTACGGATATTCAGTAGTTCGCCCAAATGCGTTAGTGATGTGGGAAGCCCAGTTTGGTGACTTCATTAATGGTGCCCAGACGATTATCGATGAGTTCATCGCCGCTGGCGAACAAAAGTGGGCACAGCGCAGTGCTATCACTTTGTTACTGCCTCACGGCTACGAAGGACAGGGGCCAGATCACTCATCGGCTCGAGTCGAGCGATTTTTGCAATTATGCGCCCAAGACAACATCACTGTGGCCATGCCATCTACGCCAGCGTCCTACTTCCACTTATTGCGATGGCAAGTGCACTCACCAATGGTTCGTCCACTGATTGTGTTTACGCCGAAGTCGTTGTTGCGTGCGAAGTTCGCTACCTCAGCAGTCAGTGATTTTACGAGTGGTACATTCACCTCAATCATCCGAGACAACACCGTTGATGCGCAGGACGTCACAACTGTATTGCTATGTTCTGGCAAGGTGTACTACGACTTAGTTGCGGAACGGGAAAAATCTGGTCGACGTGATGTGGCCATAATTCGTGTCGAGCGGCTTTACCCGCTTCCAAATATTTTGTTGCCGCAAGCTCTAGCCGAATACCCAGGTCTGCAGAATGTGCGATGGGTTCAAGAAGAACCACGCAATCAAGGTGCCGGCGGATTCATGTTGTTGAATCTTCCTGAAGTCATCAACCGTCCCTTGTCCCTTGTTTCCCGTCCTGCATCATCGTCCCCGGCTGTTGGATCCCATCACCGTCACGAAGTCGAGCAGGCAGCACTCGTCCAACAGGCATTTGAGTAGTTATGTACTTCACAGATCGCGGCATTGAAGAACTTGCCAAGCGTCGAGGCGAAGAAGAAATCACCTTTGACTGGCTTGCCGATCAATTGCGAATTTTTGTAGACCTCAATCCAGATTTCGAAATTCCTATCGAACGATTTGCCACTTGGTTAGCTCGACTTGATGAAGCAGAGGAAGAATAATGCGCGCAGCAGTTGCCACCCAGTTTGATGCCGAGAATCCCACTGCGGGTCTGACAATCGGTGAGCATCCAGATCCTGTTATCCAAGATGGGTGGATCCGAGTTCACGTTAAGGCTGCATCGCTGAACCACCATGATGTGTGGACCTTGCGTGGAGTCGCTACCCCAGCCGATCGGCTTCCGATAGTTCTAGGCACGGACGCTGCAGGTGTTCTTGACGATGGACGCGAAGTGATTGTCCATGCAGTAATTGGCGATGCTAGCAATGGCGATGAGACTCTTGATCCGAAACGCTCGCTACTCAGTGAAATTTACGACGGAACGTTTGCCGAATATGTCACGGTGCCAGCCCGCAATGTCATCGATAAGCCTGACTTCTTGACGTTTGAAGAAGCATCGTGCCTACCTACTGCATGGCTGACTGCTTATCGGATGCTGTTTACAAAGTCTGGTCTGAAGTCTGGCGATACCGTGTTGATCCAAGGCGCTGGTGGTGGCGTTGCTACTGCTCTTATTCAGTTGGCACATGCTGCAGGTTTCACAGTGTGGGTAACTTCGCGCGATGCAGGTAAACGTGACTACGCCTTAACGTTGGGTGCTGATTTAGCATTCGAAGTGGGTGCCAAGTTGCCAGGAAAAGTTGATGCTGTGATGGAAAGCGTCGGAGAAGCAACGTGGTCGCACTCTATGCGTTCTCTGCGCCCCGGCGGTCGCATCGTCATATGTGGCGCGACATCGGGTGCTAATCCACCAGCTGATCTCAACCGACTATTTTTCTTGCAACTTGAGGTTGTGGGGTCAACCATGGGTACCCGCGAGGAATTTGAAGCACTCGTTGCTTTTCTTGGCACAACAGGCTTACGGCCACAAATCCAAGAAACGTTTAGTCTCAGCGATACCGACAAGGCTGTTGCTTTAATGGCTAGTGGCGATGTCCGAGGAAAATTAGTCATCGTTCCATAATTCGGCATATAGTTGAGTTATGAGTAACCCACTTCACGCCAAACTGCGTCGCTTCAATCTGATTGCAGGCATCCTGCATCTTGTGCAACTTGCTGCAGTACTTGCCTTGTCGACAGACTTCACATTGCCTATACGCGCTTCATACATGGCTGGACCTCCCGGTACCGCATTCACTGACCCCGTCGTGTTATTCCACTCACCTCTGGCTGCGGGCGTTGCATTATTTTTAGCACTGTCTTCGGTGGCTCACTTCGTTGTGGCTAGTCCAGCATTCTTTAACCGTTACTCCGATGGACTCACTCACCACCGCAATTACTTCCGTTGGGTTGAATACGGAATTAGTTCGTCAGTCATGATTGTGCTCATTGCCCAGGTGTGCGGCATTACAGATGTATCCGCTCTGATCGCAATATTCGGAGTGAACGCATCAATGATTTTGTTCGGATGGTTACAAGAAAAATTTTGCGAACCAGGTAGCGGTGAATGGTTGCCGTTCATTTTTGGTTGTATCGCAGGACTCGTTCCCTGGATTGCAATCGTGATTTACATCCTGAGCCCCAAGTCACCAGTAGAAGCGAACCCACCTGGCTTCGTCTACGCAATTGTGGTTTCTCTTTTCGTGATGTTCAATTCTTTTGCATACGTGCAGTTCAAGCAGTACCAAGCAAAGGGTAAGTGGAACGATTACTTACGCGGTGAACGGGCATACATCGTGTTGAGTTTGGTCGCCAAGTCATTACTTGCTTGGCAAATTTTTGCCAACACGCTTATCCCTTAGGGGCCAGACGAGCTAGCCACCTGGGAAGCCGTACAAGTACTCGTGCAATGACGTGCTCTGAATGAACTTCTCCGTACTGACGGGAATCCTGGCTGACTGCTGAGTTGTCACCCTCAACGAAAATCTGCGTACCAGTAATACCAGTCACACGCTTAATGTCGACCCGTTGACTGTGCTGCACCAAAACAACATCGTTGAGCGCGAAGGCAGCTGCGTACCGGACGAGCACTATATCCCCTGGCGCTAAATAGGGGATCATCGATAACCCCTCAACGCGTGCCAATCCCAGTGCCATACCGTCATTGTTCCAGCCTGAGTAGAGGGATGACCACCTGTGTCGTAGCCTTGACCTAGCGGTTTACCGCACCCACATTTCGAAAGGACATCATGAAGCTTTTTGCATCAACCATCACGGTGAACGCCCACTGCGATCTACCTTGCGGCGTATACGACCCAGCACAAGCTCGAATCGAAGCCCAGTCAGTAAAGGCCTGCATGGAGAAGTACCACGCATCCGATGACGCTAACTTCAAGGCTCGCGCCATTTCCATCAAGGAAGAACGCTCACACATGGTCAAGGATCACTTGTGGGTTCTGTGGACGGACTACTTCAAGGCACCACATTTTGAGAAGTACCCACAATTGCATCAACTGTTTAACGAAGCGACAAAACTTGCCGGTGCTGCTGGCACTAAGGGAACAGTTGATGTTTCCGTTGCTGATCAGCTGCTTGCAAAAATCGATGAAATTGCTGATATCTTCGCTGACTCCAAGAAGGCTTAACAGCGCACGATGTCTATTACCGTTCGTCTCGCGACGCCGTCAGATGTCGCTGCGATGCACGGGATGATTCTCGACCTTGCAATTTTTGAAAAAGAACCTGACGCAGTAACCGCCACCGCAGAGGACCTCCACGAGGCTCTTTTCGGTGGCGGTTCACTGAGTGCCCATGTCATTGATGCCCCCGATGGCCAAGGTCTCGCGGGCATGGCCATCTGGTTTTTGAATTACAGCACGTGGGATGGCAAGCATGGAATCTATTTGGAAGATCTCTATGTTGCGCAGCCCTATCGCGGCCAAGGTTTTGGTAAAGCCTTAATGCGCGAATTAGCAAAGATCTGCCTCGATAAGGGCTACACCCGCTTTCAATGGTGGGTCCTTGATTGGAACCAACAAGCTATTGATGTGTACCGACGTCTGGGAGCAGAACCTATGGACCAGTGGACGGTCTACCGTGTGTCAGGCGAGCCTCTAAACCAACTTGGCGGTTCGTAGGTTAGCGTTTTATCGTGACCTCAATTCAATTATCTGTTCCCGCCCACGCGGCATTCGTCGGACTTGTTCGAACCAGCGCTGCACATATTGGCGCGCACGTCAATTTATCTGTTGACCAAATCGAGGACTTGCGACTTGCAGTTGATGAAGCATTCGCCGCCGTGCTGTGCGACTCACCCGATGTGGTCGATATCGAATTCCAATTCGACAATCAAGTCATCACTGCCATCATCACTGGACCACGCGGCGGACATGAACCTGATAAAAACGGATTCGGTTGGACTGTCTTGACGGCTCTGGTGAGTGACGTAAACATGCACACATCCACGGACGGCCGGGTCACGATTTCATTAACGACGAAAGCAACCGCGAGTGCCTAAAGATAGTGACTCGCGTTCTCACGATCGCGAGATGCTTGAGCAGTTAGGTGCTCTTGAACCTAATACTCCCGAACATGATTCGCTTCGTGCTTCGCTTATTGAACGGCATTTACCCTTGGTGCACTTTCTTGCAAGAAAATTCGCTGACCGTGGTGAACCACTTGATGACCTTGTGCAGGTTGGCACAATCGGTTTGATTAAGTCACTTGATCGCTTTGATGCCTCGCTGGGTTACGAATTTTCTACTTATGCCACCCCAACAATTGTGGGCGAAATTAAGCGGCATTTTCGCGATAAAACGTGGGCGATCCGCATTCCTCGGCGGCTTCAAGAGCTCGGTGCTCAGGTCAGTAAAGCGCGTGAATCATTAACCCATGAACTAGATCGCTCACCTACCCCGCAGGAGATTGCAACTCGACTCAACATTCCGGTCGATGACGTGATGGATGCTATTGAAGCTAACTCGGCCTATTCAACAGTGAGTTTGAGTGAAAGCCACGATGACGATTCCCAATCCTTGTCAGACACTTTAGGTTTCATTGACGAAGCGCTGGAAAACATCGAATACCGAGAATCATTACGCCCACTATTAGAAGCACTCGATGCTCGGGAAAAGAAAATTCTTGTTATGCGATTCTTTGAGAACAAAAGTCAAACCGATATTGCTCAGCAGCTAGGCATCTCACAAATGCATGTGTCTCGACTTTTGGCAAAAACACTTGCCCACCTACGCGTCGAACTTCAGGGTTAGTGCCTGGACGCAACCGCGGCTACGAATGCGACAATCCCAACCAATCCGATTACTGCGCCAACAACTTTTGCATCAATTCCTGTTCCACTTAACAATGTATAAGCAATTATTCCAGCAAAAATTTGGAGCAATAAATACGGCGTTCGCGACCACGTTTGTCCTTTGTGATGGGCAAACGACACTCCAACGAGTGCCAGTGCGAATAGCGAAAAAATAATGGCCTGGACCGCTGGTGATCCCACAGTGCTGTGATCTCGCTTCGCGTTGACCACAATTGAAGCAGCGAAAACGAGTAAGGCAAGTGCCTCAATACATCCCAAGAAAACCGCAATCTTTCGCATTCCTTAACGTTACGCCAAGCGGTCACATACTGCATAGATAGGCTGGAAGCATGCGAGCCCTACTTGTGGTCAATACCTATGCGACGACCACAACCGATGCGCTGAGCAAAGTGATAGTGGCAGCATTGCAAAGTCGTCTCGAATTAACAGTTGAACACACATCCGAACGTGGACATGCTCAGGAACTGGCACTACGTGCTGCACAGGAAAAATATGACGTTGTCATTGCCCTCGGCGGTGATGGCACGGTCAACGAAATCGCTAATGGGCTTATGGCATGCGATCCTGATACTCGGCCAATTCTTGGCATCATTCCGGGTGGCAATGCGAATGTCTTTGTGCGCAATCTGGGATACCCAACTGATCCTGTTGAAGCGACTCGCTTAGTTCTCGATGCCCTCGACCACACCAGTGTGACAACCGTGGGACTTGGACACGTTCACTCTGAATCTGTTGATCGCTACTTCCTTTTCAACGCGGGCTTTGGTGCTGACGCTGCAGTGCTATCGCGAATGGAAAAACATCGCTCAGACACCCGACAGGTCAGCGACGCTCGATACGCCTGGTATGCAGCCCAGGAGCTCTTTGGCAGAATCAACCGTAAAAGGCCACACCTGAGCGTGCCTGATTTGCAGACGAAAGCCTTTTTCTGCGTAGTTGTTAACTTTTCACCGTGGACTTACGTTGGGCACCGTGCTTTAAACCCACAGCCCGCTGCTAGCCACGACACCCAACTGACCGTATATGCGGCAACGGCCCTGCGCTTGAGAAACATTGCGCGACTTGCCAGCACCGTAATCGCAGGAGGGAATCTAGCCGCCCTAGATGGCGTCGTCACGGGCCATGACTTGTCCCGTGTAACAATGAGTGCCGGCATTCCCACGTGGC
>Ga0194055_10000558_pt1 | contig 30133 bp, 25 predicted proteins | sample SepL449m_MetaG_FD_155482 | JGI IMG/M metagenome (GOLD analysis project Ga0194055, IMG submission 155482) | Anoxic zone freshwater microbial communities from boreal shield lake in IISD Experimental Lakes Area, Ontario, Canada - Sep2016-L442-9m | ecosystem: Environmental > Aquatic > Freshwater >... | reverse complement strand
CTTCAGAAGCTACCTAGCCCAAAGCACTGGCAAAGCCGCCCAAGCCCTACCCAAAGATAGTGAGCTAGTATACAACTACAACCCAGTCACCCAGCAGTGCGAGATTACCCGCCTTGACGGCGAGGATATGGTGCTAGATATTTCATATAGCCGTTTGGTCGGCGAGCTACCACTACCACCGCAACTGATGGTCACTAGACTTAGTTGCTACAACAACCAACTCACCACCCTCCCCGAAGTACTACCAACTAGCTTGACTAGTCTTGATTGCTACGACAACCAACTCACCACCCTCCCCGAACAATTACCACCCAGCTTGACTGAGCTTCATTGCTCCGACAACCGACTCACCAGCCTCCCTGAAGTACTACCCGCCAGCTTGACTAAGCTTTATTGCTTCAACAACCAACTCACCAGCCTCCCCGAACAACTACCCGCCAGCTTGACTGAGCTTAATTGCTCCTACAACCCACTCACCAGCCTCCCCGAACAACTACCCGCCAGCTTGACTAGGCTTGAGTGCTCCTACAACCAACTCACCAGCCTCCCCGAACAACTACCAACTAGCTTGACTGTGCTTCGTTGCGGCGCCAACCAACTCACCAGCCTCCCCGAACAACTACCCGCCAGCTTGACTGTGCTTCGTTGCGGCGGCAACCAACTCACCAGCCTCCCTGAAGTACTACCCACCAGCTTGACTGAGCTTTGGTGCTCCGACAACCAACTCACCAGCCTCCCCGAACTACTACCCGCCAGCTTGACTAGGCTTGAGTGCTCCTACAACCCTGACTTAGCCAACAACCCAGCAGCCCAAGCTGCCCTGCAGGCTATGAGGGACAGGGGAGGTAACGTCATCTCATGATAAAAAGCTCAACAGGCGAGGTATGTAGCCCCAATGATGATATTAAAGCCCTAGATCTGCATGGCACCAATGCCCTCAGAGCTAAACTACTGCAGATTCAAGCTGACTCTGGCAGCGGCGAAGAGGCTTTGTTGGCCGAGGCTCAGATAGCGGTTGGGGCTGAGCAGGCCGCCGAGCAAGAAAAGCAAGCCGCCCAAGCCGAGATAGATAAAGCCCAGCAAGCCCTGTCGGACTTCAGAAGCTACCTAGCCCAAAGTACTGGCAAAGCCGCCCAAGCACTGCCTAGTGATGATCAGCTAGCATACAACTACAACCCAGACACCCAGAAGTGCGAGATTACCCGCCTTGACGGTGCGTCGATTCTGCTAGACATCTCGCAGAGCAACCTAGCTGGCGAGCTGCCCTTGCCACCGCAGCTAATGGTCGCTGAGCTTAATTGCTCCAGCAACCAACTCACCACCCTCTACGAAGTACTACCAGCCAGCTTGACTGTGCTTATTTGCCATAACAACCAACTCACCGCCCTCCCCGAAGTACTACCCGCCAGCTTGACTATGCTTTGGTGCTCCTTCAACCGACTCACCACCCTCCCCGAAGTACTACCCGCCAGCTTGACTGTGCTTAGTTGCCATAAAAACCAACTCACCAGCCTCCCTGAAGTACTACCAACTAGCTTGACTGAGCTTCATTGCGCCAACAACCAACTCACCAGCCTCCCCGAAGTACTACCCGCCAGCTTGACTAAGCTTTATTGCCGCTACAACCAACTCACCGCCCTCCCCGAAGTACTACCCGCCAGCTTGACTGAGCTTGGTTGCTCCAACAACCCCAAATTACGCAACAACCCAGCAGCCCAAGCTGCCCTGCAAGTTCTTAGGGATAGAGGGGCAGTGGTGCGCTCATGATAAAAAGCTCAACAGGCGAGGTATGTAGCCCCAATGATGATATTAAAGCCCTAGATCTGCATGGTACTAATGCCCTCAGAGCTAGACTATTGCAGATTCAGGCTGACTCTGGCAGCGGCGAAGAGGCTTTGCTGGCCGAGGCTGATATAGCGGTAGCGGAGGAGAAAGCCAAGTTACTCACACCCGAGCAAAAAATCGCTGGGGCTGAAGCCCAAATCGAAGCCATGCAGCAGTGGCTAATCCAGGACGGCACCTACTCGCCTGACGAGGTTGATGAAATAACCCAAGGGCTAAGCGTAGAATACGACCCTGATACTGACCAAGTTGTGGTTAATGGCAGTCTCTCCCTCAACGGCCTGACCAACGCCGAAGGCCTAACCCTACCTACTAGCATCGGTGGTAGTCTCTCCCTCAACGGCCTGACCAACGCCGAAGGCCTAACCTTGCCTGATAGGGTCGGTGGTGATCTCTACCTCAACGGCCTGACCAACGCCGAAGGCCTAACCCTACCTACTAGCATCGGTGGTGGTATCAACTTCTTTAGCCTCACCAGCGCCGAAGGCCTAACCTTGCCTGATACCGTCGGTGGCAGTCTCTCCCTCAACGGCCTGACCAGCGCCGATAAAGACCTGTTGCGCCAACTGCGTCCAGACCTAGCAGCCAAAATTTATTAGATTAGCCCATAACACAAAACCCCCACTAAAAAGTGGGGGTTTTGCTGTGCCGCAGAGCTAGATTATAAAAGACCTAGCTGACGAGCACATGATGGCCATGGACCCCAACCACGAGCGGCTTGGGTTTCACGAGCCTTGGCATCCTGAACTTCAGGAGGAGCAAGGTCGGGGCGGGCATAACCGCCATAGTTGGCCCAGGTACCTAAGTTGTACTGGTAGGCACCAAAGTAACCGTTACCAGTGTTGGTGTTGTAGTTACCACCAGCTTCACAGAAACGCAACTGAGCCCAAACATCTTCACCACCTATTACCAATTTGGCTCTAGGGGCAGATGCCACAGCTTGGACGGCCTTAGCGGCAGCGTCGGCTTGGGCCTTTGCTTCTTGAGCAACACGAAGGGGCTTAACCACGGCCTCATCGAACGAGGCGCGTTGGTCTTTGAGCTCCAGGGCGAAGGTACTGGTATTAAGGTTCAGATTGTAGTTTTGTTTTATCCCATTCTCAGTCTGGCTAGCAGCCAAGGCTGGTTCGGCAATAGGTACTTGTATGGGGTTGATTGCCTGTTGCAATACCACGAAAGTGGCAAAAGCAGCGATATATATGTTACGCATATTTTGTAGAAGGCTATTCCGAAACGGAAATCGCCTAAAAAAAGTAGCTCCTGTTTAATGTTCTAATGTTTGGCGCTCAATTTAAAAGAGACCACTTTAAGGGCCTCTTAATTGAACGGGCATATTATAACAAGCATAAGCTTATTTGTCAAGGGTATTTGGGTGCCAGGTGCTTATTTTACAGGTGTAGGGTTATTTTACCCTTATGCTTGACAGTTTTAAAACGGGGCAATATTTGCGGATATTTTAATCTTTACAGACAAAATTACATATGTTATAGTTGTGGTCGTTTTGTACCCAATACAAAAAGAGGAGATAAGAAATGGCACGAGCCACAATCTCGGCGGGACTGCCCGCTGCAGGAAAGACCACCTGGATGCGTAAGTACGCATCCCAGACAAATGCGCTCTACCTGAGCGCGGACGAGGTCCGAGAGGAACTGCACGGTGATGCTAGCATCCAGGGCGATCCTAGCTACATCTGGAGCGTGGTGCACCAGAGGGCTCAAAACCACCTTTTGGACGGTGGTGACGTTGTGATCGACGGCACCTTCGTAAAGCGTGTGGACCGAGTCAGCCTGGTCAAGGCTCTCGAGAAGTCTGACTGCATCGAGTTGCGCTGGTTCACTGCTCCGCTTCAGGTTTGCTTGGAGCGCAACCGTAATAGGCAGCGCCAGGTGGCAGAGCACGCGTTGCGGCGTATGGCTCGTCAGTTCCGTGAGACGCCCCCAGTGATCACTGAGGGATTCACACGGATCATCCTTGTACCCTAATCCCAATCACCACCGCTGCTTTAGCTAAGGATGGCACCTATCAGGGTCGCAGTGTAATGAAGAATGAATACCAAAAAAGCTCTATGCGATTGCATGGAGCTTTTTTACTAGCGCTTATTTTGGGCTTTTTTGCGTTCGTGTGAGCTGAGGTATTTTTTGCGGATTCTAATGCTATCAGGTGTAACTTCTAGTAGTTCGTCGTTTTCGATAAAGTCGATAGCCTGTTCAAGGCTGAGGTTAGTATACGGAGCCAGCTTAATCGCGTCATCAGATCCGGAAGCACGAACATTAGTTAGCTTCTTTTCCTTCGCGACGTTGATTTCCATATCTTCAGTTCTGGTATTCAGGCCTATTACCATACCAGTATAAACCTTCGTTCCTGGAGCGATATAAGCGGTTCCACGAGCCTCAACGGTCTGTAGGCTATATGGAGTGGCGGTACCCATTTCGGCTGCGATTAGAGCCCCTTTTCGGAGTTGCTGGAGTGCTGGAGTAATTGGCGCGTAGCCTGTCGATAAGCTGTTCATAATAACGGTACCCTTGGTGGCAGTTAGCAGTACATTGCGTAGTCCAAGTAGGGTTCGGGTTGGTAGTTCATAAACCAGCTCAGTAGTGTTCTTGGTGGTTGGGCGTTGGTCTTTAATAATAGCTCGGCGCTGGCCTAGCTCGCTCTGTATGACACCGGCGTATTCGTCTGGCACTTCTACGGTTAGCTCTTCGATAGGTTCGAGGGTTTGGCCATCTTCTTGTTTGGTAATAACCTGAGGGCGACCAACTTCGAGCTCAAAGCCTTCGCGGCGCATCGTCTCGATAAGCACCGACAGGTGCAATTCGCCTCTTCCAGATACCAAAAACTGCGTGTCGCGCTCATCGACGAGCAAACCAACATTGGTTTCGAGCTCTTTGTGCAGGCGAGCGGCAATCTGGCGCGAGGTGGTCAGTGAGCCTTCTTTACCAGCAAAAGGTGAGGTGTTGGGGCCAATACCAATTTGCAAGGTAGGAGGAGCAATTTGCATCATCGGCAAAGCCTCAGGGTTGGTTGGGTCTGCCAATGTGGTACCGATTGAGGCAATATCAATACCTGTTAGCGAGATGATATCGCCAGCGTTGGCTTGGGCTACTTCGACCCTGTTCAGGCCGTCATTGACAAAAACCTTGTCGACCTTGGCCTTTACTGGCTTGCCATCGGCGTTGATTACGACTATAGCTTGACCAGGCTTAACAACACCTCGGCGTACTCGTCCGATGCAATATTTGCCTTGGTAGCTATCCCAATCCAAAGCTGTAACGAGCATCTGGAAGGTAGCATCGACATCGGCCTGAGGGGCAGGGATGTGGTTTAATATGGCCTCAAAGATTGGAGTCAAATCGGCTGTAATGGTCATGTCTTCTGGTATTTCGCTCCAGGCTACGCCGTCTCGTCCGATGGCGTAATAAAACGGAAAGTCTAGCTGGTCGTCGGTCGTTGCAAGGTCCAAAAAGAGGTTACTTACTTCGTCCTCAACATCTTTAATGCGCGCGTCACGTTTGTCGATTTTGTTAATAACTACAACGGGCTTTAGTCCGAGTTCGAGGGCTTTTTGAAGCACAAATTTGGTTTGTGGCATGGGGCCTTCTTGGGCATCGACAATTAGCAGCACACCGTCGGCCATATTTAGGGTTCGCTCGACTTCTCCTGAGAAATCAGCGTGGCCTGGTGTATCGATAATGTTAATTTTGGTATCACCGTACTGCACTGCTGCTTGTTTAGCGGAGATGGTAATGCCTCTCTCGCGCTCCAAATCGCCAGTATCTAAAATAGTAGTTTGGCTCATTTCGGCTTGATTATCGCGAAAAGAGTTAGATTGCTTCAAGAGGCCATCTACCAGAGTAGTTTTACCATGATCAACATGGGCAATGATTGCGATATTTCGGATGTTGTTTGGATTAGTCATAATATTTGAGTGTTATCCTATAATTTGTCAGTAATAAATGTGTAGTTAAAAAATATCTAGTGAAAAATAAAAGCCCCGACATAGGGCTACCTAATATTTTTATAACTATAGCATAAAAGTTATCTGGTGTCGAGTACTTTTTGGTAAATATTGCAATATCGATTTTGGTGTGGAATAATCGCTATCACTGATCCGCCAAAATGTAAGGGGAGTCAAGTTGCTAATAGCATCTTTACAAGAGGGAGATTGGAAGTACCTGGCCATAGTTGTTTTGGTGTCGATTGCCTTTGTACTGCTGTGCAGGCTGATACCGTGGGACGACGAAGATAATACCGACAACGATTAAGGATGGCGACTTTTAACAAATAAGCCAATCAGCAACCACCTTAAAAAACCAAATACCATACTGGCTAAATTCGGCCACATTTAATACGTACATAGCCCTTCGAGATTCGAGGGGCTATTATTTATTTGCCCTTACTGGCTTTTGCCGAGAGCAACCTCGGCTGGTACAATGATTATTATGCGCGAAATACTAAGAATCGTTAGATACTCACTAAAACTCTGGCCCTACTATTTGGCAATCACTTTTTTTGTTGTTATTTTGGCGGTACTAAACTTGGCCACGCCGTTTTTGACCAAGGGTTTAATAGACGGCCTGACCACAAAATACTCCGGTGGCAGTGTTGATTTTAGCTACTTTTTAATGCTCTTGGGGCTGATGTTTTTGGCTAATGTGGCCATCACGCTACTATCTAACATCAATGGTTTTATTGGCGACAATATGTCGGTCAAGCTCAATAGCCTGCTATCGAGCCGTTACTTTGAGCACCTAATGAGCTTACCAGTGGGATATTATGACAACGAGCTAACTGGTAAAATCACCGCCCGACTGGAACGCTCCATATCTACTATCAGTACCCTAATGCAAACGCTAGGCAATAATTTTGTGCAGTTCTTCCTAACCACAATTGTGACGCTAGTGGTGATATCGCTATATTCTTGGCCGGTGGCGCTGATGCTGGTCGTGATATTCCCAACTTATATCTGGATTACCCACCTCTCAAGCAAGTCGTGGCAGAAGACCCAAGAGGGCATCAACGCCGACCTCGACAAAGCCAATGGCCGATTTATCGAGAGCATTGCTCAGGTTCGGGTGGTTAAGTCTTTCGTGACTGAACTACGCGAGGTTAATTTTTTTAAGTCCAAGCGAACATCAATCGAGCGCCAAACCAAGATTCAATCGAACCACTGGCACAAATACAATGTAATCAGGAGGATCATACTCAATGTCGTTTTTTTTGGTATCTACCTAATCATTATTTGGCAGGCCTACATCGGCATGTATGGTCTAGGTACTGTAGTGCTATTAATTACACTGGTCCTGCAGGCCGAGTTCCCGCTTTTTGGCAGTAGTTTTATCATCGACGCTCTGCAAAGAGCTAGTTCTGGTAGTAAGGACTATTTTGATGTTATGAATAAAAAAGCTGATATCGTCGATAGCGTTGACGCCAAGAAGCTGCGCGTTAAAGACGGCAAAGTTGAGTACCAGGATGTTAATTTTTCTTACGATAAGAAGGGCAATCGAGTTCTAAGTGATATTAGTTTCACAATCGAACCTGGCAAAAAACTAGCTTTGGTCGGAGAATCGGGCGAAGGAAAAACTACATTGGCTAACCTCTTGTTGCGCTTTTACGATCTAAATAGCGGGCAAGTATTGGTCGATGGCCAATCCATAGCTGGCGTTACTCAAAATAGCTTACGCGAATCAATAGGCGTAGTGTTCCAGGAGCCGTTGCTGTTTTCTGGTACGGTGCGCGATAATATCGCCTATAGTAACCCAAAGCTAAAGGACTCCGAAATAATAGCTGGTGCTAAGGCCGCCAATGCTTACGGCTTCATCAAGAAGTTGCCCGGTGGCCTCGATACCGAAATCGGCGAGCGTGGGGTAAAGCTCAGTGGTGGACAAAAACAGCGCATCGCGATAGCTAGGGCGATCGTCAAAAACCCCAAGATACTAATCCTAGACGAAGCCACTAGCAGCCTCGACAGCAAGGCCGAGCACGAAGTTCAGCTTGCATTAGAGCACCTCATGAAAGACCGCACCACGCTAATTATTGCCCATCGACTCAGTACAATATCTGGAGTCGATACCATAGTTGGACTAAAAAACGGCCAGGTAGTCGAGGTTGGCTCGCCAGATGAACTGGCCAAAACTGATGGCATTTACGCCGAGCTACTGAAACTCCAAACCCTCGGACAAACCGAAGAAGGCCGTGCCAAGCTCAAAAAATACGATATGGAAAACTAGGTATTAGAATAGTGAATAACTCTCAGTCGCATCGACCATACAATGTATTTGATATGATCAATTCCGATAAGTTGGCTCTGCATATGCAGTTCGGATGTGGTTTTGGGACCAAGCTAGTGCTCCTCCATGGCCTCGGCGCCTCGGGCAGGTACTGGCTCGGTGCGGCCGAACTACTAAAAGCCCAATACCAGATCACCAGTTATGATCTGCTGGGTTTTGGTGAATCTCCAAAACCAGACGATTTCGAGTACTTTCGTTGGCAACAAGCTGACGCCCTGCGCCAAGCTCTCTGGAACGACAAGCTACTGGGCAAAATAAACCTCGTCGGGCATTCTATGGGCGCTTTAGTGGCGCTCGATTTTGCCAAGCGCTATCCAAATAAAATCAACAAGCTGGTACTTGCTAATATGCCCGTCATGCTGTCAAAAGCCGACGGTGAGGCCGTCCGAAGACGCTACGCCGATAAGCTACCAAAAATTGAAAAATCTTTTAGCCATAAAGCCAAGCACGGCAACAAGAATAAAAAAGTAGCTGATGAGCACAAGGTTTTTCAGCACTATGACCTCGCACAGCTCAGCCCCTATGCCTACACGCAGGCCATTAAAAACTCGCCACGAGATAAGTCTATTCTTGATAATCTCGAGCGGCTGACTTTTCCGGTATATATCATAAATACCGATAGCGATAAGGCCCTAATACCAAGTAACAGTAAGCTGCTGGCTTCCAAGTTACCAGATAGCCACATCATAAATGCTAAAGGCAGCCACCAGTTTCCAGTGCTTGACCCAAAAAGTTTTTCTGACATCATCAAGACCATTATTTAACTCTATGATTGACAGATGGACAACATGGTTGTATAATTCCAGCCACTGACAGCATCTTCCAAAGGAGGAGACCCAATGGTAGTTGAAAAACTGTCCGAGTGGGTGCTAGTCATCCACGAATTAAGAGTTATGCTCTTAGGAGACTGCATCGACGCATTCTCTATCGAGTACCACTCCATCTTATCAAATGCTCCAATGTCGAGCTTTTATAGCTTTAGCTCCATGAAAGAGCTCGACATACTGGGTGAGGTTTTGCCATCGGTTCTACCGAAGGCCAGAGCTTATGAAATTCGCTCCCAAGAGCTTGTCACCATCGGTGGCAAAACCTTCAGGGTCGCCAACATCAAGCTCATCCAATAACTTCATCCTTAAACCCGCCCTAACAAAGGGCGGGTTTTTTACTTGAATAATATCTTGTAATCTGGTATTATAGAAAAAGCAAAATTAAATTAACGCAACATATCGGTCACTAACTCCTCCCACTCGGGAAAGACCGGTAGGTGTACAAGGAGAAATAAGATTATGCCAAAAGCCAAAGAGGCTACCAAAAGTACCAAACAGACGACTACTAAAACAGTCGACCCATTATTAAAGCAGCTCTTAGAAGCTGGAGCTCATTTTGGGCAGCGCGTCGCTCGCTGGAACCCAAAAATGAAACCATATATTTATGGTGCCAGAGGTGGAGTCCATATTATCGACCTAACCAAAACCCACGATCAGCTTTTGACAGCCGAGAAATTCGTTGAAGCCACCACCAAAATGGGAGGCACAGTGCTATTTGTCGGTACCAAGAGGCAAGCTCGACCAATAGTAGAAAAGTCAGCCAAAGATACTGGCATGCCTTATGTTATTAATCGTTGGCTCGGCGGAATGCTTACCAATCTCGAGACTATTCAGACTCGAGTCGACCGGCTTAAAAAGCTTCGAAATGATTCGGCCGAAGGCAAACTAGTTGGTACCAAAAAAGAAAAAGCCGACCTCGAGCGAGAGATGGAAAAGCTTGCCAATATTTTTGATGGGATATCTGAAATGAAGACCTTGCCATCAATAGTTTTTATAACCGATATACTCAAAGACGACATCGCCGTATCTGAAGCCAACAAGCTGGGCATTACGACCATCGCAATATGCGATACCAATACTAACCCTCAGCTCATTACTTACCCAATCGCCGCAAACGACGATGCCGTACGAACAATTAATCTAATCACAACTCGTATCGCTGATGCTACCAAGCGCGGTAGCGAACTATACAGAGCCAAGACAGCCGAGGTAGCAGCCCAAGAGATTGCCAAAAATGAGGCCGAAGCTGCCAGTGAAGCCAAGGCCAAAGCTGATGCCGACGCTGTTGGTGAATCCGAAGCTGCGACTACTAATGAAGCCGAAGCTGTTGCCAGCACCAAACCAGAAGTCAAAGAATAATTAGGAGGTAAAATCAAAATGAATATCGAAGATATTAAAAAACTAAGAGAAACCACTGGGGCCGGAATGATGGATGCCAAAGCAGCATTAGAGGAAGCCGGCGGTGATTTCGATAAAGCAATTGCCATTTTACGCAAAAAAGGATTGGCTAAGGCAGCCAAAAAAGCCGATCGTACCACTGCCGTAGGAGTTATCGAAAGCTACGTACATAGCAGTAAAATTGGAGTACTAGTAGAGGTCAACTGCGAGACAGACTTCGTGGCTCGCACCGACGATTTTAAGGCTTTCACTAAAGACTTAGCAATGCACATCACCGCCTCTAATCCGGCATATCTTAATCCTCAGGAAATACCCGAGGACGAACTCAATAAAGAAAAAGATGCCATCAAAGACGAAGTTTTGGCTAGCGGTAAGCCAGCTGAAGTCGTCGATAAAATAATCGAAGGCAAACTCGACAAATGGTACCAAGAGGTATGTCTTTCGGAACAGTCCTTTATTAAAGACCCCGATCAGACAATCGAGCAACTAAGACAAGCATTAGTGGGAAAGCTAGGCGAAAATATTGTAATAGCGCGCTTCGTGCGCTTTGAAGTGGGTGGCGCATAGTAGTAGCATTGAGCTATAATTGATTATTATGGATGCACAATTACTAAAACAAGCTGAGAGCAAATTTGATGACGCTATCGACCACTTGGTCGCTGAGCTAGCTGGGGTTCGTTCTGGTCGAGCCAGCGCTGGGTTGGTAGATACTATTAAGGTCGAGGTTTATGGCCAGTCGATGCCCCTTAAAGCCATTGCCACTGTCAGTACACCTGACGCCAAGACAATCCAGATTCAACCCTGGGACCAAACCAACCTTCCATTTATCGAAAAAGCCCTCAGCGAAAATCAAAACCTGGGCTTAAACCCAAGCAACGACGGACGTGTTATACGGGTTAGTCTCCCGGCCCTCTCAGAAGAAACCCGAACCCAATTGGCTCGAGTCATCAAAGAGAAAGCTGAGGCTGGCAATGTTAGTCTGCGCAATGCTCGCCACGAAGCAATTAATGCCGCAAAATCAGCTGAAAAATCCAAAACTATCACCACCGACCAAGTCGCTAAATTACAAAAAGATCTTGATAAATCTATCGATAACTACAATAAAAAGATCCAAGAGATATCTACTAGTAAAGAGCAGGAAATAATGTCGGTCTAGTACCGACAGATTGACTGATGAGCCAAACAATCTTACCTAAGCACATCGGTTTTATACTTGATGGAAACCGCAGATGGGCCCAAGAGAGAGGGCTACCAAAGCTCGCAGGGCACAAAAAAGGCTATGATAATCTCAAATTTATTGCAGAGCAGTGTTTTGATTTGGGTATCGAAACTGTTTCGGCATATATATTCTCGACTGAAAACTGGAACCGCGAGCTAGAAGAAGTTAATTATCTGATGGACCTAGCTCTCAAGATATTCACCTCAGACCTCAAAGAACTAACCGATAAAGGTATCAAGGTTGTGGTCTCGGGCAACCACAATCGGCTCGATAAAAAAATCATTAGTGCTATCACCAAGACTACCGAGCAGACTTCTACCAACACCAAGGGCACCATTAACCTATGTTTTAATTATGGCGGACAGACCGAAATAGTTGACGCCGTCAAAAAAATCATCACAAACGGAACTAAAGCCGATGAAGTCACCACCGAGCTATTACGCGAAAATCTCTACCACCCAGAGTTACCTTCAGTTGATTATATTATTCGTACATCTGGCGAGCAAAGACTCAGTAACTTTTTGCTGTGGGATAGCGCCTACGCCGAGCTTCAGTTTGTACCAATCCACTGGCCCGACTTCGACCAAGCCGAACTCGATAAAGTTATTGCAGTCTACGCTAGTCGAATGAGGCGGTTTGGCAAATGATTCTTACGATTATTGTTGTTATATTGATATTTTCGGCTTTGGTTATAGCCCACGAGTGGGGGCACTTTATCGTTGCTCGGCGCAATGGTGTAAAGGTCGATGAATTTGGGGTCGGGTTCCCACCCAAGCTGTATGGCAAAACCATCAGAGGTACGCTCTATAGCCTAAATTTATTGCCGATTGGTGGCTTCGTTAGGCTCAAGGGCGAGGACCAACTCGTCAAAGATAAAGATAGCTTTTCGTCTAAATCTTTCAGGGTAAAGTCTAAAGTGGTAATGGCAGGCGTAGCTATGAACCTGGCAATCGCCTATTTTATAGTTTTGTTTTTGATGGTATTTGGTATGCCGGCAATTTTGCCATCTGGCTTTACTAGTGTTGGGCCGATTAAACCTTACAAAATAGAGTCGTCTGCTCTGAAAGCCGTATCTATCACAAAAGGCTCGGCAGCCGAAAAGGCTGGCATTGTTATCGGTAATGAAATAATCAGTGTCAATGGTATCGAAACAAAAACCGAGGACCAGCTCAAGGCTAGTACCAAACAAAATGCTGGCAAATCAGTAGAGCTGGAAGTTCGACGGGGCTCAGATACCAAAATTATCTTGGTTCAGCTGGGTACAGATTCGACCAAGGGCTACTTGGGGCTGGCCGCGCAGAGCGAGCAAAGAGCATACTACAATCCGTTTGTGGCCATCTTAGGTGCTATTATTACGACTTTTTCATTGGCACTACTGACGGTCGCTGCTTTTGGTAATTTTATTGTAGGGCTCTTCACCAAAGCCCAGGTTAGTGGCGATGTCGCAGGTCCAGTAGGCATTGTTAGTATCTTCGGTAGCGTGATGCAATTCGGTTGGCGTTATGTGCTAGCCTTTGTAGCCTCAATATCTTTAAGCCTGGCGGTTGTTAATAGTCTACCTATTCCGGCTCTCGATGGCGGCAGATTTGCACTGATGGTATTAACCAAGTTTGGTCTTAAAATAACTCCCGAACGTGAGGCCCTTATACATTGGCTTGGCTTCGGGTTTTTAATAATTTTGGTTGTTATTATTACTATCTCAGACATTTCTAGGCTTTAACTCTGGTCAGTATCAGCTTGAGTTGCTAAACTAGGGAATATGATTGACGCGATCTTAGGAAAGTTCTCGCACGATATTGGTATTGATTTAGGAACAGCCAATACGCTAGTTTATGTACGCGGAAAAGGGATTGTCATCAACGAGCCCTCGGTGGTCGCAATCAACACCAAGAACAAACAGATCTTAGCCATTGGCGACGAAGCCAAGCGAATGGTCGGTAAAACACCTTCCAATATCATCGCTACTAGGCCGCTAGTAGATGGCGTAGTTAGTGACTTCGAAATAACCGAGCAGATGCTGCGCTACTTTATCGAAAAAGTGCATCGCGAGAGCTTCGTGCTATTCCCGCGACCTAGGGTTGTAATTGGTATCCCATCTGGGGTTACTGAAGTCGAGCGCCGTGCCGTCGAGGATGCCGCCACCAACGCCGGTGCCAGACAGGCTTTTTTGATTGAAGAGCCAATGGCAGCAGCAGTTGGTAGCGGTTTGGCTATTCATGACTCAGCTGGCAGTATGGTCGTAGACATCGGCGGAGGTACCAGCGAAATGGCAGTTATTAGTCTAGGAGGAATAGTAGCTAGCCGATCAATCAGAATAGCTGGAGACGAGCTGACCGAAGACATCATCACTTATTGTAAGGATCAATTCAATCTGCATATCGGCGAGCGAACTGCCGAAAATATCAAAATCAGTATTGGCTCGGCAGTTAAGCTAAAGAAAGTCCTAGAAGGCCCTGTTCGCGGTAGAGATATGGTTACGGGTTTGCCTAAAGAAATTATCGTTAATTCTAACCAAGTCCGCGAGGCGCTAGCAAAAAGTGTTCGTGCGATTGTCGACGCCGTAAAATACACCATCGAAGAAACCCCACCGGAGCTGCTAGCGGATATTATGGACAAAGGTATTTACCTAGCTGGCGGCGGAGCTTTGCTCAAGGGGCTAGATGTACTACTGGCCCAGCAAACCAAAATGCCAGTACATATTGCCGCCGATCCACTAACTTCGGTCGCGAGAGGTACCGGCATGGTACTGGAAGACCTCGACAGCCTTAAAGATGTACTTGTCTCAACAGAGTACGAGAAAGCCCCGTACTAGGTGCTTAAATGAAGCGCAAGCAGACATTATCGCTAGCGGTCATTTGCTCAATCGCCCTGATTCTGATTGGCCTAAAGTATGCTGGTGGCTTTTGGCCTTTTAGGGCAATCAACGATAACATCCTAAATCCTATCGGTGGGTACCTTGCCAACACTGGCAGGGGTTTCAAAGAAAACATCGAGCTGATATCGAAAGCCACCGAACTTTCTAGGCAAAATAAAAGCCAAGATTCCGAAATAGTTGCACTCAAAAACCAGCTATCGAGCCTTAAAGAAATTGCTAACGAAAACGAGGACCTTCGTAAGCAATTAAATTTTAATGAGCGTTTAAACCTTAATCTAACTCCAGCCAGAGTTGTATCTAGCGAAGGAACCAGTCTCAGAAAATTCATCACAATCGATCGAGGCAAAAATAGTGGCATCACCAGTGGTATGGCTGTGGTCTCATCTGGAGTATTGGTGGGAACAATTGAGAGTGTCGACCAATTTAGCTCAACCGTGTTTTTGACTTCAGACCCCGAGTACCGAGTGCGCGGCATTGGTCAAGATGGCCGAGCTCAAGGAATTGTTCGTGGTCAATTAGGACAAGGTTATTTATTCGAGAAAATAACCCAAGCCGAGTCACTAGCCAGCGGGGAGCTGGTCATAACCACCGGCTCAGGGCTAATTCCAAAAGGCATACTAATTGGCCAGATAGAATCCGTCCAAAAAAGCGATAATGCTGTATTTCAGTCTGCTCAGTTGCGTCCACTGGTCAATAACGCCAACCTCGAAATCGTCTTTGTAGTGGTGGGCCTAAAACAATGAAATCCGTTTTTTTAGCTATATGCTTGGTAATCTGCGTGCTACTGCAGCTATTTTTTTTGCAAGGCTGGCAGACATCCGGAATTACTGGCAATCTGATTTTAAGCTTCATTGTAATAGCAGCCTTATTTGCTTCGACCGAAGAGTTGCTTTGGCTGGCGCTTTTTGGGGGGCTATTTAGCGACCTATATTCGTCTTCAGAATTTGGTTTTTATCTGGGATTTTATCTGTTAGTAGCTGTTATTGCCAAATACTTCTTAAAGTTTGGTGAGGATGAATATTCGTGGTGGAAGCCGATAGTCTATTTGGTAGCGGTTTGTGGTGTGCAGGCAATAGTGGTGAGCCTGCCACTATTGGCCTCAAGCTCACCTCTAGCTGTCACAGCTAGGCTGGTGGTATACGTTAGCTTCACTGCAATCGCTGGCGTAGTCTGGTATTTGATATTCACTCAGCTAGTCGAGCTGTCAAAAAAAATTAATTCCCTAAGATTTTGAGGTAACAGTGAGTTTATTCGGAGATTTTTACGAAAACCCGATCCGTTTTAAGCGGAATAAAAAAGAGCTAATGGTATCCCAGAGCGAGGATTGGAGTGCCGCTATTTTGTCTGGTTCTAGCGAACTTGTCACTAGTGAAGGCTCTGTGCCTAAATCTATTTATTTTATAATTAGCATCATCGTTGCTTTGGCCTCGCTAATACTGCTCTGGAGGTTGTTTTCGCTGCAAATAGTTAATGGCAAAAGCAATGCACTACTTGCTAGCGGCAATAGAGTCAGGACGACAATAATTACTGCTCCTCGTGGCGCTATCTACGACCGCAATGGTGTTTTGTTGGCTCGCAATACGGCTCAGTTTGATCTGGTAGTTACCCCTAGCCAGCTTCCGAAAGATAAAAACGATATTAGCAAGATGTCGCAAACTCTAGCATCGATCCTGGCAGAACAACCCGATGAGCTCCAAAATAGGCTACTAAACGCACAAAAGACAGATCGACCCCAGGTTGTGCTGGAGGCCAAAATAGAGCGTGAAAAATCCTTACAAGTCGAAGAAAAACTGCGCGACCTGCAAGGGCTTAGCCTCGAGACGTCCCCTCAACGCGAATATCTAGATTCTGGAATGCTGGCGCACTTTTTGGGCTACATCGGCCGCATTTCTGAGCAGGAGTGGAATGACAACCCGGAGTATCGACCGGTCGATATGATAGGTAAAAGTGGTATCGAAAAGAGCTACGAAGCCGATCTTAAAGGCGTGGCCGGCAAAGAGCAGGTTGAAGTCGACTCAACTGGAAAGCCAATTAGGTTTTTGGCCAGGGTTGAGCCAAAGGCCGGCAGCAATATTATGCTAACGATAGATATGGGATTACAAAAGCAACTCTATGAAGCTATCAAACAGCAGGTCGAAAAGGCCGGCTCCAAGGCTGGCTCAGGGGTCATTGTTGATCCACAATCTGGGGAGCTACTGGCGGCTGTTAATTATCCGACTTACGATACCAACCTATTTGCAAAGGGTATTAGCCAAACAGATTATGACAACTTACTCAATAATGATGCCAAGCCCCTGCTCAATCGGGTGACATCTGGTAGTTATCCGATAGGGTCAGTTATTAAGCCCTTTATATCTACAGCCGGTCTACAGGAAAATGTCATTAGCGCCTCTACTGTGGTGGTGGATAGGGGCAAGCTAGATGTCCCGAATATTTATGACCCAACGATAGTCTATAGTTTTAAAGGCTGGAAGCCTGAGGGTCTTGGACCTGTCAATGTAGTTGGGGCTATTCAATGGAGTTCAGATATATTTTTCTACCAAGTCGGAGGCGGTTTTCAGAGCTTTCAAGGACTTGGCGAACGGCGACTTCTGGATTGGTACTCGAAGTTTGGATTTGGTAAAAAAACCGGGATAGATATTGCCGAAGAAGGTTCAGGTCTATTGCCATCCCCAGAGCTAAAAAAGAAAAACACTGGAGAATCTTGGTATGTTGGTGACACTTACAATATATCGATTGGCCAGGGCGACTTTAGGGCTACTCCGCTGCAAGTTGTGATGGCAACCTCTGTAATAGCAAATGGTGGTAAGCTACTAAAGCCGCATCTACTGCTATCGGTCACATCAGACGAAACTCTAGTCCGGAAGGCTCCTGTCGATATACTTCGAGCAGACTTTATTTCTCCGGGCAATATCAGATTGGTTCAACAGGGTATGGAAGCGGCAGTTAGTGGTGGTACGGCCTGCTGCATTATTAAAGCCGAAGTACCAGTCCAGGTAGCTGCCAAGACAGGCACTGCCGAGACCTCTTCAGAGGGTTACGACGGCAAGAACCCCCGTACCAAGCCACATGCTTGGTTTAGCGCCTACGCGCCTGCTAGTAGCCCCAGGATAGCATCACTAATAATGATCGAAAATTCTGGTGAAGGAGCAGTTTTTGCAGCGCCCGCTACCAGGGAAGTCTATAAGTGGTACTTTGCTAACCGCTAGTACGGTGTAAAATAATGTTTGACATCGCCCTGATATTTTGCGATAATAAAAACAAACAAGTAATATCTTTTAACACCCTTTTTATAGAAAAAATGTTCAAAGATTCCTCGCTCTAGAAAGCGATTTTTTGTTTTATTGGGTCCAAAGAAAGGAAACACCAATGGCTAAAAATAACGATTTTTACCTAACTAAAGAAGGTCTTACAGAGCTACAAGCTGAGCTTGATGACCTAAAAAATAATAAGCGCAAAGAAGTTGCAACCTCTCTGAAAGAAGCCAAAGAGTTTGGCGACTTAAGTGAAAATACCGACTGGGACGATGCCAAATCTAGGCAACTCTTTATCGAGGGTCGAATTTCCGAACTCGAAAACATTCTCAAGCGAGCCAAGGTTATCGAAGGTGGAGATAGCGATGAAGTCTCTGTCGGGTCTACCGTCGATGTGCAGATCGAAGACGACAAGCACACCTTTAAAATTGTCGGTTCAACTGAAGCTAACCCTGATGCTGGCAAGATCTCGCACGAATCCCCTATTGGAAAAGCTCTAATGGGCAAAAAAGTAGGTGAGCATGCTGAGGTACAGATCCCAGCTGGTTCTATTACCTATAAAATACTAAAAGTTAAATAGATCCCTTTCTCTTCAGAAGACCCTACCAGAGTTTTTGGTAGTCAGGTATAATTAAGCTATGAATCATGACAACCAAAATCATTATTGGCTAGATATTTTAGTAGCTAAGATTATAAAAAAGCACCCTGACGGCGAATTAATTGTGTCGAGTGGTATTTCACCATCCGGACCTTATCACGTTGGTCATGCACGCGAAATATTGACCGCCGAGGCAGTGGCGCGAGGCCTAAAAGAAGCTGGCAGACAGGTTAGACACCTGCACTTCGTGGATGCTTTTGATGCACTTCGAAAGCGCTACCCTTACTTGCCAGAATCATATGAAAAAGAGGCTGGAAAGCCCCTGTATTCTATCCCTGCACCCAATGGCAAATCCGAAAGCTATGCCATGGAGTTTTTTAGCGAGTACAAAAAGAGCGCCGAGAAGCTTGGTATCGATATGGAGATTATTTGGACTCATGAGCTTTATGAAAAAGGAATGTTTACTGAAAAGATTGCGCTTTGCTTAAAGAAGCGCGATGAAATCGCCAAAATACTTTTTGATGTAAGTGGCCGAGAAGTATCAGAAGATTGGCAGCCGATTCAAATACTTGATGAGTCGACCGGAAAACTTAATACAGCAAAATTCATTGGTTACGACTTCGATACCAATAAGGCTCATTATTTAGGTGGAGATGGCAATGAATATTTTGCGGATGCCAGCAAGGGCCAGATCAAGCTTGATTGGCGACTCGATTGGCCAGCACGCTGGGCAATGTTTGGTGTAAAAATCGAAGACTTTGGCCGAGAGCACGCAACTAAAGGTGGGAGCTATGATACTGGAGAAGTTTTGGCCAAAGAAATTTTTGGTTTCGAGGCGCCAATACCTGTTCCATACGACACCATTAATCTTAAGGGCGAATCTAAAAAAATGAGCTCATCGCTTGGTAATTTAGTTACGCTGCTGGAATCCTTGGAAATTATTCCCCCAGAGGTATTGCGCTACTTTACTTTTAAAAGCCGCCCAGAGAAGCAATTGAGTTTTGATCCGGGCCTAGGCTTATATACTTTGATCGACGAATACGCCAAAACCGAATCAGCCACACTTGCCGGTGAAGAGCCAGAATTCAAGCGCGCTTGGCAGACTGCCAGTCTTTCTGGCGATGAACATGTAATTAGTACGGTGCCATTTTCCCATATGGTTACACTTTATCAAACAGCTCAGGGCGATCTAGATATGGTTATTGATATGCTCAAGCGAACTGGACATGAAGAGGCTGCCGAAACCCAAGCAGAGTCTATTAGGAGAGAATTGATTTACTTAAAAAACTGGCTTGAAAAATACGCCCCCGATAGCATCAAATTTGAAGTTCAGGCAAAGCTACCAGAATTAGAGCTATCCTCGCAAGACCACGATTTTTTAGCCAGTCTGGCATCCTCACTGGGCAATGCTGAGCTTACCCCAGATACAATTCACGATACTATATACGCCACCGCAACGGCAAAAGATATTAAGCCAGGTGCAGCCTTTAAGCTTCTATATAGGCTCTTTTTAAATAAAGACCAGGGCCCAAAACTCGGCTTTTTCTTATCGAGTTTAGACAGAGATTTTGTGATAGATAGGTTATCGCTTAAAAGTTAGGTTATAATAAAGTTATGTTAGATATTAGATACATCAGAGACAATCCTAAAGAGGTTCAGCAATCTATCGCCCGGCGCGGTTTGGTTATGGATGTTGAAGAGCTACTGGCTGTCGATACCACCAGACGTCGACTTATTGCAGAACTCGAAGTAGTCCAGGCTAGTCGCAATGCCATTGCTTCGCAGGGTAAAAATGCCAAGCCCAGTTCTGATCAAATTAGCCAGGGCAAGGAGCTCAAGTCACAACATGAAGCACTCGAGTTGGAGCTTAATAATACCTTAGCTCATTACAATGAGCTGCTTTCGGAAGTACCGAATATCATTGCTGAGGGTACTCCAGATGGAGATGAAGAAAATAACCAAGAAATTTATAAATGGGGCAATACAGATCTAGGCTTTGAACCCAAGGATCATCTTGAGATAAGCGAACTATACAATCTGTACGATTTCGAAGCTGGTGCTAAGGTGTCGGGAAATAAGTTTTATTTTACCAGACATAAAGCTGTCAAATTGTGGCAGGCAATTCAGCTTGCCACCCAAGAAATAGTGGAGGCCGCTGGATTTGAGCTAATTAGTGTTCCACACCTAGTTAGTACCGATATAGCAGCTGGAAGTGGTTTTTTGCCGAAGGGCGAAGAAAACCAAAACTATCTAGATAAAGAACAGAACTTAGTGCTAATAGCCACCTCTGAGATACCAATCACTGGGCTACACAGTAATGAGGTTTTGGAGCTTGATAGTGCTATAAAGTATGCAGGCATTAGCCCTTGCTACCGCCTCGAGGCTGGAGCTTACGGTAAATTTAGCAAAGGACTGTACCGCACTCACCAATTTGATAAGCTTGAGATGTACGTGTTTTGTAGGGCCGACCAAAGCGATGCAACATTGCAGGCCATTTTGAAAATTGAGCGTCAGATCTGCGAGCAATTCGAGATACCCTACCGAGTAGTGCGCATTGCAGCTGGCGATTTAAGTACCCCGGCTTACGAAAAGTACGATGTCGAATACTACTCGCCTGTCGATGGCCGTTATCGCGAGCTTACAAGCTGCAGTAATTGTACCGACTTCCAGGCAAGGAACCTCAATATTAGGTATCGCGATGAGGCTGGAAAGCTAGCTTTTGCCCATACCCTCAATGGTACGGCGGTTGTTTCGAGCCGAATGCCAATCGCAATTCTCGAAAACCACCAGACCGCCGATGGCAAAATAAAACTGCCAAAGCCCATCGCCAAATATTATGGAGCAGACGAGTTATAAAATAACTAAGGAGGTAAGATGATAAAAATACAGTTGACAGGTCGTAAGTTCGAAATCGATAACGAACTCAAAAAATATACCAACCGTAAGCTCGGAAACCTCGACAAGTACCTGCCTCGGTCGCACCGCAACCAAGGTATGACAGTAGAAATATTCAAAGATCCATCGGGTAAAGAAGATAACCGCTATAAGGTTGTAGCAGTCTTGAAAGTTCAGGGCCCCGACATCGTAGCCGAAACAGCCACCATCAATCCTCATTCGGCGGTCGATATAGTCGAACAAAAGCTCAAAATACAGATCAGGAAGTACAAAGAAAAGCACCAGCCCAAAAAAATCCGTATAAAAGATATTTTAGACAAATTCACTTCGCAATAAGCTCTCCGAACCTGTATAATAACTAGCATGTCAATTTTTACTAAAATCTTTGGCGATCCTAATGATCGCGAAATAAAAAAAGACCGTCTGATTGTAGTTAGCATAAATGCGTTAGAACCAGCCATTAAGGCTCTAACTGATAAGCAGCTAAAAGCCAAAACTGACGAATTTAGATCTCAACTCAAGAAGGGCAAGGATCTCGATGCAATTCTGCCAGAAGCTTTTGCGGTAGTCAGGGAGGCCTCAAAGCGTACTCTAGGTCAGAGACAGTTCGATGAGCAGCTAATTGGTGGTATAGTTTTGCATGAAGGCAAAATAGCCGAGATGCGCACCGGAGAGGGGAAAACATTAGTTGCAACCTTGCCACTTTATCTTAACGCTCTCGAGGGAAAGGGCGCTCACCTTGTGACCGTCAACGATTATTTGGCTCGCGTCGGTGTTGGCTGGATGGGCCCCATTTATCATTCGCTCGGAATGACATCGGCGGTTGTGTTGCCACAAGGCTGCTTTATTTATGACCCCGACTTTTCAGACGACTCACACCACGATGTGCGACTCCGCCAGCTTCGACCCGTGAGCAAGCAAGAGGCCTACCTGGCAGATATTACTTATGGAACAAATAACGAATTCGGGTTTGATTATTTGCGCGACAATATGGTTTCGGATTTGAACGAATGCGCCCAGCGTAAACTCAATTTTGCGATCGTCGATGAGGTAGATTCGATCCTAATCGACGAAGCTCGAACGCCGCTGATTATCTCCCAGTCGGCTGGTAAAAGCACCGAACGCTATCAGCTATTTGCCAAGCTAGCTCGCAAACTCACCAAAGACGAGCACTATAGTGTCGATGAAAAGCAAAAGGCAGTGAGCCTCAACCCTAAGGGCATTACAAAAATTGAGCAAGAGCTAGGGGTCGAAAATGTTTATGATGCCGAGAATATCGAAGACGTGCATCATATTGAACAGAGCCTTAAAGCCGAGGCATTGTTTGTGCGTGACAAGGACTATGTTGTATCCGAGGGCGAGATTGTCATTGTCGACGAATTTACCGGCCGACTACTGGCTGGCCGTCGGTATTCCGAAGGCTTACATCAAGCCATCGAAGCCAAAGAGGGCGTTATGGTTCAGCAAGAATCCCAAACTCTAGCGACCATTACTTTTCAAAACTTCTTTCGCCTCTACACCAAGCTAGCAGGTATGACAGGAACCGCCCAAACCGAGGCCGAGGAGTTTGCCAAAATCTATAGTCTCGAGGTAACCCGCATCCCAACACATCGCCCAATGATCAGAAAAGACCTTAAGGACCGTATTTATAAATCCGAAACCGCCAAACACAATGCCGTAGTCGAGGAAGTTCGTGAACGAATCGCGAAAGGCCAACCGGTGCTACTGGGTACGGCCAGTATCGAGAAAAACGAAGTACTCAGCGCCCTACTCATAAAAGCTGGTATCAGACACGAGCTTTTAAATGCCAAGAATAACGAACGCGAGGCCGAGATAGTGGCGCTGGCTGGCCAAAAATCTGCCGTAACGTTAGCTACCAATATTGCCGGGCGTGGTACCGATATCGTGCTCGGGGAGGGCGTCAAAGAAGTTGGCGGGCTACATGTTATAGGTACTGAGCGCCATGAATCTCGACGAATCGATAACCAGCTTCGTGGACGAGCGGGCCGACAGGGCGACCCAGGCTCGAGCCAGTTCTTTGTCAGCGTTGATGACGATTTGATGCGTATTTTTGGAGGCGACCGCATTGGTTCGCTTATGAAAACCCTGAACCTCCCTGATGATATGCCAATAGAGAACAGCGTAATATCCAAATCGCTCGAGAGTGCTCAAAAGCGCGTTGAGGGCCACAACTTTGATACCCGTAAACACCTCGTGGAATATGACGATGTCATGAACTCCCAGCGCGAAGTTATATACGGCGACCGTCGCCGATATCTTGAAGGCAAAGATCTCCATACAGATGTAGAGGCGATGTTCACTCATGAATACAACTTAATTGTAGCCGCCAATACCAATGCCAAGAATGGCTCGGTAGATCTTCCTGAATTACAGAAGGTGGCCAGCACCATTAATCCTTTACCAGAAGACTGGGCCAGCTCTCTAACTACCAAGGTTCCCGAGCTAATTACCGAAGATTTACTCCAGCGCACCAAGGACTCTATTAAAAGACGCCAAAAGTCGCTGGGTGACGATGTCATGGAGTTGGTTTATCGCTTAGTGTTATTAAAGATTGTCGATAGCGCCTGGCTCGAGCACCTCGAGAATATGGATCACCTCCGTGACGGCATTGGTCTGCGTGGCTATGGACAACGCGACCCGTTGGTCGAATATAAAGCTGAGGCTTTCGGAATGTTCCGTCGGCTCCAAGATAATATCCGGACCGAAGTTGTCAGCACAATATTAAAGGTTGATATCCAAAAGCAAGCCGACATTGCCGAGCATACCGAAACTGAGATTACCGAGGGGGCCGAGCGCGCCAGTGCTAGTATGGATCGAGCAGTCAAAAAACAATCAGTCGAAGCCAAAACTAGCTTTAGATCTGACCAAGCCCCACCGCGCCCCAACCTAGCCCCGATGCGCAAAAAATCAAAAAAGAAGAAAAAGAGGCGATAGACCCTTGCTATAGGCTAAAGTTTTTTGCTATACTAAACATAACCAAAAAAGGAGGGTTATGCCAGAAGATCAAGATAAAATCTCTATCAGCAATGTCCATCTAGAGGAGTTTGCAGAGAATCTATTATTAGAAAAAAATCTTAATAATATCGATGAGGCTACTCTGCGACAAATGCGCGAAGATCTTGTTGATAGACTCGAACGAGTCACCGATAAGGTCGTAGTTGATAATATAGCTGAAAATAAATTACCAGAATTTGAAAAAATGATTGATTCTGGAGCCAAACCAGCAGATGTGCAAGCTTTTGTTAGTGCAAATGTTCCTAATTTAGGACCTAAACTTACCGAAGCCTATTTTGATTTCAGAAGGCTATATCTAGGGCTTTAATATAGATGTCAGTAGAAACTACCCCGTCTTCAAGCACCAGCGGACAACAAGTGTTCAGGCCTGGTAGCCCCTTTGTCAAAAATAGTGCTGGCGTAAGCCACCTGGTATCTTTAGATTCCACTGGCTCCACGCAAGAGGGTAGGCTAACTACCAGGGAATTTGTGCCAGATATGGACCTGGTCAATAATGACTCGGGATCGTTTCCTGTAGATGGGGTAAAAGCTTCAGAGCAACCCTCAGACGTAAGACCTAGTAAAGGTAGACCGCCGGCTCGACCACATCGTAGAATGGGGCCTCATAGACGTACACCCCATCAGCCTCGCGATAATTCTATACGGCGACACGATCAACAACCTAAAGTTACGACAACTACAGAGCCTATACTAGCCACAGCAACACTGCCGCTTAGCCCTTTAACACAGCCGCTACGAGCACCTGATACGGTTGATACGGCTAGGGCTGATATTGGCGATTTGGTTAATATCGATGCTAAGGGCAGGGGTCACGAACCAAGCCAAACGAATGTCTCTGGCAAAAAATCTGGCGGCCAACTCATTTCGGAAGACAACATGGATGTAATTGCTGCTAATGCCGATTATATTAGAGACAACCTGCCTGGTAGCTATACAACTCCAGACACAACAACTCCAGACACAACAACTCCAGACACAACAACTCCAGACACAACAACTCCAGACACAACAACTCCAGACACAACAACTCCAGAAACAACAACTCCAGACACAACAGCTACAAATCTAACAGCTCCAGAGGATATTAGTGACCTAGTTAATCTTTCGAAAGACAATCTAGACACCATAGCAGCTAATGCCGATTTTATAAGAGACAACCTTCCAGGTAGCGATACAACCCCAGATGAACCTGAGTCTGGAAACATCGATGAAGGAACTGAGTCAGGTGAGAGTCTTATTCTTTTAGCGTCTAGCACCCTTGAGACTGATATGGATAAGGCTAAGTTGCTGGCTGATAGTCAGCTTAATGAAGAATTGCTAGTCATTCGTGAAGAGATATATGCGATTAGCTATACTGGTACAAATCGGTTCTCAAGAATTACCAGATCCGTAGCTAAAGCTGTTCGTTCGACTTTCGTTCATCCGGTTAAATCTTTTAGATATCTATCAAGAAGCACATTCCTTAGAGAAGGCTACAGGCAGCTCTATATAAGTAAGCATTTTGGGGAACGCGAAGGCGTTGATTTTCATAATGCAGTTGCTGAAGCCGTTGCAAGCCGTATAGACCTTGGAGAAGATTGGCTGCTGAATGGGGAGCAAATCCTTAGGGAAGATAATCCAGAAGTTTCCGAAGTTAAGGGTCAATTAAATGAAATATTCAGAGCTGGAATAGTTGATGGGCAACCAAAAACTGCAGTTCTCGAGTCCGCCAAGAGAGTTTTAGCTAATGCTAGCTGGATTGAACAGGGCTCAGATGGGGCTGTGCATATGCTTCAAAATCTAGATGTAATTTATGATCGAATTATTGCGTCAGTAGACCATGAAGCAGGCTTAGCATCAATAGATGCAGCTTATGAATTAGTCGGAGGTAAAGTCAGGAGAGGTGCTGAAGCAAGAGCAGAATCAACGACAGCCGATAAAATACTTGAAAAGCTTACAAACTCAAGGCTTAAGGGCTTATTGGTCAATGAAGCGACTGTAGCTGTGGCAGTAGGCGCAGCCGTAAGCTTGGTGGGCTACTTTGCAAGGAGTAAGGGTGCTAGAGTGATTGCCGGCGCTTTGGTTGGGGGCCCTGTGGGCATAGCCGCAGTAGCTGGCTCTGCTGGACTATTTGCGGGTTTGAGAGAGCGAACGACTCTCAGACAAGAGAGGGCTATGGAAAGCGAAAGGGTAGCTCTTGGAGGAGCTATAGGTGGAGTAGAGGCTGAAACTGGGAGGAGAAGGGCGGAAGTTGATGCCACATTGTACGATATGATTCCAGCAAATGATGTCATTGCCGAGCTAGGCCACCTTATTCCAGCAGCAGGAGAAACATTAGACGAAGCCACCGCTAGCACTCTTTTTGCCACACTTACCTCGCTTAGAGTAAATCAATCAATTGGCAGCCAACAAAGAGTAGACTTGATCAGATATTCATCTGAAGATTTGATGGAGCAAGAACGAACAGAATTGATGACTCTAAGTGCTCAAGCTGCAGTTGAGTTGAGGCAATATTTATCAGAACATCCAGACTTTATGACTTCAGTCCCAGGTGTTAGCATAGACGATAAGTTGTGTCTTGCCGAAAGTTTGCATTCGGAGACCGTAACCGGTCATATGTCAGAAAGAGACTCAGCGTTCAGAGCTTTGACCAGAACAAGAGTAATCAAACGTGCGATAGCAACAGCTGCGTTCGCTGGTGCCGGCAGCTATATCAGTAGTCAGATTACGGAGCACTTTAGGGGCGAGGGTGCTGCACCTAGGCCAGATGTTCTCGATAATCATAGGCAACTACTAACTATGAAAGGCGATTCATTGGATCTACCGAAAGGATGGAAGCTAGAGGGATCAACTCTCATTGATGCTAAAGGCAAGCACATAACAGAGTCTTTTCAGTACAATCCTGATGGAACTTTAAGCCAGCAAACCGTTACCTCTCTGCAAGGGAGTGGTATAAAATTCCATGAGGCTGTATCGAGCCAAACAGTTACTTCTACTCGAGAAATTCCATTAGATGAATATATGAAACTACACCCTGAAAAATTTCAGTTGGTAAAGCACGATGGCTGGATGGGTAATAATACTCCTATGTGGAAAGATGCACAGGGGAACTTGCATGGCGCAGATCTTAATGAATTAGGTGGTAGGTTTGGCACTGATGGCCAAGGCAATATTATCCTGGGCACTTCTCCTATGACCGACACGGGCTCTTTTCAGGGTGCAATTAATGTAGCAGCACATTCACAACAAACTTCGGGACATCTAAAGTGGATATTAATACCAAATAAGAGCGACCAGTCACATGCTATAGTTCTGGATGTTGGCCCTGATGGCAATGTGCTAATACCTAAAGGCAGTGAAGCACACTCGCTGTTTAGTATAGATCCATCTGGTAGGGTAAAATTAAGGACTGGTTTTGCAGAAGTCGCCTCCCCAACAGGATCGGTGGGGCCCAATGGCGAGAATGGCTATTATATTTTGGCCACACAGACTGGCTCTGGTTCTCCAGGCATGGTGACAGTTACTGACACTGCGGACATATTTGCGCACCATGGAACACTATTAGTTCCTGATGCACCAAAGCCAGGGGCTGATTTGTTAGTTCCTTTTATTCCTTTCGCCTCCCCACTACCTAGGCGGCCACTTGAGGGAATCCTTGCAAAGGAAGAGCCTGATTACCTTTCTTCTCCTTATCTTACGGGGTATAACAGCTCAGATTTCACTCCAGAGCAAGAGGCGGAAGTTCGCAGAAGATTTTCACCGAACTTAATTGATAACCCAGATGCACTCCTTGAACCAAGAGTAGAAATCGAAAACTACTTAGAAAGGGAAGGCAGAACTAGAGTATTAGAACTTGAGCGACTAGCCGGACAGGTTGAGCCAATGGCCGAAACTTGCCAAATATCGGTCTTGATGCCAGTAAATGGCGCCCAAGAAGGTGCAAATATTTACAACACCTTAAAGTGGTACTCTGGTCAATTAGATGCTGAAGGCAACCCTTTAAGTCCGGAAAGTTACGAAATAGTATTGCTGGTTAATAAGCCAACAGATATGGAATGGGACGAAACTCTGTCTGAAATTGAAAAATTCAAAGCTGACTATCCAGGGGTCACGCTAAGGGTGGTCCAAAAAGAGTACCAACGTGGTAGCGGAACAATTGGTCAGATTCGAAAGGACCTCGCCGACCTAGCTCTTTTACGTCAATCCAGAAGAGGATCCGCAGAAGACCTATCGTTAGTTAGCAATGATGCTGACTGTAAGGGCTTAGGTAGGGCCTATCTTGCGACCATTGTTGAACAGATGAAGGCTCAAGGTGTTGACGGGCTGTCCGGTCGACTAGAGTGGGATCCCGCCACAAACCTAGAATCACCCTTATATCACATGGGGGTAAAGATAATGCAATCGCTTGATTTAATAGACAGGCATCCTAGACCAGGTTCAGGACGTGCCGCTCGCTATCGTTACCCAGGCGCCAACTTTGCCTTCTCAGCAACTACCTACGCAGCAATTGGAGGTTATGATGCAGGCTGTGTTAAGGCCGAAGATGTGGTACTTGGTAGGACCTTAAAGCTTGCTCGCTCAGGCTCGACGAGTAGGAAGGGAGTTGGTTTCTATGGCGGAGATAATATTGTGTATACCGATTCACGAAGGGGTGTGCAAATGTTCAATGAAGGCCGTCCGCCTTCCGAGCAGTGGTCAAAACTTAGCTTTGGTCCTGACGATGAAGCCAGAGAGGGCGCAGGGATTGAAGACACAATCAATTACGATACCTTGCTAGAAGAAGAGCCAAAAGGACTTACTCGACTAAGACAGAAGAGATTGCGCGCGCGATTTGAGTCCCAGCTTAAAAACTTCATTGAACAAACCGTTAGCGAGTACTCATTGATTACTAGCGACACGGTATACCACGAAGGCATGAATATGCCTGGCGATGTTGAGCTGGTTGTGAGAGCACTAGGGGCACTACGAATAAAGGCTGATGTCGATGTTACAAATGGAGTACTTAGAATCAACTTTATAGACATTTCAAGGCTATATGAATACCTTCGTGACTCTCGCCAAAACGGCCCAAAAAATTATGCATCTAGAACTGGCCTCGATAGAATTTTTTCTGGTGGATTTGATGAAGTTTTTTCCTGAGCTTCATAAGTCAAGATAATAACCATAAGCACAAGAACTTAATAATAAAAGTATTGACAAAACGCTTATCTTATAGTATTATCACATCTGATTTCCACAAATTGTGGGGATAGTAATTTATAGTCAAATACAAGGAGCTAGGCCATGCCGGCTAAAAAACGTACTCTCGCCTCGGAAGTAGAAGATTTGCAACGCCGATTAGAAGGCTTGGACGGAGAAATTGATCTAGTCCGCAAGATGCGTCGTTATGACAAGCCTGAACAAAAGCGAATCAATGACGGCGTTACGAGCGCGCACAAGCGCTCGGCAGATCTTGAAGATAGCGTTGAAGTCCTTGAAACGAGAGTTGGAATCCTCGAGGGCGCATCCAATGCTGTCATCAAAAGCGTGACGGAGTTTGTTGGTTTATTTCAGACTCGGGTTAGCAATTTGAATGCGGACAGCGCACGACACGAGGAGCGGATTTCGCGCCTCGAGACCAGCTCAAATAACCGCGGTAGCATTTTTGCTACTTGGCTGGCCGTATTCTGCACTATCGTCGTGGGCATGTTAATTGCCCACTCTTACCTGGCGGAGCGTTTTACGACGTTCTACCAGGGCAGAACAATCGACATCGGAGCCCACCCGGGCTACGACCCAATTTTCTCATCGCTGTACTTGCGACTACGGTCGCAGCTATAGTTGCTGCCTCCTCAGGCTCCAACTCGAGCCGTTCGTCGATCAAGACGAGCTCCTCGAGTAAGTCTTCGGCGACATCCTCAACCGACAGCAGTGCTGTCGCAGA
>Ga0194055_10000557_pt1 | contig 30147 bp, 24 predicted proteins | sample SepL449m_MetaG_FD_155482 | JGI IMG/M metagenome (GOLD analysis project Ga0194055, IMG submission 155482) | Anoxic zone freshwater microbial communities from boreal shield lake in IISD Experimental Lakes Area, Ontario, Canada - Sep2016-L442-9m | ecosystem: Environmental > Aquatic > Freshwater >... | reverse complement strand
ATAAAGAAATCGTCCAGCAACTGCCGGGTGCTCGATTGCACCATCTGCATTTGCTCGTCGATCACACGCAGAATGGCTTCGAGCGCCCCACGCCCCTCGACGGCATCGCGCAATCGATAGACGGGGGGAAGAAGTTCGTAGGGAGATAGGCGTTGCGTGTCGCTCATGGCAATCGCTCCACCAACACCGTCGACTTGACCGCGCGATCCACGTAGCAGATTTCGTTGTTGAAGACCGTTACTGTTTCGAACAGTTGCAGTTTCGACTCCGGCTTCGGATTGCTGCCATCGTCTATGCCCGTGCTCGCGATTCGCGAATCCGCTGTCGCAGTCCCAGCATCCCCCGCCGACAATCCGATCAACCTGTTCAGGACGACGTACTGCACTTCTCGAACACGTTGAATCGTTTCAATCACATCTGATGCGTGGATCGACTGTCCCAGTTGCCTCGAAGAATAGCCGAAGCGCTCGAAGATCCTGTCTTCGATCTTTCGCTGGATCTCCGCCCAATCGTATTTCCGAGGAACGCTGACTTGAGCGTACAAGTGAAGGAGCAATCCGGAGTGGGGTTGGATTTGATCTGGTCGAATTTCGATCCCTTGCTGAGCAATGGCCGACAGGAAGTTGCGATAGAGTTCACCTTGAGGTGAGATTGGGGAGGTGCTGGCCCCAGCGATGATCAGTTTCAATTCCCCTCGCTCATGGATTACTTTCGCCTTGTTGATCCCTGCAAAGCAGAGTGCAAAGGACTCGAAGTCACTGGCGGAGACCAGACGACCGATACTGGAAGTGAAAGCAGGGATGCGCATGCGCACTTGTTCGACCGTATCGGCATCGGAGCCACCATCACCGGCCAATGGGTTATTGACCGATTTGACTCCGAAGGGTGGGGATGGGAGTTGGTTGATTTGTCCTGCGACGGCATTGCCAGTTTGCCCAAGTCCGACCCGATAGGTGGCTTTGACATTTTCGACACCGGAAGGAAGCCGTGTACCGTGCAGCCCATTGCCGAATTGCAGCGTGCTCGAAGAATCGCGCCGGTTGCCAAGCAGTTCGTAGATCTCATCGCTGGGAACGCCATCGACCAACTGGGATCGTTGTTCCCAAGTCGTGTTGTTGACTGTGACTCGCAAGGCTTCGATCTTGCCGAGCGGGTTAGGAGCGGACAAGCGGGTGATCGGTGCGCGCCGTAGCGGAAAGGCTTGAAACGCCTTGCGAGCATCCCCGCTCCCGAGCACTTCCCCCACCGTCTCTCCATGCGTCGCTTCGACGACATTAGCATTCAACTCCACCGTTTCACGCCAAAAAGAATTTTTCAACGGTGTCTGCAGTTTGACAACCGTCTTGATCCTTTCGCCGTGCAACGCTTTCTTCGAATCCTCTTTTGGATACGTTGCTGGAAACACGTGTTTCACTTCAATGGCGTTCAGCAACTCCGAGCTGATGACCTGATTGCGATCCTGTCGACTTGGTGCCGGACTTCCAAAAACGGCATTATTTGCAGAAATACCTGACAGAACCAACCGCCCGATATCCAGCTCGGACACGAAGCCATCGAGCACGATCGTATCGGTGCTCTTCCCTGTCCTTTCCTGCCCAGAAACCGCAAATTCCTCCTGAAGATCCGCCAACGGAACTTCGGCTAACTCCAGCCGCTCGGCGTCGCAAAACACTTTGGTCGAGCGGATCACCGCAAAATCCTTCGGCGACCAAACAATCGAGGGTGATACGGCGATCAGCGTCGACTCGTTGCTGATCCCATATGCGTGCTTCGGCTCCAGCGTCACGTCCTTCGCCCAAACCGCTTGAAGCGGCGTGTCGTTTTTGGTTCGGACCGCGATCGGCGTATCTCCTACCGTCTTGGTATACTTCCCATCGAGCACAGCGGCGCTCCCATCGAGTTCCGCTTTGTAATCGGAAAACTTCGAAACGAACCCTCTCGTCGGCGTCGCCTGTTCAACACTCGATGCCTCTCCGGTCGCGTTCCAGCCGAACAGATTTGCCGCTGAGCGCATTGCCCATACATTCAGATTGCCCTCTTTCGGGGTCTCGACGCGCCGATAGTCCCGAAGGAACTGCAACACTACCTTGCGTTCTGATTCTCGGAGAGCGCTGATCACTTGAATCCAAGTCGATGAATCTAGCTTGGTTACGTCGCCGAGAGAATTGCCGCCGATCGAACGCTGCGCGCCACTTAGAATTCTTTGCACCAATTCCAAAGTCGATTGATCTCGATCTACGGACAGATTCGGAGGGACTTGCTGCGAGACCTCAACTGTTTTTTTCGTTTCCTGCCAATCTTGCTTCAGTTCGCTGAGAACCCTTTTGGCATTATCGGAAAGAGAAGTAGAAATATTTATCGATGTCTCAAATGCCTTCTCGATTATCCTGTCAATACTCGAATCAATGATCGCCTTCAGATCTGTCTCTTTGGAGAGGAATCGTAGTTTGGAGAAATTGTCAAGGCGCGTTCTAATGCTTTTGTCGTAGTCTAGAGTGTTATCAAATAGATTTGCGAGGATGGTCTTAACACCCGCATCTTCAGTCGCACCCAAAGACTCCAATGCTCTTGAAGCTATTGCACTTAACCGATTGGCTACTTCGTTTCTTCGTCGCGCTGCCGGATCGACTACTCTCCCAATCAAAGAATCAAAAGCATTAATACAGTTTCGAGCCCTTTGCGAAACATTTATGGCTTCTGAAACAAACCGTTCTAAATGCTCTTTAAACTTGCTAACGTCTGTGTTTTGAATTAAACCCCTTCCAGCATTGCGAAAATCGACGCCGGTATCGATCGAATCAGGAGTACCAAACAGATCACCGATCGCCTGAACGGACCCAATGAAATCATCACGATAGAAATGAATTGACTTCAATTTTTCATAAACATCAAACCTTAGCTTCTCGTCAATAGCTTCTGTTTTCTCGATCGCGGCTGCAATAGCACTTGGCTCACTATTATTCAACATGCCAATCAAGTCCGCAATTGCATTTGTCTGTGCGATCGCTTTGCTCATCTCCTCGTTAAAGTCACGCCCGCTCAAAACATTTGAAGCAAGGTTACGCACATAGATAGGCTTGTTGTCCCTAACGAATCTCCTTAAGAAATATGCCTGTTCGCTACCATTCGCACTTAGCGTCATAAGTACTGTGCAATGATCTGCGGATTCCGAGAAAACAACTCTTTTCTGAGCGACTTTTGTTCGAAGTTCTTGCAATTGTGCAACACTAACTTCGTCATCATCGACTTTGCAACCATCGAGAGCTGACAGCTGAAATTTGATATCTGCAGTAAGGCTGGCATCCGAATATTCAAAGTTTGAGTCAAACGGAAAATCATTATTACTTACGAATACTGTAAGGTCTTCTTGTGACTGTTTGCCTTGGCGTCTGACAATGCGCCTTACTCCAGAAAACTCAAGTTGTTTGTCGCTGTCTTCGTTTCTAAACACCTTAAAAATCACGAAAGATGCGGCGTTCGTAAAATTGATTGCTTTTAGCGTATCAAGTACACTTCCAGTTCGTGCGACATCAAAGCTCTCAGGTTTTTCTTTATCGGAAAAACACACGATCTTATACGCTATTTGATCTGTTTCTAAAGTTTCCAACAACATTCCACCTAGCAGCGTCCCTGCGGTTGCGTTGTTCTCTATAGGGTCGGGAAAAGCGTAGTAAAAATGTGGAACGTAGCCATCGGAAACCGAAGCAAAAATGCTTTTTGAGTACGCTAGCTTGTTTTCCGGAGAATTCGGTGGCGACAGCGGGAAGAGAGAAACCAATTGTGTATTGTAAGAGGCTTGAATCGACTCGACGTTGTTTTTGAATATTGTTAACGCGTTTTTTAGGGCAAATGATATCTGATTCTCGGCCGCATGGCTTGAATCCGATGCCCCGCCGAATTTTGTATCCGCAGTGTTGATTATGCTTCGAACGCCAGCACCAGTGCTGCTGTTGAACAGTTGGCCAGTCAGGATCGCGGTTTCCATTTGACAGTCAGCTTTCGCAATGCCATTCGCGAGCCCTTGTTCGCGAGCGACGTCCAATGATGATTGGACTTGGGTTCGCAATCGCTGCAATTTGTCTGGTACGATGAAGCCTGTCACTTCGGGTGCGTTAAAAAACGCATCGAAAGCTAACTGTACTTCCAGTACATAGCGGATGACGTTGAAGATGTCGGGTTCGAGATTGGCCACGGTGATGGAGCCTTGAACGGTATCCCTTCGTTCTTCGATCGATTGGATCTTCTTCATCACGATGTTGCCTGCATCCTTGGCCCCGATCGCTAGATAGTCGTTTGGTTGAAGACGGAGCCCCAAACCCTTAAAGTAGAGCCGGTCGATGTTCTGTAGATTGTCGGGTCTCAAGTTGTGCGGCCGTGTCAGTTCCGGCCGAATGCGGTTGAAGCTCGGATGGGCGATGAATGCTTGCGTCGTTTCAAATGTTTCCGAGCGCTGGCCGGTGCCGGGGATCGGAGTACTCTTCGCCTGCGTGCCTGCTGGGATTAGGACCGATTCACTCTTGTCATCTACCTCAAACGTTAAATAGACCGAAGAAGCCAATCCCGGTCGGGGGGTGTAGCCAAGTTGACTGGCCAACTCATACAGCGAATTGGATTGCAGTGCTGTTCGCAAAAAGGCTTCCGACGCATACCGTTCGTTGTAGAAGGTCAGAACATCGGCCAGGACAGCCCATGCATCCAAGAGTGCAATGCTAGGATCGTCTTTTTCGCGGGCCGTGAGGTGGCGCAGGACCTGTTGTTCGGGATCCGATGTCTTGGATGGATCGCCAGGGATCACACCTCGACTCAGCGCAGCCAGCATGCTTTCGAAGAAGTCGGAGTAGTTTCCGACGCGGTATCGAAGAGCCCGTTGGCCAGGCAAGTTCTGGATGATACGAGGGGTGACGCTTTCGATCCCCTGACATGGTCGGCAATTCTCTTGTTTCATCGCCCCCCCTCCAAACTCAATGTCAATCGCCCGCCACATTTGCTATTTCGATCCAGCGTGGCCACTTCGAGCGGCCCTAACGGCAATTCAAATTCGGTCCACTGCCCCCCACCGGTAGCGCTGGACGGAATGGCACTAGCGTTGGTGGGTACGCTTTGATGGTCCTGCGATTCATCGCATTCACCCAACCGACCCAGACCGGTGACCTGAGCCTTGACCACTCCGTCGACTTGCAACACTTCGTGAATGATCTCGTTCGAATGGATCGATCTACCCAGAACCATACGATCGGGATGAAAGAAGCCGAGCAAACCATTATCGAGCGTTTGGTTGCTCAGCCGCGATGCAATCGCTCCGTGGACCAGTTGCCGTGGATAGTGAGGATTGATGGTGACGTTCATCTGCAGATCGACCGGGACGGTTGTCTGCAATGTGACTCGAACGAGATGTCCGATTTTTCGGACTCGGTCGAGATAGGCCTGCACCTCTTGGACCAGTTTCGAGCTGTCGATCTCGCTCCCCTTCGGATCGATCGCCACGTCGATCCACTCGAATGTTCCAGCGTGTCTGCTTGAGGCGTAAATGGATTGGATGCGATCGGAGAATTTGGCTTGAGCCAGTCGACCATAATCGGACGCTATCAACGCCCTCGGTTGGTCTTTCTTGTATGCATGCGGGGCCAGCAACTTGGCTTGCTCGATCGGTTCTGGATCGGTTCCACCCCTTGCAGGGAGAGGGTTGCGGACTTGATTGACAGTCAGGAAAGCGTTCTGCCGGATCACTACACGGGTGATCTGTTCGGCCCCAACGTTCCCTCGCGTTCCACCCCCGGCACGCATCTCGGCATAGAACTGTGTTCCTGATTCTAGGGCCCGACCATGCTCCCCATCTCCGAATCGAATGTGGGCGCGACGCCTCTCATCCATCTCCACCACGAATTGGCGGGCTTCCGGTCCGGAATCCATCAAATCAAAATTCGATTCCCACGTCCCCTCTGTCAGCAATCGGCCTAGGAGTTGTCGCAAGCGTTCTTTCCGAGATCCCGCAGGACGTTGTGGTCCAAAGCCTCGGATTAGATCTCTCAGTTCCACCGCTTCGTCCGGACGAAGCATGTTTTCAAGGACGATCTGCTCGCTTTCGGACAAACGGGACCAGATCTGACGCAATCCATCGCCGTCATCACTTCCGAGCAGATCAGGGGTCATCGAGATCGGCTCGATGCCATCGGCGCTAGGGATCGCGATCAACCGAATCGAAGGATGGGACTTGGAGAGATCCTGAACCAGGGACTCCGATGCAGGACCGTTTTCGACCAGGGCTTGCGAGTAACACAAGTCGGTTTGATCGATGACCGGACGAAATGGGACCAAGGTCGTTTCGATGCGAGGAGGATTCCATGCCGATCCGCAATCGACTTGACGCTGAACACTCTGTACCGCTTTCCCCAATGGGATCCGATCCAAGCTGCGGCCATGATCCACCAGAAAGAGATTGCCCCGAGCGACACTGACATTGCGTACCGCATCGCAAAAGGGTGGCGGGCGCTTTGAGGAGATGCATAACGGGAAGGGCAAGGCATCTCGACGGTCCCATTCAATTTCCAGAATCGGCCGTTCGCATCCCGTGCAATCCTTCACCGGATCGGACTTCTGATTGATGTTGGTGATCCGTATCACGTGGCGTTTCGAATGATCCGCATCGGATGTGCTGCCGGTCAGTGGTCCGACCACTTCCTCGAAGACCAAAAAATCACCAATACTCAGCCCACATAGTTTTCGCGTGCAAGCGGGCAGGTCACTCGGGCTCGCAGCGCACGGCGCACGTGAAGTTGCTTCGGCACGGTCGTCATAATCGACCAACGTTGCAGTCGTTGCCCCTTGCTCCAGCCAGCATTGCGATTCATCCCAGGTATAGAAATGAATTTCATTGTGGGCTTCATAGAGCGGGATTCGATCGGTGAGATTCGCCGGTGAGATCTCTTCCGAAAGGGCAGCATCGAATAGGACCCGGTTCCTCTCTGGAATTGACAAATGAGCAATCCGCGGAACAAGGGGCTCGATCAACTTGTACAAATCACCTTCGTCCGATTGCACCGCTTCCGTCAGGATGTCGACCTCTTCAAGCCATTCATTGACGTCGTCGATCCAATGAAGGACTGAGGATGGCGACGGAGGGGGGGGTGACAACGCGAGCGTAGGCAACGCCCAGCCTGGGAGTTTTTCGAGTTTCTTTCGAAGTGTCGCGGAATCGATCCCTGCATGCGGTTTGTTGGGACATGGTGCAACGGCCGCACGGGGGCTATCCAATGCTTGGAAGCGTAGAATCAGGTTGCGTTCCGATTTGACTTGTTCCGGACGCAATCGCCAATCCTCACGGACCCGCGGCATGGCTTCAAAGGGTACCACGTACTTCCAAGCTTCTTCCGGGATGCGATCGATCGCGACGGGACCTTCGGGGAGTTGCAATCCTGCCGGAAACTCGGTCGTGAAGATCAGATCTTTGGGATCGAAGGAGGATTCCCCCCGGACTTGCAAATGCAAGAACGATCGTGCGTTGCATCCTTCATGCATCCGGTAATCCGCCAATCGAGCGTGCCGTCGAACCGACGATCGCTGACGAGCAGTACCCAAGTAGGATTCGGTCGCCACGGCATCTTGCTCGTAGCTCAGCCGATCCGCCACGAACGCCAGCAGTTCGACCAACGTCATCCCTAAATCGGCAATGTGGGTTTCTTGCCAACCCGGCATGGTGATGGCCATGCGATCGAGGACCAATTGCCGAAAGGTGGCATAGTCCTTGGCCAAGTAATTGATCGACGGCGTTTCAAATCGTGGTGTGTGTTTAGGCTCGACCGGCAAAAAGTCGGTTTCGGTATTGGGCGTTGCGTTGTAAGTGAACTCCGCAGAGCTTAAACGTGGATCCCATCCATCAGGAACCTCATTCGTATCCTCTGTGCTACGAATCCGGAGCTCGTAGGTTTTGCCCTCTTGGATCTGCGACGGTAAATGGAACTGCAATGCCGAGGCCGATTCGCAAACGTTGAAAGTTGGCGTATCCACTATCAAAAACGACTCAATATCCACCAGTTGCAAACTCGTTTTGGATACATCGCAGTGCTCATACAAACGACAAACAATTTGCTTCCTCGAGTAATCGACCTCAACACTTTCGATTCCGTTGACGCCGATGGCTTTCGCATGCCTTACCAATCGCAGGTCGTTATCACGGCATTGGATCGTCATATCGCGTCCCTCCTCTCGAAGGAGTCGGTACGGATTTCTCCGGTCGCGTTGACTTGATAGCTGAGGATCACGTTCAATGTGGAATCGACGGCGTTGACTTCCAGGTTTTGAACTTGGACGACATCCCCCAACCAGCGGTTGAGTGACGCGGCCATGGTCGCTTGCAGAGCGACGGCCAATTGATCTCCGTTGCCCGCAAAAATATTGCGCAGGACTCCACACCCGAAATCGGGGCGATTCACTCGCTCCCCAGGGTTGGTAAAGAGGACCAGTTCGATCATGTCCCGAATGTGGGAATCGTAATTCGGAGACTGGGCCGTACGTCCGAGCGGGTCGAATTGGAGTGGGAATCTCAAGTTCAGCATCGCCCGCTCCTTTACTGTGCCCGTACACGCATTTGCGTGGACATGGTGGTAAGAGGAACGCCTGTCGGCACGCAGGTCGCTTGGCTGTCGAACAAGAGAATCGGAATCCCGCTGCTCTTCACACGCAAGGCACTCGTCGAGTACTGAGCCGTGATGCAGGGGCCGTTCGAAGCGTTGGGTACCGGGTTCGGACACGCGATGACTTGATGCACGTCGTTTGAGAGCACCACCATGTTGCCGGAGACCTTGACGCGAAACGTGGGCATGGTGGGCATGGCTCGTGCCATGTGAGCACATTGGACGATCGCATTTTGATGCAAGATAAATCCTGGCATGATCCATCGGCTCCTAGTGTCGAATCATGTTGAGATAAACTTGTCGACGCCAAGCCCCGAGGCTCAAGATCTCCGACTCGGACCAGCCATAGGCTCTGGCAATCGAGTGGATGTCGCTCAAAAGCCGTTGGCACCAGGCATCGATTTCCGTCCACAAGAAACGGCCGATGTCGAATAAAGTCATGGCTTGTCGGCCGCAGTCCCCACATTGCATCTCGAACTCGATCACTCCCAGCGGATCGTGCTCTTCGATAACAGTCCCCAGCTTTCGTCGAAGGGATTCATCCGCAAGAGGTGCAACGTTCCCGTCCTCGGGGCGCGAAATGATGCATCGTTCGAGCAATAATGCTTCAGGCGATGACGAGGTTGCGAGCGCCATGACATCCCGTGTCGAGGGGCATCGCACCATCAGTGGGCGATCGTTCCAATCCACTTCGAATGGTGCGGATGCCGTGGTGTTGGCTGCCATTGCCAGCTGTGACAGGTCAAAGCTCAGTTCGATCTGCGTTTGGCAATTGGGACAAGAGACCATGGATACGACATCATCACCAAATCGGGAACGACGCAATGCGATCAGACGCTGGTCCCGCGCCCCAAGGGGCAGATCCAGGATCTCCTCGATCGACATTCGTGGCTCGACCAAAGAGGACATCATCACCGTCCGCTCCAACGGTGACGCTGCATAACAGCGTTCCCAAAGTTGCAGTAGCATCGATTCAGTCATCATGATTTATCCACCAAGGACGTAACGTAAATTACAGCTTCACCCCGACGCCTTAACGACGTTGGATCACCCTAAATCCCCACCGTCGCTGCCAACTTTCGTACTCGTACTCGTACTCAGCGACAGCGGTACTCGTGCTCGACCTCAGCAACGACCTCGACCCCAGCCACACTCGATCTCGAACCAAATCCCGAGTACGAGTACCATTGCATTGAGCACGAGTACGACAGGAGCCAATCGCGAACGCAGTCAGCACCGACCAACTTTAGGTGGCCGGTTCAGTAAAGCTTTCTTCCTTCGGTTCGGTGACTTCGTAGTCCCGTTCCCAGCCTTCGTTTTCGAGTTTGATTGTTTGGATTGCGACCGCGTTGGCGTTCGCATCCAAGTCAGGCATAGCCTGATATTCCGAGATCCAGCATCGAAAGAGCTTGTACGAGATGGCCAATTGGCCGGCTTCGTTATAGACCTCGAGAATGAGATTCTTACGGAAGTCTTTCAATGAAACCTCGGCCCCCAACCCGCTGCCGTAATTCCAAACGCGGTTGGCCCACTTCTCAAACTCGGTATCGTGCGTGACACCGCGCTCGAGCGTAATCGCTTCGTAATCGGTTCGGCCGGGAGATTTCCGGCTGCTGCTGGGATCTCCCCCTTCGCGATGGCTGACCACTTCGGTCTTTCGTTTCAAGCCGGAGACTTTGCTAATCCCCGCTACATAGTTGCCATCCCACTTCACACGAAATTTGAAATTCTTGTACGGATCAAAACGTTCCGCATTGGCGCTAAATTGAGCCATGGAGATACTCCGTTGGTGTTAGAGGATCCCAGCTCAGTGTTCGGCAACGACAGATGGCTTCCGTCAGAGTCCGAATTGAGCTGGACTCCGGGAATTAAGTATCGATCTTGCCAGTTATTTGTTGGAACTTGATTACAACAAACTCAGCTGGCTTTAAAGGAGCAAAGCCAACTTCAATATTCACAATACCGCGATTGATATCATTCTGTGTTGTGGTATCGGATCCACAACGCACGAAATACGCTTCGCGTGGTGAGCGACCTTGAAAGGCACCTTGACGAAACAAGTTTTGCATGAATGCGCCAACATTTAGCCGAATTTGCGCCCAGAGGGGTTCATCGTTCGGCTCGAAGACGACCCATTGGGTGCCGCGATAAAGACTTTCTTCTAGGAAGAGAGTAAACCGCCGTACGGCCAGATACTTCCATTCGGAGCCGAGGCGATCGCCACCGTCGAGGGTCCGGGATCCCCAAACGACGTTGCCGACCCCTCGAAAGTTCCTCAAACAGTTAATGCCTAGAATATTCAGGCGACCGTTCTCTTCGTTGGTCATATTGAACGTAAAATCGTTGACCCCGACCAAGCCAGCTTCAATTCCTGCAGGCGATTTCCATACCCCTCGCGTCAGATCGGTACGAGCCATGATCCCCGCCACGGCACCGCTCGGAGCGAACTTGTCCAGGCGGTTATCACGAACCGGATCCGCAGCCTTGATCCATGGAAAGAAGATAGCCATATTCTTCCTGTTGGCTGCCGTCGAATTGAATAGATCACTTGTCGCGATCTTCTCACCATCTTCAACGGTCGTCTTGTCGCCTGATGGATCGACGATCAGGATGGCGCGACGTTTCGTGCAATATGCTGCGGCCTCTCCATACAGGGCCGCCGAGTTTTCAAAGGACTTTTTGGTCAGTGGTGGAATGCATAAAATGTTGAACAGATCCAACTTCTCAAGTGCATAGATTCCAGTTTTTTTCACGGGTTTTCCCGCGACATCGCTATCCTCTAGATCATCGCCATTTTTTCCGCCAGCCAATAGGCTGAAGAAACCATCGGTCTCCCATGGATTAACTGTGGGATCTGTAATCTCTGCGTGTTCTCCTGGGACTGCAGTCGGCAGACTTTGGCCAGGATCGGATTCGACCAGCGCCGAATCTTGCTCCAGCACCGTGACAAAGTACTTGGGATCCTGTGGATCGAGTGAGAGGTTGCGAAAAGTCTCCACAGCCTGTGTTGCTCTGTCCCGGATGAACAGATTGAATTCCCTTTGAGGGCTGGAAATGCTTCGCGTCTGATGATCGATGCGAACTTGGATATTGTCTCCCCACTCCCCTTCACCGCGAGCTCGTAAAGGAAGCGAGTTCACAATTCCAGCGGCTTTGAAGGCCGATCCTTCGTTGGCGACACGAACGATGACGGCATCCGTTCCGCCATTGAGGAAGAACTGCCGGACGGAATAAGTCAGCGGGCAATGGTAATCAATCCCTCCAAACCGCCTCTCGAACTCCCCAAAGTTATTGACGCGGAGCGGTTCATTGGTCGGCCCACGAGTGGTGCGACCAATAAACGCGGTAATGGACGTCGCAACCCCGATGATAGGGCGGACTCCACTCGATATTTCTTCAATGTAGACACCGGGAAAAGTCAATGCAGATGGCATGAGGAAACTCGCTTATTTCGTATGGAAAGTATTAATGCAAGAAACGCATCAAGCGTTTACGAAATGACGATTGCGAGCTTGTTGCAGGGCCGTAGCTTTGATATTCTCGCCGCAGCAATCCTCAGGTTCAGGATCTCCGTGGCCACCCCTGACGCCATAGGTAATTGTTACGTCGAAGGGTTTCGTAGTATCCTTCGAGCAGTCGAACATTGCTGGGTCAAGAAATATGGAAAGCCATTTCGAATGCGCAAGCGTATCATCTGGGCAGAAGCTAATGAGGATATAGTCGTTCTTGATCCAAATGAGTTTGCTTAGATCAATAGTTGCGTCCCCATCCTGAGCACTTAATGCAGGAGCACTTGCGGCGTCTTTTTGAACGTATTGAAGATGTGTTAAATGCAATCCGACGCCTGACACATCTCCAGTAGGGCATTGCTTGAAAGTGTATGCAGGCGCCTTGATTGCTACGAAGGCGAGAGTTCCTCCGGTTGGCACTTGGAGATGGATTTTCTTGCATTGAAGGACGCGATCACGATACTCAATTTCATGTACTCCCGGCTTGTCCTTATCGTCACTGCTCTTCGGAACACCAATCGAGAACCTCACCTTCTTATCCGTAGGGATGAACGAAATTTTCTTTGCGTTCGTGTCCGTGATTCCCATCAGTTTGAAATTGCCCTTGAATGGTCCAGGGCCATCGGCGATGGTAAGGTTGATCTGTACGTTGACATCATAGGCCATAATTGTCTCGGCTCCCTGAAATGTGAAAATCGAATCGTCAATTGACGGTTGGCATTGTGAATACTTCGATGCCGTCAATAAACAGGCGATGTACCGTCGCTCTACCGTCGCTGCGCATGTGGTAGATGAGTTGGACCTACCGTAGAGCTTCCGTAGAGCTTCACCAGTTCACAGACGAAACTACCCCTCGTCTCATTCCGTACAAAGACTCAGATCTACAATCTCGGTGCCAGGTCTCATGCTCACTGCCACTCCCAAGCTGATCAAAGGTGGTCTGGTTCTCGTGGATCCGGATAGCGGGCAACCACTCCGGATCATCTCCTTGCAATACAACCCGGAAACGCTCACGCGCTCCTTGCAAGTCCAGGGGACCGAGAACTCGGCCGGTGACCGGAGCGATGCTTTGCGCCTGGTCGGGCCGCCGATCGAGACCTACAAACTCGATGCAGAAATCGACGCCACCGACCAATTAGCCGATCCCGATTCTGGCAGCAATGCGACGACGGTCGAATTTGGCATCCAACCTCAATTGGCAGTCCTCGAAACGATCCTCTATCCAACTTCGGATCACTTGAAGCAACTGGACAGCATGGCGTCCTCGGGCTCGCTCGAAATCACCCCGACACAGGCCCCACTGACGCTCTTCGTTTGGAGCAAAACGCGCATCGTTCCGGTACGCATCACGGAGTTCAGCATCGAAGAACAGTTCTTTGATCCGAACCTGAATCCGATCCGTGCCAAGGTCAATCTGTCGATGCGAGTCTTGAGTGTGAACGACCTCGGCTTTCGGCATCGAGGGAGTTCGATCTACATGCTTTACCAGCAGCAAAAAGAACAGTTGGCACGAAAAGCCACTCAAGGCAGTTTTAGCATCCTCGGAATTGGAGGGATTCCATCATGAGTCTTGTGTTCAATGGCAACCAAGCCCTGCAAACGGCGACGCAACAACCCTTTGCTGCCAATAACATGGCGGCACAGTCTCTGTATCCGAATTCCAGCCGCTACAACGGGATCGCGATCCTGCAGCATCGGCAACCCGATGGGAGAGAAATCGCTTACCTCGATCGGCGATTTCTGCCCCCTCCGACAAGCTTTGCGGATCTCACGCAGCATACGATCGCCCTCGGGGATCGTATGGACAATATCGCCTTCAAGTATCTCGGTGACCCCGAACAGTACTGGCGAATCGCGGATGCCAATGCGGCCATGCAACCCGAGGATCTAACCGCAGTGGTTGGAGACAAGATCCGAATTACGTTGCCCGAAGGGATTCCAGGAGCTGCACGTGCTTAAAGGGATTCATCTCACGTTGATGATCGGTCCGGCCGTGCCACGGGCTGTTTCGCACGAAGTCGTCGAAGCGTTGACCAGTGTCGAGATTCAAACCGGCGTCGGCAAACCGAGCACGTTTCAACTGCAGTTCCAAGTGGGCAAACGCTCCCGAATCGACGAAGCGTTCATGCTCGCTGGGTTATCCCCCATTCCCTTCGTGCGTGTGGTGCTCGTGGCGACAGTCCAAGGCCAACCGACCGTGTTGATCGATGGGGTCATGACGAACCATCAGTTCGCACCCGCTACCAAAGGGCTATCGACATTAACGGTCACCGGTGAAGATCTGACTCGCATGATGTCTTTTCAAGACCGCAGCGGGCTTCCGTTTCCGGCCATGCCCGCGTTTGCGAGGGTCGCACTCATTCTCGCCAGATATGCTCCGCTCGGAATCATTCCCATGGTCATTCCGAACATCTCGATGCATGTTCCTTTGCCAAACAACAGGGTGCCAACCCAGTCCGGCAGCGACTATGAATACATCACGCATCTGGCTTCGGAGTGTGGGTATGAATTCTATCTAGAACCGCAATCCCTTCCTGGAACTTCTACGGCATATTGGGGACCGAGCATCAAGCACGGCCAACCACAACCTGCGCTGACGATGGACTCGGACGGGCACAACAACGTGGAAGCAATCAACTTCAGCTACGAATCGCAAGAGCGCTCGCTCCCAATCTTGATGATCCAGGAGTCGACGACGAAGATTCCGATTCCCATCCCCATCGGAGATATCAGTCCACTCAATCCACCGATGGGCAAAGTCATTCCGTTGCCCACCCGATATTCACTTGGGAACGCGGCAAAACTCAGTTTTGCAGAAGCCTTGGAACAGGGCTTGGCCATCGCGTCAAAGAGTTCGAATCAGATCTCCGCCCGTGGTTCGCTCGACGTGCTCCGCTATGGCCGGATCTTGCAAGCGAGAAAGTTGGTGGGGGTTCGAGGGGCAGGGACAGCATTCGATGGTACGTACTACGTCAAGAGCGTCTCCTACAAACTCAAACGAGGCGAATTCAAACAAGACTTTGAGTTGTCGCGAAATGCATTGGTATCTCTTTCGGACAGGGTTGCTGTATGAGCCTTTTGGAATTTGAAACGTTCGAGTTGGGATCGAAGCGAAAGTACTACGGCAAATACCGGGGGACCGTTGCCAACAACATAGACCCCGATGGAATGGCGCGGCTGCTCGCAGTCGTTCCCGACGTGTCGAACGTAGCCTTAACCAGTTGGGCTATGCCCAGCTTGCCATGGTGCGGACCTCAAATGGGAATGGTCTGCGTCCCTCCGATCGGCGCCGGCGTTTGGATTGAATTTGAACAAGGAAATGCCGATTACCCGATTTGGAGCGGATGCTATTGGGGTTCCCCCGCAGAAGTCCCGCGCTCGGCGACTCTGCCATCCCTCGGAGTCACCTTCCAAACACTTGGTCAGAACATCATGCAGCTCTCCGAAACGGGGATCAAGCTCTCGACCAAGCTTGGGTCGATCGAGATTGGCGAAGACAAGATCAAGATTTCCCACGGCCTCGGTAAAGCAGCCACGATCGAACTGTCGTTCGTGACGGTCAAGATCAACGAAGATGCTCTCGAAGTGATGTAACGAGGTAAGCACCATGGATTCCTTTTTTAGCAAAGTAGTGGCCCGCCATACCGAAAGCGCTAGCCCTGTTCTGCAACCGCGCATCCCTTCGCGTTTCGAAGAACCCACATCGAGCGTTACCAATTCGTGGATCGAGGATGCGTCGTCGACCATGGACATCTCTCGCACGAACGCGGTACTGCCGGACTCCGCGCAGGCCCGAGAACCCAGGCAGATAGCGGCTCTACCCCATGATTTCGAATCCTCGCCGCGCGATGTACAGTTCGAGCGTGGGCAAGATTTCGATCTGGACGATCGGTTGCGACATGCGGAACGATTGTTGAGGCAATTGCAATCGAAAGATGTTCACTCGACGACGTCGCCCCTCGTCCACCCATCGGCTCCTACCGTCGCTCTACCGTCGCTCGAACGTGTTTCTGATCGAACACTCAGACCAACGGCATCGGAAGCTTCTTCGATAAATCGTCCGTCAATACCGATTCCTTCAAACGATGCGCAGCCCATCTCTTCCGACCGAACTTCTTCTCGTTTCGCAGATCAATCGCTAGAAGCTCCCAAAGCGATTGCCAAGCCATCGCGGGCCGAACCGCCATTGCTCAAGCCGCGAGCAGAGGTTCCGCCGGCGCCGCGCACTATCCCTAATCATGCAAGTGCCTCGTTGCATAAAGCCCCTGTCATCGCTACGACCAACGACGCATCGATGCCAGCAAACAACAAAACGATTCATGTCAGTATTGGTCGCATCGAAATACGAAGCCCCAAGCGGACAGAGGAATCTTCCAAGCCTCAACCCTCCGGGCCGAAGCCGAGGATCATGACCTTGACCGAGTATGTTCAATCGAGACAACAGGGGCGGAAATGAGCAATCAACTAGCCATCGCTGGCGTGACCCGTACCCTGCAAACACTGCTTCAAGCAGATGGGATCAACGTCACCACCAAGACTCCCGACCTTGCGGCCAAGGAATCGGGGAAGAGGGTCAATTTGTTCCTCTACCATACGATGCACAATGCCTCCTGGAGGAACCTCGATATCCCGGGCAAGAACCGCAAGAGTGAACGGGGAGTTCCTCCTCTCGCTCTCAATCTCCATTACTTGCTCACCGCCTATGGAGAAGACGGGGCCAATCTAGCCGATCAGGAATTGCTGGGCCAGGCCATGCTGACACTGCATGACTATCCGATCCTGAAAAAGAATCGTATCGAAGATGCTCTCAAGAATTACGCAGCCCTGGCCCAGAGTGAATTGGCCAATCAAATCGATAAAGTCCGGATCGTTCCCGAGTACCTCGATATCGAAAACATGTATCGGCTTTGGACGACCTTTCAAACGCAATACCGGGTCTCGGCCGCCTATCAAGTTTCCGTCGTTCTCATCGAGAGCAAGCGGCCTGGCCCATCGGCTCTTCCGGTTGCTCGACGAGGTGAGAACGATCAAGGTGTACTGAGTGATGTGGGCGCCCATCCCGCATTGACTGGCATCGAGAATCGAGCGAAACCATCCGAGCCTCGTATGCCAGCGGCGACGGTAGGAAACTCGGTTACATTGCAGGGGGACAATCTCCCCAACGACGCGCGGGCCGTCATCCGGGATCCGCAGCGCGATGCACGCGACGTCGATGCCGATGTGATTGCCAATTTACCATTGCAGATTACCTCAAGCGAATCGGCGGTTGTACTGCTCGACGAGAGACAGGGTGCATGGCGAGCCGGTCTGTTGACGATCGAACTCGAATACACTCGAGATGGCAAGAAGAAACGGACCAATGCGATACCGTTGGCGATTGCACCTCGCATCATCACCAGTGGCGGTCCCACCTCGATCGTGGCGGATCTGACACTCCTGGGGGAAACGAAACTTCTCGATATCGCCCTGGCCGATCCCGTGGGAGAACAATCCCAAGTACTCCTCACCCTCAATGCCTTGGATCCGACCGCGAATCGTTCGGGGTCAGCCACGACGTTCCAACGGACTGCGATTAAATCGCAGCAGAACGATCTTCATCGATTGAGGTTTGACGTCACCAAGGTTCCTGCTGGGGAATACTGGGTGCGTCTTCGGGTCGAAGGGGTCGAGAGTTTGATGTTGGTCAAACGTTTCGACCAATCCACAGGACGGTATGTGCTTGACTTCGATCCACAACAACGCGTGATCTTGAGGTAGATGGCGTTATGGAATTTTCAACTTGGACGGAACATAACACGCAGTCGATGGCTCGACGTATTGGAAGCCTTAAGGAGTTGTTGCGCGACTATTTGGTTCCATCCGAAGAAGGAACGGAATCACCGATAGCACTCGAGTTGGAGTTGGAGTCGGAATCCGAGGATACTCAGCCCGAAACTGAACGCTTTGTGGATGCACTCGAAATTCTTCAGCATCGATTCGATCTCAGCCCGTTTGAAACGGAGTCATTGTTTCTAGCGTGCGCGGTCGAGTTTGATTTGGAACTGGCGGAACTATGTTCTCAAGCCAAAGGAAGTAGCAGTTGCCATCCGACACCTGCCCTTTGTTTCCAGTTGTTTTCCGATCCTGCCTGGGATCTGCTCTCCCCGCAGCGCCCACTCAAGCATTTTCTTTTAATCGATTTTGTTGGAGAGACCGGAAAGCCTCAATTGCAATCGCGGATGGTTGCCGATCCTCGCGTAGTGAGTTTTCTGCGTGGGCTTAATGATCCCGATGAGAGACTGCGATGGGTTTTGACTCCGGAGCGATCGGAAATTCGAGCCCGATTGTCATCGAGCCAAGCTGGCCGAATCGATACGTTTCTGTCTCGATCGTCCGACGACATGAATACCGAGCACGTGATCCAAATATTCGGTGCCAGCCCATCGATTCGACGTGCCGGAGCCGAGCGGTTGGCAGCGGCGAATCAAACACTTTTAAAAACACTCTGTTGCGATTCCTTGCCGACATCGCTGGATGAACTCGATCTGTTGTCTCGGCTTTGGAATCGCGAATGTAGGCTCATGCCAGTCAGTTTGATGGTGGAATGGAGTTCTGAGTGCGATCGAGCCCAGCATCATCGGCTTGAAAATTTCATTCGCCGGTTGGATGGATTGACGATTGTTTCTGCGTCGGAACCCGTGCGTCGTTTGGGTGGTACCACGATCGAAATGCACTACCCGACCCCAGAAGAACAGAAGGAATGCTGGCTCGAAAATCTCGCTGCGAGCAACGCGGAGTCTATCGCCCATCGCAACGCGGCCCAGTTCGACTTGGAAATCGCAGAGATCGACCAAGTCGGTCGACGGCTGGTTAAGGACTCAGGTCCAGAAATGCAATTAGCCGAAGCATCATGGGATGCATGCCGCATGCTAGCCCGTCCCGACCTGGAGGATTTGGCTCAAAGGATCACGTGCAAGTCGAAGTGGCACGATTTTGTATTGCCTGCAGAGCCGATGGAGATGTTGCGGCAATTGGTGAATCAAGTCCGCTATCGGAGCGTCGTCTTGGACCAATGGGGGTTCCGAGACAAGCACAATCGCGGCTTCGGGGTGACGGCCCTGTTTTGTGGCGAGAGTGGTACGGGCAAGACGATGGCAGCCGAAGTCATTGCGAACGATTTGCGGTTGGATCTGTTTCGGATCGATTTGAGCAGCGTGGTGAACAAGTACATCGGAGAGACCGAAAAGAATCTTCGAAAGCTGTTCGATGCCGCCGAGCGGGGTGGCGCGATCTTGTTCTTTGACGAAGCGGACGCGTTGTTTGGCAAGCGGTCGGAAGTCAAAGACAGTCACGATCGGTATGCCAATATCGAAGTCAATTACTTGTTGCAGCGGCTGGAGACGTTTCGAGGGTTGGTGATCTTGGCAACCAATAACAAGAGTCATTTGGACAGCGCGTTTGTACGTCGATTGCGATTCATCATCGACTTCCCGTATCCCGAGACCGCCGAGCGGCGCGAGATATGGCGGCATGTGTTCCCGGAGAGTGCACCGCAGTGGAATGTGGATGCCGGGATGTTGGCCAAGCTGAACATTGCGGGAGGGAACATTCACAACATCGCGCTCAACGCGGCCTTTGCAGCGGCAGCCGAAGGGGATTCAGTAGGGATGCGACACATGCTTGAGGCAGCCCGGTACGAGTTGATCAAAAGTCAGAAACCGTTATCGGTACCGGGCATCACATGGCCAGAGCGACAGGAGATGCATTCATGAACGTGCAGATCGACGTAGGAGAGATCGTGATCGACGGTGTGAGCATCAGCGAGCCGCAGCTATTCGAGTTGCGATTGGCTCTGGAAAGACAATTGACTGAACGTTTCGAATCGCTCGGGACCGCCGGGCTCTCGGTCGTCGAGCATCCAAGGGTAGTGATTCAAGCAGGGCTGGGTGGCTCCCCTGTGCAGCTCGCAACGCAAATCGCCACATCGATCCAAGGGACAGCGACAGCCCCCCCATCCTTCTCCCCCTCGCCCCGTTCCGGGGAGAGGGGGCCGGTGGGTGAGGGGCACACACAGGGCCAAACACGAAGGGATCCATCATGAGTCATGCGGCATCTCCACAAAGTGGGTCAACCAATAAGTCCACATCATCTGGGCCATCGCTACAGCGTCCCATCGTCGCAACTCCGACGAGCATCCGTCTGCAACCGAAGCTAACCATTAACACCCCCGGTGACAAATACGAACAAGAAGCCGACCGAGTTGCGGAACAAGTGATGCGGATGCCCGAACCATCGCTTCAGCGCCAATGTTCGTGTGTAAAGTCCGCATCGAATGGCGAATGCGAGGAATGCAAAAGCAATAAGCAACAACCTAAGTTTGGTCAATCCAATTCCAAACTGGCCACCGCATTTATAGCCAACATGTCTACTTACATTGGCTCAAGAACCACTATCGGAAGCAGTTCATGAGATTTCCGCAAAGATCAAAACCATCGAACGCGAAAACAACGACCACCAAAGTGAACTCACGCCGACAAACGCTCCTTCAACGAGCGCCTGCATCCACTTCAGGACAACAGCCGCACTCAGATATCTCATTCGAACTTCAAGATGCTCCTCAGGCAGAAACAGCAGAGGCGCGTGCCCTTGCATGGATTCGTCAGAATCGCGCGACTATTCTTGCTGAAGCCAGGTCTCGGGAAATTGATCCTAGGTCGATTGCCGGCACAATTGTTTGGGAAGCTGCGCACAACATTCAATCTACATTGCAAGGCACAGCGTTTCAAACTTCTGTTGGCCCTGGCAAAGTCCATTTGTATGAGCGCAAAATGGGGAGGCTGAATCCATTCGGAAACACGGATAACACAATCGCGAAACAGGTTGAAGAGGAAGGTCTTTTACCGAGACGTTCATTTAAGGAACGCAAATCGCAACTGCAATCCACTGCAGGTTCGATTCGTTACATCGCGGCCATAATGCGTGCATTGAGTGACACAGCCTCTCGACACGGGTATTTCATCAACCAAGACCCATCGTTGCTGGGTTCAATCTACCAACAGTTCAAGCTCGACACTTGGGAAGCACATCTCTCGCAAAAAAAGAAGGGTTCGCCCCTCACGTCAGCAAATCCGATAGGTCTTTGGATCGAGTCTCATTTGGATCAATTGGATGCAGCTCTTGATCTTGCGAAGTCACGGATAGATCCAGCGAGACTTAAAAAAATAATTAAAGACCAAAAGTTTCAACCGAAATTGATAGTCAACACATCCGGCGATAAGTACGAACGAGAAGCCGATCGTGTCGCTGAACAGGTCATGCGTATGCCCGAGCCATCCTTGCAGCGCCAATGTTCCTGCGGAAAATCGGCGTCGAATGGCGAATGCGAGGAATGCAAAAAGAAGAAGCAACCTGCATCCGGAACCATTCAACGGAAATCCGCATCGGCGGAAGGTGGCATTGCTGCTCCACCGATCGTTAATGATGTGATCGGTTCTTCTGGATCGCCACTTCCAACCTCGACCAGATCGTTCATGGAAACTCGGTTCGGGCAAGATTTTAGCCACGTGCGAGTCCATACGGACCACCGCGCTGCCGAATCCGCCGCCGCTGTGCAAGCAAGAGCATATACTGTTGGGAACAACATTGTCTTCGGAAAAGGAGAAACGCCGACGGCTGATGGAAGACTTTTGGCCCACGAACTGACCCATGTTGTTCAGCAGGGAGACGCTCAATCCGATGCATTCAATACAATTCAACGATGGGAAGGATACGAGCACATACAACTTGGCGACGAAGTATCCAACGAGAGATTCATATTGCAATTTCATAAAGATGATTTGCCTGGATATGCAAAATTCGACGATTCATGGCCCGAAACGTGGAAAGTCCGCTGGAATACTGCAACACCAAGGCAGAGGAACTTTTTAAACAAGGGTTTATCTTATGGAGAATTGAACGCGTTGTCCGGGGATTTTTATGGTAGCTTCGAAGAATTGAATAGAGCTTCGCTGCTTGAAGTATTCAGGCTTGTCGAAATGATTCATGATCGTACAACAACGGATCGCGAATTTAACGTGGCGACAGGCGGAAGGTTCTTGCGGCTTGCAAATAATAATTCCCCACACTTTACCAATTTCAAGGAAAATGAAGACAAACCTATTTCTGGAAATGATAAGGGTAAAAAGAACAACCTTGAAACCTGGCGGGAAAATCATAAAAAAGCAATCGACGAGGCTCGGAATGGAAATCGGGAAGTCGCTCTTGAGATAAACGGTTTTGCCGATCATTTCTTGCAGGATGCTTTTGCGGCTGGTCATATTCGGGCAGTTCGAACTGTTAATCCAGGGCTCATCGACAACTTCAAGGATCGCTCAAGGCACAATTTGGACAACAATTCAGGCGTTCGGGTCACTGTTCAAGGTAAGCTCTTTAACTCCTACGGTGACAATAACTTAGAGAAATTACAAAAACGCGGTGAAGACACATACTATCGTAAGATACTTGAGGCCTTACGGTTGTCAAAACATGATATTGAAGAAGCTTTTGCAAAACGAAAAAGATATCCTGCTCCAGAAGACAACACTAAGTATTTGGCTGAAAAGCTAATTCCACAGGCAGTGAATCCGGCTGAGCCAGAGTTGAACACTTTGGAGGGTGTCCGAGAAGGACTGAACGTAGTATCGGAGGGGGCGAAGGTGGCTCTAGATATGTATCTTAATGATGATACTATTGTACTGGATTGGCTTAGGACAAAAACCGATGACGAAATTAAACGGCAACCGCAAATCGAAAAAAAGAGTTGGGTCGACTCGTTGACCTCAGGCTGGTGCACTGAAGAGGAGGAATCGGCTGCACAGCGAGTTTGTAATAATGCCACTCCCCCAAATGACGAGCTCCAAACGGAGCGAAACGACCAAAAGGAGCGAGATGATGTTTGTAAGTCACTAACACAGCTCCGCACAATGAGGAGGGAACATCGGGAACGATCTAGGGAGAGATCTATGGACCGTCGCTAGATACTGTCGGAACCGTCATTGTAAAACTCTGGGCCCAATATGTTCTTGGGGCCGGTCACACAATCATGCGTGACACCCATGCTACGATTGGGTTTCGCCCCGTCGTGTTTTGACGGTCCATCAAAAACGCTTCCGTAATCATCACACCTTTTTGGATGAAGCAAGTCGACCGATTCCATACCATCGAGTTCCTTCATTCTTTTTCAATGAGCGTATTCTTAGAGATGACTTTTCATGGCAAAGTAGAATCGATGCGATCTCTTTGACCATTGCGAATTTAGGGTCTATCACAGCACCTAGCGCGCCGCATACCACTCTCGGCGCCGTTGCCAAGGATCCACTCAACACCACGCCCGATGAACACCGTTGCGACTATCGTTCCTTGCGACGACATTGTCATTGCCAATGTTCAACAAATCCATCCCACGGTGGGTGAGGCTCCTGCCGAACCTCTGTGAGCACCGTCGGTCGTGCCATGTCCGTCATGGGATTCGATTCCGAAAAAGGCTCGGCAGGAGCCTCGCCCTTCCTTTGCCGCGCCCTCCCTCCCTTCCAATGAATGGATTGGGCAAGCCCGATGAAAACAGATTCAAAGCGGTGGAGTGAGGCACCTGCCGGACCTTGTTGCTTCGCGTCATTAGAGACGTTACCACGGCATCTATTTGATTTCAGGATTCAGCAGGATCGGATTCCCGCTCTCCGTCTTCTCAATCTGCCATCCATAATCATTACACAATGAGTTACGCAGGTCATGCGAAAGGTCAAAGGCAGCCTTTTGGACGCGATCGAACTGAGTAATCTCTTCAGGCGTCTCGCTAGCGTCTCTCAAGGCAATGGCAAACCTCTTCATCGCCGCTTCAACCTCAAGGGATTCGACCATACTTAGTTCTACAACGTACAGTTCCTTGAACCGGGAGTAGGCATTTTTGAACTCATCGGATTCTCGAGGGTGGTTCGCCAATTTCGCCACCACCTTGCTGACCTCTTCGTATCGTTCCTGCCGCAACTTTAGAAAAGGCTGAAGGACCTGTATCCGCAAGGCCTCGGCTTCTTTCTTTTTCGTTTCACGTTGCTCTTCTTCGCGATCGTAACGAACGCTCGCCTCGTGTTGGCGGCCGACGTTGTAAGTCCAGACGCTCCCTAGCATCCCTGCAACAATGGCAACCGTCTGAGCGATCTTTAACCACTGATCTGCAGCCGTTGGCGATTCCGACATGTTGAATTTCCTTTCTCGAAGGACGGCTCGATGGGAAACGGCAATTCGAACGATCTGTGAATAGCGATAAAGACTGAACTGCCTTGACCTAAATTATAGTCCTTTTGGAACGCAGAAACTGCTGAACCTTTTGGTGGCAGCTATGGCCGAGCGATTGCGAGGGCATGCGAGAAAGCGTTCCCACCCCCTGAAAGCCTAAGCAGCCGCGAAGATGTTCTAGCATGGAACCGCGAGCATTCTTGGGCACCCAACCAACTGCGCCATACGTTCGCAACCAAAGTCCGCAAGGAACATGGTTTGGAAGTCGCATCCATTCTATTAGGCCACTCGGACGTCGGGGTAACCCAGATTTACGCCGAGAAGGACAGGCAGAAGGCCGTGGAGGCCGTCCAGGCGATGGGGGAAACAGAGGCACTACCCCGTACCCAGTAATTAGCAATTGCTGACTTTGAATGGTCAGGCTGCCGGATCATGCGGTAGCCGACCTCGGCGGATCGACCACGAGTCAGTTTGGGATCGAAAATTGAGTGTTTTCTTCACACACGATGAACGAATTGCATCACTCGGGAACGAACAAGTCCGTGCGAGTCATTGATTCGAGAATCGAGTCACGAGCGATAGGAATGCGATTAAAGAGATTGCTCTTGATTCTGGTGTGGATCGGAACTCGCGCCAATCAGGCGTCTCCCCCATACACAGCATAGGCAGACTTTCCCAGGGAAAAGATCTGGACGCCACGCCAGCCAGAGGGCTATCGTGCTTGCTTTGGAACTGCGCGAAAGCCTGGCTGTCGGACGCTTACGTAGCGGCGCTTTGGTACGCTGTAACCCGCACTCAGCCTATTGCGCAGCGGGTTACACCTGTGATAGAATAGTTTAATGACGATACCTCCAACCTATCACTTTCGAGACCTCAGTTCCTGGCCGTGCCAAAACCAAATCGTGAAGAGAAATCTTTCAGGCCCCGTTGGACGGAGGCATCCAGGTGAACGAAACCGATACATGTCGGGAATTTGTCGTCCCACGGCTTATTAAAGCCGGTTGGGACACCGCGCCCCATTCAATTGCCGAACAACGGATCTTTACCGACGGTCGTGTATACCTGGTGCGAGGGAAGCCGAATCGAGGCAAACAGAAGAAGGCCGATTACTTGCTTCGCTATACGCGGGAGTTCCCGATTGCTGTTGTAGAAGCAAAAGCCGACTACAAGAAACCGGATGACGGACTAGCCCAGGCAAAAGACTACGCGCAGACACTCGACCTGAAGTTTGCGTATTCGACGAACGGCACGGGCGTTATCGAATTCGACTTTTTGACGGGCACCGAGACCGCACTTTCGCAGTTTCCGTCACAGCAGGAATTGTGGCAGCGGTTAGCCCAGGACAGCAACCTGACCGACCGACAACAGGAGCAACTACTCGAAGGCTTCAATCTGCAATCGGGTAGATTCCCGAGATACTACCAGGACGTTGCTATCAACCGCGTTGCTGAAGCAGTCATTGCGGGCAAGTCTCGCATACTATTGACAATGGCTACGGGCGTTGGTGTACCTTTTGTACGCATTCAGGACCTCGACCCTTATTCTCCATCAATTAGGCCGAGGAAGGTGATCTCTCCGGAAGTCGAATCCTCATATTCCAGGACGAGGTTGCAGGGAACCGAAGCTCTGATCGCTGTAGTCGGAGCAACTATTGGAAAGGTTGGATCCGTGCCACGGGAGTGGACTGGAGCAAACATCGCTCGGGCAGTATGCCGAATCGTCCCGGGGCCAGCGATTCGACGCGAGTACCTAATTGCCGTACTCCTTTCACCTCGATGTCAAAACTACTTCCGTGACGTCACTCGAACGCTGGCTCAGCCGACGTTGACTGTGGCCCATTTGGCCCAAACTCCGATTCCATTACCACCGTTGTCGGAGCAGGATGGTATCCTTGTCCGTTTGGCAGCGGTTCGCCATCAACTCCACCGATTGCAGCACAATCGATCGGCTGCGACTGCTGCCCTTAGCGCCCTATTGCCGGCTGTTTTGGACAGCGCGTTCAAAGGAGAGTTCTGATGGCACAAGAAAGCTACCGGTTCATCCATCTTTCGGATATCCACTTCGGCCAGGAAAAGCACGGTACTCTCGTCGTCCATAAGGATGCACGGGACAAGTTGATAGAAGACTGTGCCGAGTTTGCAAGCGCCCACGGCCCGGCAGATGGCATTCTTGTCGTTGGCGACATTGCATACGCAGGTAAGCAGCGCGAATACGAAGACGCGGCCAAATGGCTCAAGGCCGTCGCACAGGCTGGGGGTTGCGAAGAGTACTCGGTGCGAACGATTCCTGGCAATCACGATATTGATCGAACATGCATCAACGTATATGGACGCAACGCGCATCAGGCGATTCGTCAGGCCACGCTTGCGCAGCTCGACGGTGTCATTGAAGAGCACCTCGCAGAAGCCGAAGTAGGAAATGCGATGCTCCCCAAAGTTGCAGCATACCGAGAGTTCGCTTCGCGGTTCGACTGTGACTTTCCTTCCCTCAAGCATCCCTGTTGGGCGAAGGAATATCCATTAACGCATCAGTATGCACTTCGCATTCTTGGTATGAACAGCGTCCAGGTGTGCGACGGGTCAGATGTCAAGGGCAACATGGTGCTCGGGAATAATCAATACATAATCAAAGAAAAAGACAATATCGCTCCAATCGTCTTGATTCACCATCCGTTGGTTTGGTTTAAGGATGAAACCGAAGCTGAGCGATATCTCCACCGTGCTCCCGTACTGCTATTCGGACACGAGCATACTCAAGGCTGCCAGCGGATCGAAAACCAGAGCGGGCAGGTTCAAGTGCGCATCTTCTCCGGCGCTGTAAATCCACCTGGCGCGTCAGAGGAATTCCCCTTTCAGTATAATTGGATGGAATTGTCATTGGCGGGAAACGCGGAATCAAGGCACCTAAACGTTGCTCTGTGGCCCAGACGATGGCACTTCGTGCAAAAGCACTTTGTTCCAGATTGGTATAGCCTTGGTGAGAAGAGTTTTCATTCCTTCGATGTTCCTTGCCCGAAATTTCGGCCTGAAGCGCCGAGCGCCCCTAATCCGGGCGCTAATCCATGCGTAGCAAATTCGGAGGTGAATATGGCGGATAACGAGCGAGATTTCGAGCGACTGAAGTACTTCTTCTGGACGCATCTCGACTGGCAAGAACGCGTCAAGGTTTTGGCAAGCCTTGACGTACTCCCAAAGACGATCACACAACCGCAACCCCAGACACTCGAACATCTCGCATTGAAAGCGGCGCAGCAGAAGGGAAGATTACGAGAATTGTGGGAAATGACAATGGCCAATGTCCCACCAAATGAACAACACCCCAACCCATTCACCAAGTGAGGAAAACCATGCTAAGTAACGCCTTTGAATGGGAAAGTGTGGTCCATCCCAGTCCAACGAATGAGATGATCTCAACACGCACGGCCATTGTGAAGGAGCTCCTTTCGGCTTTCGATGAAGAAGAGGATATTGATACTGCTATGCGGCTTGTTTCGGCCGCAATGACCGGACTCAATACTTCTATTCAGGCAGATGCTGAAAATGGTTTAGCTCTGATTGAATTTACCCGGCAATATCAGCCAGCGATTTCGTCGAAAGTCAGTGAGAACGCACTCGACCTCCAGTTGACCGCATGCCTTGCGGTCGGCGAGATACTCACCCGCATTCCGAATGATGAAACTTGGCAGGAACCACTATTTCTCGTTGCTGGGCTGACGCTATCGGCAAATCTTCTTTGGCCACCGGCTGCGGGACCACATTTGACGGCTGCACAGGTTTCCCTTGCGGCACGAGCGCGCTCTGTTCTCGCAGAGAAGGCAACAGCAATTCGACAGCGCCCCAAGTTCAATTTAGCAAACATCGACCGGTTTTCTGCTACCGGAGATCTTGAGTCTTTTTGGGTTCAACTAAAACCAATTCTAAAAACTGGGTTCGAGTCTCTCTCCCGATCGTCAGCCATTGATAGGGATGAACTCGAAGTCTTGTGGTGGTTATACAATGATAACTCCGACACGTTTTCGAAGAAGCTTTCTGAGCTGAATCCGTTCGAAACCGCCCTCGCCAGTTCTCTCGAACTAGTCGATCGCGCTCTCTGTCCGCCCCCCGCGACATTAAAGAACATTATTCATGGACTCGTCGCTCGGGTTGCCCAAAAGCCGAAGCCCGTTGCAAAAGGCATTAAGGCGATCATCGGCGCTTGGACTCCTGAAATCGTTGCCGTTCTATCACCGAAAGAAGACGAGGTGAAGGAGCAAGCTCAGGCTTTCCCAAAACTTCTCCCGTTGACCTGGATTTCGAGTAGGGTTTCTCAGTCAGGTGTTGTGGCAGGCTGGGAGCAGGAGTTTGAGGCAAAAACCGGCCTCAGCGCAGGGTATAAGCTTGCCCCCGATGCCCTCGTGGAGCAGATTTTTGCTGAGCGTACCAGTCAGCGATTACTCCTTCCGTTTTGTGGAGAATAGTCGTGTCTCGCCAAGTGTTTACATGCTCGAAACAAGATTGCACTTTCGCAATTACTGGTACCTGCGTTGAGTCCATTGATGACCCGACGCGCAAGTGCCCAAATCTAAAGGTTGCCGATTCGTTGTCTGAAAGTGACGAGAGTTTTGCCAACGAAGAAGGATCGCACGCCATCAAGAAGCCCCCACGGCATTTTCCAACGGGGCTAGAACTCGGCATGTTCGACGCCGCCAAACTCATGCGATCGCGATACACACGAGTAATTGGAGTTCTTGGCCAGGCAGAGGCGGGAAAAACTTGCCTCTTTACGTCACTCTATTTGCAGCTTACAGGAAGACACTTGTGCCCTCGGTATCGTTTTGCAGGTAGCGATACTCTAATTGGATTCGAGCAGAGAGCTAGGCATCTTCGGGACTGGGCGCAAGGAGGCGTTTCTGAACAGGTCGTAGACCGAACGTACCTTGGGAATTCGCGGTCACCTGCATTTCTGCACTTGACACTTCAGGAAGAATCCGGTGCGCGTCACGATCTCCTGCTGCCCGATTTGCCAGGAGAATGGACAACCCGCCTGCTATCTGATGCATCTGTCGCCGAGCGTTTCGGTTTTCTGCGGCGTTCCGACGTCGTTTTGCTGGTGCTGGAGGCTCCACAGTTTGCTAACAGACGAACTCGGAACAACGCGCTCACTGATGCAACTCATTTGCTTTCGAGGCTATCAAACGATATCAGAGTGCCAACGTCGATCCCTTTAGTGCTTGCCGTAACGAAGTGCGATGAGACGGGCGGCGCTGCTCCGCAAGAAGTGCAGCAAATCGCGAACCTCGCCGCGGGTCATGGATACTCTGCGTCGACCGTCCCACTAGCTGTGTTTCCACGAAATGGGGCGACTGTTCCGCTTGGCTTCGGCATTGAAGCTCTTGTCGCGCACATGTCCTCGGCATGCGCACCGCTTACGCCCGTTGCAATCGAGGAAGTAGGGAACGCTAGTCGCTCGTACATGAAGGTACGAGGTTACAGATGAGCGAAATAGCGATTCAATCACGATCAGTTGTTCTGGTAGGAGGCCCCGATGCCGGGAAAACCAATTATCTTGGTCGCCTTTGGATGGCTCTTGATGCCGAAAATGGAGCAATTGCAAAGGACGGAATGCCCGTTCAGGTCGAATACTTACGAGCCATTGCAGCCTCACTGAATTCAGGTGAGTTTGCACAGAGGACGGCTCCGGGAGTCTTTGAGTCGACTTCCATCCCCGTCAAGTGGAACAGAAACTCTTCCACAACGCATGGAGAACTCATCGTACCAGAT
>Ga0194055_10000556_pt1 | contig 30159 bp, 34 predicted proteins | sample SepL449m_MetaG_FD_155482 | JGI IMG/M metagenome (GOLD analysis project Ga0194055, IMG submission 155482) | Anoxic zone freshwater microbial communities from boreal shield lake in IISD Experimental Lakes Area, Ontario, Canada - Sep2016-L442-9m | ecosystem: Environmental > Aquatic > Freshwater >... | reverse complement strand
CCTTTGAAGTAAGCGCCAAAGGCTTTGTCAAACTTGTCGTAATGCTTTTCGTCCTTCACCATGACCGTGCGGCTTAAGTGATAGAAGTCGTCAATGCTGCACGAATCGGAGGCAGGGCCGATCACGTTGGCTTGCAGGGCTTCAAGCACGTTAAGGTACTCGCGAACAGACACCGGTAATTTGGCCGCACGAAGTGTGTAAAAGAAATCGATCAGCATGGTTCAGGCCTTGCGCGCACGACTAAGTTGGTAATCCAAGTGAGCTTTCACAGAAGGCCACTCGGTGTTCAAAATACTGTACACACACGTGTCGCGCAGCGCGCCCACGGCATCGGGGTGTGTGTTGATGGCGTGATTTCGCAGAATGCCATCTAGTTTGGCGCCCAAGCGCTCAATGGCATTTCGGCTTTGTTGGTTGAAAAAATGCGTTCTAAATTCCACCGCAATGCAGTTAAGTTGCTCAAATGCGTGCGCCAACAAAAGACGTTTGCATTCAGTATTGAGCGCAGAACGCTGCACATTGGCGCGGTACCAAGTAGAGCCAATTTCAACCCGTTTGTTGGGCGCATCGATGTTCATGTAAGTGGTCATGCCCACAGCCTTGCCATCTCGCAAAACGGTGAAGGGCAACATGCTGCCTTGTTCATGCAGTTTCAGGCGCCGCAGAATTTCGTCGTTCATTTTTTCTGGCGTGGGTATGAAGGTATACCAATGCCGCCAAAGTTCGCCATCTTTCACGGCTTCAATCAACTCTTCGTGATGCGCCATGGAAAGGGGTACCAACTGGACATGCTTGCCCGAAAGCAGAGTTTCTTGAAGGAAAGGATTGGGTGTGCTCATCACTTGTCTTTCTGATCTTCTTTGGCATCTGTGTCAGACTCTGAGTTGGCTTGTTGGCTGGCTTGCCAACGGCGCGCCAATTGCAAACCCAAGCCACCGCCCAAGCCCACCAGAACAATGCCGCCAATGCTTTCGTTGCCATAGCCTGCGGCAAAAATATTCCAACCCAGCAAACGGCCCACCCAAAAGCCTGCCAAGGCGCCACCTATAAAGCCAAGGGCGTCTGAAATGCCTTCAAGAAGTAAGTTGCGGGCCATTGAACGGTTCTCAGCGGTTGCGCTGGTTCATGAAAACCAACTTTTCAAACAAGCTCACGTCTTGCTCGTTTTTCAGCAAGGCACCCACCAGAGGCGGCACGCTGACTTTTTGGTCGGCACTTTGCAAGGCTTCTAAGGGAATGTCTTCCGCCACTAAAAGTTTGAGCCAATCTAGCAGTTCGCTGGTAGAAGGTTTCTTTTTCAAGCCGGGCAAACCGCGCACATCGTAAAAGTTTTTTAAGGCCACCGTGAGCAGCTCTTTTTTCAAATTCGGAAAGTGCACATCCACAATTTGCTTCATGGTGTCGGCTTCTGGGAACTTGATGTAGTGGAAGAAGCAGCGGCGCAAGAACGCGTCGGGCAATTCCTTCTCATTGTTAGAAGTGATAAACACCACAGGCCGTGTTTTGGCTTTGATCAATTGACGGGTTTCGTAGCAATAAAACTCCATGCGATCAATTTCGCGCAGCAAGTCATTGGGAAACTCGATGTCGGCTTTGTCGATCTCATCAATCAAAATGGCCACGGGCTCATCGGCGGTGAAGGCTTGCCACAACACACCCTTGATGATGTAGTTTTCGATGCTCTTGACTTTTTCATCGCCCAGTTGGCTGTCGCGCAGACGGCTTACGGCGTCGTATTCGTACAAGCCTTGCTGCGCTTTAGTGGTCGATTTGATGTGCCACTGAATGAGTTTCAGGCCCAGCGCTTCTGAGACCTCCTCGGCCAACATGGTTTTACCCGTTCCGGGCTCGCCTTTCACCAGCAGAGGACGCTTTAAAGTGATGGCGGCATTGACGGCCAGCTTTAAGTCTTGCGTGGCAACGTAATTTTCGGTTCCTTGAAATTTCATAATTGGCTGCAAAAGTGGATTAAAAGTTATTAGAAATGAGAAAAGTCAGGATTGAGTAGGCTCACTCGATATAATCCTGCATTGATTTTCATCAGTCTTAGTTTGATTGTGCTCGCAAAATGAACGCTTTGTTATCCTCATTGATCGCTTTAACTGTCGCTTCAGCGACGGTTTTTTCTGCCCACGCACAAGACGTGCAGGGTAACGCCAAGGCCGCTGAAGGCAAGATTGCCATGTGCATTGGCTGCCACGGCATTAAAGGCTACCAAGCCAGCTTCCCTGAAGTCTACCGAGTCCCAATGATCTCGGGTCAAAACGCCAAGTACATTGCCTCCTCTTTGAATGCCTACAAAAAAGGCGATCGCAAGCACCCCACCATGCGCGGTATTGCCACCAGCCTCACAGATCAAGACATTGCTGACATCTCAGCCTATTACGCTCAACACGGCGTGGTTGAAGGCGCAGCCCCTGTGGTGGCCAAAGCGGCCGACGACAAAGTGGGCGAGTTGCTGAAAAAAGGCGCTTGCGTTTCTTGCCACGGCGAGAACTTTTCTAAGCCCATTGACCCCAGCTATCCCAAAATTGCTGGCCAGCACAAAGATTTCTTGTTCGTGGCTTTGAAGTCTTACAAGACTGATAACCAAGCCATTTGGGGTCGCTCGAACGGCGTGATGGGCGGTATTGCCAAGCAATTCACCAACAATGAACTGAAGGCTTTGTCTGCTTACGTGGCCTCTTTGGATGGTGAATTGAAGACTGTTCCGCAGTCTAAATTCCGCTGATTCTCTTCAGTCTTGGGTAGCGTGCCTTTGCACGCATTCAATGTAAATATTGCCATCTGGTATTTTTCCCGCGCGCTGACTGTCAAAAATCATCCGACCCAAGCACTCCATGGTGGCGTGGTGAGCTTCGTGTAAGGATTGTTTTTTGTGACTCAACAATTCAACGGCCTGGCGTATGCCGCGCGGCTGATCAATGCTGCATTGTTCACTGATCGACAGGTGCATCGAGAGGTGTAAAAAAGGATTGTCCCGGTGGGGGTCTACTTCTAGCATGGCGGCCAAAGCGGCATCGACATCTGCCAACTCTGCGTGGTATTCAGGATGCTCATCAATCCACTGGCTGGCCAAAATTTCAATGGGTTCGAGTTTGGCCCCAGTTCGAGATTTGGCATAAGCCCCACAAAAAAATCGCCGCACATCGGCTTGAGAAGGTTGTATCAGCATGCCTTGATTGTCACCTAGGTGGAATCAGGGCTTGAATTAAGGCGAGGCGTGCACTATATTGCATGATTCTTGAAATGACGAACTTTTAAAAAGTAAAACCATGAGCAGCAACATCACACAAGCCTTCATTTGCGACGCCATCCGGACCCCTTTCGGTCGATATGGTGGCGCTTTGTCCAGCATTCGCACAGATGACCTTGGCGCCATTCCTTTGCGTGCCCTGATGGCCCGCAACCCGCAAGTTGATTGGGCTGCCGTGACGGATGTTTTTTATGGCAACGCCAATCAAGCGGGTGAAGACAACCGCAATGTGGCGCACATGAGCAGTTTGTTGGCAGGATTGCCGATCGATGTACCCGGTGCCACTTTGAACCGTTTGTGCGGATCAGGTTTGGATGCAGTGGGTTCTGCCGCACGCGCCATCAAATCGGGTGAGGCTGGTTTGATGATTGCAGGCGGCGTTGAGAGCATGAGCCGCGCACCCTTTGTGATGCCCAAAGCAGAAACTGCTTTCAGCCGCAACAACGCGGTGTATGACACCACCATTGGCTGGCGCTTTGTGAATAAATTGATGAAAGAAAAATACGGTGTGGACTCCATGCCTGAGACCGCTGAAAACGTGGCCACCGATTACAAAATTGAACGCGAAGCGCAAGACCGCATGGCCTTGGCCAGCCAGATGAAAGCCGTGGCAGCGCAGAAAGCTGGACACTTGGCGCGCGAAATTACGGCCGTCACCATTCCCCAGAAAAAGGGCGATGCCATTGTGGTCGACCAAGACGAACACCCCCGCGAAACCAGCATGGAATCTTTGGCCAAACTCAAAGGTGTGGTGCGACCCGATGGCACCGTGACCGCTGGCAATGCCAGTGGCGTCAATGATGGCTCTTGCGCCTTGTTGTTGGCCAACGAAACTTTGGCTGGCAAATATGGACTCACTCCCAAAGCGCGTGTAGTGGGCATGGCCACAGCGGGTGTTGCACCGCGTGTCATGGGCATTGGCCCTGCACCTGCCACTTTGAAAGTGCTGGCACAAACAGGCCTCAGATTGGACCAAATTGATGTGATCGAATTGAACGAAGCCTTTGCAGCGCAGGGCTTGGCAGTTTTGCGCATGTTGGGTTTGAAAGACGACGACGAACGTGTGAATGCATGGGGCGGTGCCATTGCTTTGGGCCATCCACTGGGCGCATCGGGCGCGCGTTTGGCCACCACCGCTGTGAACCGATTGCACGCCACGGGCGGCCGCTATGCGCTGTGCACCATGTGCATTGGCGTGGGTCAAGGCATTGCTGTTATTTTGGAACGCGTTTAAGGATTTAGGGATGAGCTCAACTTTGACAACGCGTGCCGCTTGGTATGAAAAAAATGGTGAAGCCCGCGATGTCATGGTGCTGGGGTCATTGCCCCTCAAGGCGCCAGGCGCTGGTGAAGTGTTTGTGCGAATGGCCACCTCCGGGGTCAACCCATCCGATGTGAAGTCGCGCCGCGCGCGGCCTTTAACGGATCCGTGGGTGGTGCCGCACAGCGATGGCGCGGGCGTCATTGAAGCGGTGGGCGAGGGTGTCTCCAAGCAGCGTGTGGGTGAGCGTGTTTGGATTTGGAATGCGCAGTGGCAGCGTGCCCATGGCACAGCCTCTGAATCCATTGTGTTGCCAGAAGCTCAAGCCGTGAAATTGCCAGACAACACCGATTTTGCCGCTGGTGCGTGCATGGGCATTCCGGGTTTGACGGCTGTTCAAGCCGTGCACTTCGCAGGCGACGAAAGCTTGCGTGGTAAAAAAGTTTTGGTCACGGGCGCATCATCTGCTGTGGGGCATTACATCACTCAAATGGTGACGCAATATGGCGGTCAAGTCATTGGCACAGTGGGTTCAGAGCAGAAGGCTGCGCACGCCAAAGCCGCAGGAGCTGTTGAAACCATTTTGTACAAAACAGAATCAGTGGTCGATCGCTTGAAAGCCTTCACTGCTGGCCGCGGTGTCGATGTGATCATTGACATGGACTTTGCAACGGCATCGAAGTGGGTGACTCAGGGTGGCTTGGCGCCGCACGGACATCTGGTGGGCTATGGCTCCAATGTGGTGGGCGATATCCCGTTGACATTTCGCCCCTTGTTGTTCAACTCAATTGGCTTGAAATTTTTCTTGGTTTATGACTTGTTGCCTGCAGACAGAACTTGGTGCGTCAATCGCACAAACGAATTGCTGGCGGCAGGGCAACTCCAGCACACCATTGGCGCGCGCTTTACTTTGGATCAAATTGCGCAAGCCCATGAAGCCGTTGAGGCAGGCCAATTGGGCAACGTGGTCATTGATCTCTGATTAAAAGCTGTTTAGAGTGCATCCTATGAAAACATTTCAAACCCTTCAAGAACTCGCAGCGTGCATTGGCCAAACCGTGGCGGTATCGCCTTGGACCGAAATCACGCAAGAGCAAGTCAACATGTTTGCCGAGGCCACTGGCGATCATCAATGGATTCACATCGATGTGGAAAAAGCCAAGGCAGGGCCATTTGGTGCACCCATTGCGCATGGCTTTCTCACGTTGTCGCTCATTCCGAAGTTGTCCCAAAGCGCCATCAAAATTGAAAATGTGCGCATGGGCGTGAACTATGGTTTGAACAAGGTTCGCTTTACCTCGCCTGTCCCTGTGGGCAGCAAACTGCGCGGTCACATGAAGTTGTTGAACGCGGTGCCCATTGATGGCAATGGCATGCAGTTCACTTGGGAGATGAGCATTGAGCGCGAGGGCTCAGAAAAGCCCGCTTGCATTGCAGAATCTTTGGCGCGTTATTACGTTTAACCTTAGGGCTGAGGCGGCACGGCAAAAGCATTTTGCCGCCATGCTTCATACACCGTCACGGCCACGCTGTTAGACAGGTTCAAACTGCGCTGCCCTTCTAGCATGGGCAGTTTCAAGCGATTTTCGGGGGCAAAGCTTTCGCGCAACTCAGGCGCAAGTCCGCGAGTCTCGGCGCCAAACACCAACCAATCGCCTTTTTGAAAAGTCGTTTCTTGCACATAACGTGTGCCGCGTGTGGTGAGGGCAAACATGCGCGCTAAGTTGGGTTGTTCTGTGGCAATAAATTCAGCCCAGTTGGCATGGCGCTTCACCTTGGCGTACTCGTGATAGTCCAGCCCAGCGCGCCGCATGTGCTTGTCTTGCATGGAAAATCCCAGAGGCTCTATGAGGTGCAAGGCGCAGCCAGTGTTGGCCGCAAGGCGAATCACATTGCCCGTGTTGGGCGGAATTTCAGGTTCAACCAAAACAATTTGAAACATGGCGCTATTGTCGTTGCTTTAGGGGCGCGTTCTGGCAAACACCAAGGCCGCAACATGCACGGCACCCGCTTGCTTTAAAACGTGTGCTGCAGCATTGAGAGTGGCGCCACTGGTCATCACATCGTCTATCAGCAAGACGCGTTGCCCCCTGAGCTTGGCTGCCATGAACGGGGCCACTGCAAATGCACCTTTCAAGTTGGTCAATCTTTGATGTCGCGGCAATGAGCTTTGTGCCAGCGTGTTGCGCATTCTGAGCAAGCTGCTGATGTGCGTTTTTTCACGGCTTAATTGCTGAGACAAAATCAAGGATTGGTTAAAGCCCCGTTCAGACAAGCGCTTGAACGACAGCGGAATGGGAATGAGCACTTGGGCGTTTTCAATGGCGTCGGCCACCAAGGGTGCGCTGTGCATCAGCAATGCAAAATGCCTTGCCCAGCCGGGTTTGCTTTGAAACTTGAACTGCGCAATGAGCGACACCCAGGGCCAAGTGTAAGACATGGCCGCCCAACACGCATTGAGGGCCGGTGGGTTTTGAAGGCAAGCAGAGCAAATTTTGAGCGCTGATTCGATGGCGCATTGTTGGCACCTAAGGACCGGCCGACCAAAAGCCGCCACACACGAATCGCAAATGGCATGGGACGGCCAAGCTTTGCAAATGGCACATTGGCTAGGGAGGTACATTGCAAATCAATATACTTCGCGTACTGACCCAATCGCTTTTCAAATTGCTTTCAATCGCATGCCCCAAGAACGCCCCCCAAGCCTAGACCCCGTTGCAGCCCGCAGATGGGCGACTTTGGCCTTGGGTTCCAAGCCCTACAAAGCTAGCAGCTTGACTTCCCCTTGGCTACACGAAGAAGTGGCAAGGCGAATGGAGGAAAGACTTGAGTTCATTCGTTTGCAACCCAAGTCTTGGGTGTGTTGGAACCCGCTTCGTTCAGGTCTGAATGTTTTGGCCTTGCTAAAAAAGCGCTACCCCCTAGCCATCGGTCATTTGTCGGCTGATCGACAGGGCGAAATGGAATGGGTTCAAGCCAATTTAGCAGCGCCCTGGTGGCAGCCATCGACTTGGTTCCAATCGAAATTAAAAACTGCGCCTTTGAAGCCTCACAGCATGGACATGGTGTGGGCCAATATGCTGCTTCACCAAGCTGCAGACCCACAAGCCTTGTTGGCCGATTGGCATCGTGTGTTGGCCGTTGATGGTTTCTTGATGTTTTCATGTTTAGGCCCCGACACCCTGCAAGAATTAAGAACGGTTTATGCGCGCAATGACTGGCCGATGCCTTCGCATGAATTCACTGACATGCATGACTGGGGCGACATGTTGGTGCATGCAGGCTTTGCAGAACCTGTGATGGACATGGAAAAAATCACCTTGACCTATGTCAATTCAGAAAAGCTTGTTGAAGATTTGCGTAAGTTAGGGCGTAATTTTCACGTCAGCAGGTTTGAGGGATTGCGTGGCAAAAATTGGTACAAAGATTTGCAGCATGCCCTTTTGTCATTGGCGCAAAAAGACTCGGAAGGCCGATTGGCACTCACTTTCGAGGTGGTTTATGGACATGCACTTAAACCACAAGCGCGCGTCAAAGTCAGTTCACAAAGTGAAATTGACTTGAATGACATGCGTCAAATGCTTCGAAATCCGCAAAAGAAATAAGTTCAAGTTTGATAAAGCTCAAAGTAGGCCTCCAACTCGGTTAAAATTCCTCGCGTTAACCCGAATGACTGATGCTTTTTGAGCTGTCAAGGGTGTGACACTGAGAGTTCCCCTTTTGTAACTGTAGTGGTTTCGTTTGAAACTTGGAAGTTAGTGAAAACTATGAAGCGTATTTCCAAAACATTGTCCTCTTTGCTAAGCAAAGCAGGTATTTGGGCTGGCGCATGGGCTGCAACTGCAGCCTATGCCGTGAACGATTTGCCAGGCGGCCCAGCTGTCAATCAATTGGATTTTCACCCCGCGGCCACCAAAATTGCCGAAGAACAGCACTCCCTTCATGTTTTTATGATGGTCTTGTGCACAGTCATATTTGTGGCTGTGTTCGCTGTCATGTTCTATTCCATTTGGAAGCACCGCAAATCAGTGGGTCACAAGCCCGCTACGTTTCATGAGTCCATGACGGTTGAAATCATTTGGACCATCGTGCCCTTCATCATCGTGATTTTGATGGCTTTGCCAGCCACCAAAGTGTTGGTGGCCTCCAAAGACACCACCAATGCCGACCTGACCGTTAAGGCCACTGGCTATCAGTGGAAATGGGGCTACGACTACATCAAAGGTGAAGGTGAGGGCATTGGCTTCATTTCCACCTTGGACAATGCACATCGCGAAATGTCCAACGCTGGCAAGCCTGCGGGCGACGACTATCTCTTGAAAGTCGACAACGCCTTGGTGGTGCCTGTGGGCAAAAAAGTCCGCGTCATCACCACTGCCAACGACGTGATTCACGCATTTGCTGTGCCTTCATTGGGCATCAAGCAAGACGCCATTCCTGGCTTCGTTCGTGACACTTGGTTCCGTGCCGAACGTGTGGGCGATTTCCACGGTCAGTGCCAAGAGTTGTGCGGCAAAGAGCACGCTTATATGCCCATTCATGTGAAGGTTGTATCTGCTGAAGACTACACAAAATGGGTCGATGCTGAGAAAAAGAAAATGGCTGCCAAGGCCGATGACCCAAGCAAAGTTTGGGCTTTGGAAGACTCACTCAAGCGTGGTGAAAAAGTGTACGCCGCCAACTGTGCCGCTTGCCACCAAGCCACAGGCAAGGGCGCTGGCTCTATCAAGCCGCTAGATGGCGCTGCTGTTGTGCTCGACGCTGACAGAACCAAACAAATCATGGTTTTGTTAAACGGCCAAAACAACCAAACCATGCCTGCATGGAAGCAGTTGTCTGACACCGAAATTGCAGCCGTTATTACTTTCACTAAAAACAATTGGTCTAACAAGACTGGGCAAGTGGTGCAACCAGCCGATGTGCTGGCCGCTCGCAAGTAATCAAGTACCTTGAACAGTATTTAAAGGAATTCAAGATGAGCGCAGTTCTCCATCCTCACGATCACGCCCACGGTCACGACGACCACAGCCACGATCACCACGGTGCCCCAGAAGGCTGGCGCCGTTGGGTGTTTGCTACCAATCACAAAGACATTGGTACTTTGTATTTGTTGTTCAGCTTCACCATGCTCATGATTGGCGGTATTTTGGCGCTGCTCATTCGGGCTGAGTTGTTCCAGCCCGGTTTGCAATTGGTCAATCCTGAGTTATTCAACCAATTCACCACCATGCACGGCATCATCATGGTGTTCGGTGCCATCATGCCGGCCTTTGTGGGCTTTGCAAACTGGATGATCCCTTTGCAAATTGGCGCGGCCGATATGGCCTTTGCGCGCATGAACAACTTCAGCTTCTGGCTCATGATTCCAGCGGCCACCATGTTGGCCGGTTCGTTCTTCATGCCCGGTGGCGCTCCTGCTGCGGGTTGGACTTTGTACGCTCCTTTGACATTGCAAATGGGCCCGTCCATGGACGCCGGTATTTTTGCCTTGCATATTTTGGGCGCTTCTTCCATCATGGGCTCCATCAACATCATCGTGACCATTCTGAACATGCGTGCCCCTGGCATGACGCTCATGAAGATGCCCATGTTTGCATGGACATGGCTCATTACAGCTTACTTGTTGATCGCGGTCATGCCTGTGTTGGCTGGTGCCATCACCATGACGCTCACTGACCGTCACTTCGGTACCAGTTTCTTCAACCCAGCTGGCGGCGGCGATCCCGTCATGTACCAACACATTTTCTGGTTCTTTGGTCACCCCGAGGTGTACATCATGATCTTGCCGGCCTTCGGCATCATCAGCCAGGTGGTTCCAGCGTTTTCACGCAAGAGGTTGTTTGGTTATGCCTCCATGGTGTACGCCACCTCTTCTATTGCTATTCTGTCTTTCATTGTGTGGGCTCACCACATGTTCACAACCGGCATGCCGGTTACGGGCCAGTTGTTTTTCATGTACGCGACCATGTTGATTGCAGTGCCTACTGCTGTGAAAATTTTCAACTGGATTGCTACCATGTGGCGCGGCTCCATGACCTTTGAAACACCTATGTTGTTTGCCATTGGATTCATCTTTGTGTTCACCATGGGCGGCTTTACGGGTTTGATTTTGGCCATGGCGCCAATCGACATTCAGTTGCAAGACACCTATTATGTGGTGGCCCACTTCCACTATGTGTTGGTGGCAGGTTCTTTGTTTGCCATGTTCTCGGGTGCTTACTATTGGCTGCCTAAGTGGACCGGCGTGATGTACAACGAAGGCCGCGGTAAAGTCCACTTCTGGTGGTCACTCATTTCCTTCAACATCACTTTCTTCCCCATGCACTTCTTGGGCTTGGCCGGTATGCCACGTCGCTATGCTGACTACCCCATGCAGTTTGCCGATTTCAACGCCCTTGCTTCTGTGGGTGCGTTCTTCTTCGGTTTTGCACAGGTTTATTTCTTCTTGTTCGTAGTCTTGCCTTGCATGCGCGGTCAAGGCGAAAAAGCAGCCCAAAAACCATGGGAAGCCGCAGAAGGCTTGGAGTGGGAAGTTCCTTCTCCTGCACCTTTCCACACCTTTGAAAACCCACCCAAGCTGGATGCTACCGCTACCCGCGTGATTGGTTAATGGGGCATTGAAGCATCATGGCTAGTTCTGCTGAACAAAAGAAAAGCAACACCCGCTTAGGCCTCATCTTGGCCTCAGTGGCTGTGGTTTTCTTTGTGGGCTTCATGGTCAAAATGATTGTGCTTACCTCAAGGTAAGCACAATCATGTTCAATTTATCAGCAGTATGAGCCTTTACCGCGAAAACATCAAAATGGTGAGCAAGTTGGCTGTGGTTGCGGTCTGCATGTTTGCCTTTGGGTACGCGCTTATTCCCATCTACAAACACATTTGCGAGATGACGGGCATCAATATTCTGTCACTCGCAGAACGTCAGGTGCCTGGCAATGGTTTAGCAGGCAAGGATGCCTCTCAGCCGGGTAATTCGCAGATAGATTACTCGCGAACCATCACTGTAGAGTTTGATGCCAACTCGCGTGGTCCTTGGGACTTCAAACCAGCGCAACGTTCTATTCAAGTGCATCCAGGTGAGTTGTCCACCGTGATGTACGAGTTCCAAAACGTACAAAACCGCCGCATGGCAGCACAAGCTATTCCAAGCTATGCACCCAATCAGGCAGCGCCTCATTTCAACAAGATTGAATGCTTTTGCTTCAATCAGTACACCTTGGAAGCTGGTGAGAAAAAACAATGGCCTGTGGTCTTTGTGATTGATCCCAAATTGTCCAAAGATGTCACCACCATTACTTTGTCATACACCTTCTTTGAAGTGGGTGGCAAAACACCGCCAGCGCCAGGCTCAACGCCTGTGGCTGCAATCCCTGCCGAATTGGTTTCCACGAAGGTAGGTTCATGAGCGGAAAAGAAGTTTCATTTTTTCGCGCCGTGCAAGCTGTGCTTTGGTCTTTCATCGGTATTCGAAAAAACAGTGCCGGCCAAGAAGACATGGCAAAACTCAACCCCTTCCATGTGTTGGTGGTTGGTATTTCGTTGGCACTGATTTTTGTATTGGGCTTAATCGCCTTGGTCAATTGGGTGGTGGCTCAGCCCATCACTTTGTAATTTAATTTTGAAGACAAATTCGGTTTAAGAGAGAGCAGGAGCAAGTATGAGTTCAGCATCTAACGGCATAACGCCTTACTACTATGTGCCCAATCCATCGCGCCATCCGGCCATGGCTGCGTTTGGTTTGTTCTTGTTGATCTTGGGCGCAGGCCAATGGATCAATGGCGCGGAGTGGGGTAAATATTCTCTGTTTGCTGGTTTGATTTGGTTTTTGGTGGTTCTGTTTCAGTGGTTCAGTGACGCCATCCACGAAAGCGAAACTGGACAGCTTGGTCGCAAGGTTGATTTGTCATACCGCTGGAGCATGACTTGGTTCATTTTCTCTGAAGTGATGTTTTTTGGTGCCTTCTTCTCTGCTTTGTGGTGGGCTCGCTCACACTCCTTGCCGGCATTGGGCAGCTTGGAAAATGCGCTGCTGTGGCCCGACTTCAAAGCGGTGTGGCCCACCTTGGCCGCTGGTGCAACAGCATCGCCTGCTGGCATTGTTGAGCCCTTCCAAACCATGACACCTTTCTGGTTGCCCACCATCAACACCGCTTTGTTGTTGACCTCTGGCGTCACCCTCACCATTGCCCACCACGCTTTGCAGCATGGTGACCGCAGCAAAACCATCAAGTTCATGTGGATGACGGTTGTTTTGGGCTTGGTGTTCTTGTTCGTACAGGGCTACGAATATGCGCACGCTTGGTCTGACATGAATTTGAAATTGAGCTCAGGTGTCTACGGCTCTACTTTCTACATGCTCACAGGCTTTCACGGCTTCCACGTTTTCATCGGTATGTTAATGTTGTTGTTCATCACTTTGCGTTTGCAAAAAGGTCACTTCACTACCGAGCGTCACTTTGGCTTTGAAGGTGCGGCTTGGTACTGGCACTTCGTGGACGTTGTCTGGCTTGGTTTGTACATCTTGGTTTACTGGCTGTAATTTGGCTTGGTTCCAACCAAAAAAGCGCCCTCGTGGCGCTTTTTTTGTGAATGGCGGATGAGCCTGTTGCTAAGTCAATTAAGCGCCTGCTGGAATGCCAGAGGGTTGGATGTAGCCCAATTTCCAAGCAATCAAGATGCAGATGAAGAGCACAATGGAAAACCCCACGCGAAAGGCCAAGGCCTTCACCATGTTGCCTTTGGGGGCCAGGGGTGTATCGGCTCCTTCAGTGGTGTCTTTGACACCGCCGCGCATCATGTAAAAGAGGGCGGAGCCTAGGCTGGCCAAAATGGCCAAGAATGCAAGTGCAACAAGTATTTTCATGAATGGAATTATCGGATGAGTTGGTCGGCATTTTCAGCGACTTTGAAAAAGAACACACGCATTCAATCAGCGATGTGGTTCTTATTGGCGCTTGTGTGCGTCGGCATCACCTGCTCATTGGGTTTTTGGCAGCTGGGCAGGGCCCAGACCAAACTCGATTGGCAAGCTGAAATCACACAAAAGGGTCAAATGCCTGTGCTTGAGGGTACTTTTTTAGGAGGTCCTCAAGACTCAGAAGGCAAGCGTCTTAGTGTGTTGCATCGACCTATTCAATTGGAGGGCGAGTGGTTAGACAAATACACCGTGTATTTGGACAACCGACAAATGAACGCACGCCCTGGTTTTTACGTCATGACGCCCTTCAAAGTGCAAGCTACAGGGGTGGTGGTGGTGGTGCAACGCGGATGGGTGGGTCGAGACTTTAACGACCGCACGCGTTTGCCAGCCATTCAAACGCCATCAGGTGCGGTTTCGCTCAGCGGCTTGATAGCCTTGCCGCCTTCCAAGCTTTATGCCCTAGGCGAGGAAGCCAAGACGGTAATACGGCAAAATCTAGACCTGCAAGATTTTCGAGTTGAGACTGGATTGCCCTTGTTGGAAATTTCAGTCATTCAAATGGGTGCGGCCTCTGAAGGCTTGCTGCGTGAATGGCCTCAGGCCGCAACTGGTGTTGAGAAACACTATGGTTATGCCTTCCAATGGTTTGGATTGGCGCTTTTGATTGCATTGCTTTATGTCTGGTTCCAAATTGTCCGACCCCGTTTCAAATCCAAAGTCACCGTCTCCCGCTGAGCCCACCCAATGGGCAGATGCTCCCTTGGGCATGACGGTTCATACCTTGCCCAACCCGAATGAAGTTGTGTTGGTCGATGAGAAGCGCACGCGAGCAGGCCGTTGGAAAATGTTGATCGTGTTCTTGGTGTGCGCATCCCCCGTCATTGCGTCTTACTTCACTTATTACGTCATTCGACCAGAAGGCCGGCGCAATCATGGCGAGCTCATCGATCCGCAACAATCACTGCCAGCGTTGGAAGTTTTAACACTCAGTGGCGAAAAAGTGGCTTTGAATTCACTCAAGGGTCAATGGTTGTTGGTCAGTGTGGCCGATGCCGCATGCGATGAGGCTTGTCAAAAGCATTTGTATTTTCAACGCCAGTTGCGCGAGTCCTTGGGCAAAGAAAAAGATCGCATCGATTGGGTGTGGTTGGCCACAGGCGATGCCCCTGTTGATGTCAAGCTCACGCCGGCCTTGTCGCAGGCCACTGTTTTAAGAGTCAATGAGCAAAGCATTGCTGAATGGCTTAAACCTGCGACCGGTCGTCAATTGTCAGAGCATTTGTATGTGGTCGATCCCATGGGCAATTGGATGATGCGCTTTCCACCTGGCATCGATTTGGCCGCTGCGGCCAAAGCCAAAAAAGACCTAGACAGGCTCTTGCGTGCTTCTGCATTTTGGGACACACCAGGCCGTTAATCCAATGACCGAAGTCGACTTGTACAACCTCTCACCGACCTTGCGATTGCTGGGCATGGGTGTGCTCATTGCACTGTTGCCCTTGTTGTGGACCTTGTACAGCAGTCGGCACCAGCCTGTGAATTACAAATTGCGCGCTATCACGGTGCTCACTTTGTTTCTCACATTCGATCTGGTTTTATTTGGGTCTTTCACGCGGCTCACCGACTCTGGTTTGGGATGCCCCGATTGGCCAGGTTGTTATGGCAGTGTCAGTCCTTTGGGGGCCATAACCCACATTGACGCAGCCCAAACGGCCATGCCAACTGGCCCCGTGACGCACAACAAAGCATGGATCGAAATGATTCATCGCTACTTGGCCATGGCAGTGGGCTTTTTAATTTTGGTCTTGGCCATCAGCAGCACTTGGCAAAGATGGAAGGGACAATTTACTTTTCAGGGCGCATGGCAGGTCAAGCCCTTTTGGGCATGGCTCACCTTGTTTTGGGTTTGCATGCAGGGTGCGTTTGGCGCCCTCACTGTCACCCTCAAACTCTCTCCGGCCATTGTGACTTTGCACTTGTTGGGGGGCATTGGATTGCTTGTGCTGCTTTCGGCTCAAGTGGCATGGAAGCCAGCATCACAGCGCCAAACCATCGCCAAATTTCACCGTCAACTCATTTGGGGTGCTGCTGGTTTTCTCACATTGCAAATTGCATTGGGCGCTTGGGTCAGTACCAATTACGCGGTGCTTGCCTGCAATGGTTTTCCAGATTGCAATGGCGAATGGTGGCCTGCTTGGAACTTTCAAGGTTTTGAAATTTGGCGCGGCTTAGGCATCGACTCTAAGGGACAATTCTTACCCATGGAAGCCTTGGTTTCAATTCACTTTGTGCACAGGCTCATGGCCTTGTTGGTTTTTTCTTTTGCGGCCTTTATGGTGTGGCAGTTTAAAAAAGCCGACATCTTGCCTGGCCTCACGCGCATTCTATTTGCCTTGTTAACGCTTCAATTGATCACAGGCTTGTCCAACGTCGTGTTAGATTGGCCCTTGCTAGCGGCTGTTGCGCACACTGGCGGCGCGGGTGCACTCATGATGACCCTCACTTACATACTGAGCCGCAGCAAAATTCAAAGATGATGATGAATAATTTTTTAAGAAGACCTGCTGCATGAGCACTGCTGCCGAATTACAAGCTGGCTCACCCTGGCGCCAGTACTACGCGCTCATGAAACCGCGCGTGGTGCAACTCATTGTGTTTTGTGCTCTCATTGGCATGGTCTTGGCTGTGCCGGGTGTGCCCACATGGAAAGAAGTGCAGTTGGGCTTCATTGCTTGCGTGGGTATTTGGTTGGTAGCGGGGGCTGCTGCTGCGTTCAATTGCTTGGTTGAAAAAACCATTGATGCTCAAATGAAGCGCACCGCATGGCGACCCACAGCCAAAGGCCAGTTGAGCGACATGCAAGCCTTGTTGTTTTCCGCGCTTTTGTGCAGCATCGGTTCGGTCATTTTGTATTTTGCGGTCAACCCGCTCACCATGTGGCTTACCTTTGCCACCTTTGTGGGCTATGCCATCATTTACACCGTCATTTTGAAACCCCTTACACCGCAAAACATTGTGATTGGTGGTGCATCGGGTGCCATGCCACCCGTTTTGGGGTGGGCCGCTATGACCGGCGATGTGGGCCCCGAGGCGCTCATTCTTTTCTTGATTATTTTCTTGTGGACGCCACCCCATTTTTGGGCCTTGGCCTTGTACCGCGTTGAAGACTATCGCAAGTCAGGGCTGCCCATGTTGCCTGTCACACATGGCAATGAATTTACGCGTCTTCAAGTTTTTCTTTACACCATTGTGCTCATGGCCTCGTGCTTGATGCCCTTTGCTTATGGCATGAGTTCTTGGTTGTACCTTGTTGCGGCTGTTATTTTGAGCGTCATGTTCATTGGCTATGCTTGGGCTTTATGGCGCAATTACTCTGACGAATTGGCGCGCAAAACTTTCAAGTTTTCACTCATTCATTTGAGCGTGTTGTTTGCGGCTTTGTTGGTCGATCACTATCTGTTTTAAATCAGGCGAAGCTTCTTATGCCCAATATCTTTCGTTTTTCTAACGCTTGGCTTAGCTGGTTTGGCGCATTGGCATTGCTTGCCTTTTTAGCAGGTCTGAGTGCCTGCTCAGACCCCAAGCCTGCATTCAAAGGTGTTGACATCACCGGTGCAGATTACGCGAAAGAGTTGAATCTGCCGGATCAAAATGGTCAGGTGCGAAAGCTCAAAGACTTTTCAGGCAAGTTGGTGGTGGTGTTTTTTGGATACACCCAATGCCCCGATGTGTGCCCCACCACCATGCAAGAATTGGCCGAAGTGAAGCGATTGCTTGGGCCTGATGGCGACAAGCTTCAAGCGGTGTTTGTCACGGTTGATCCAGAACGCGACACCACCGAGTTGTTGAAGGCCTATGTTGAAAATTTTGATGCCAGCTTTGTGGCCTTAAGGCCCACGCAAGAGCAACTTCCGGCCATTGCCAAAGAGTTCAAAATTTATTTCAAGCGGGTGGAAGGCAAAACGCCTAGCAGCTACACCATGGACCACTCTGCGGGCAGTTATATCTTTGACACGCAGGGCAGGGTGCGATTGTTCAACCGCTATGGCACGGGGGCGCAGGCGCTGGCCGATGATTTCAAGCTGTTGCTGAAGTAAGCTGCAAGCTTCAAAACGCAGACGAAAAAAGAGGGTATCAGCCCTCTTTTGCTTGGTGAAGACCAAAGAAATTTAAGCTTCTGCGTATTCCTTCAAGGCCGCTTTCATTTTCTTCATGGCCGCCACTTCAATTTGGCGAATGCGCTCGGCGCTCACACCAAACTCATCGGCCAAGTCGTGTAGTGTCAGGCCGCCTGAACCATCGTCGTTCACTTTGAGCCAACGCTCTTCCACAATTCTGCGACTGCGTTCGTCAAGTGAAGCAAGGGCTGTGGCAATGCCATCGCTTGCCATCATGTCGCGCTGGTGCGCTTCAATCATGGCCGTTGGTTCGTGGTGCGCATCGGCCAAGTAGGCGATGGGGCCATAAGCCGCTTCACCGTCGTCTGAGGGTGAAGGGTCTAGCAGCACATCGCCGCCTGACATGCGCGTTTCCATTTCCATCACTTCTTCGCGTTTGACATTCAGGTCTTTAGCCATGCTGTCAATTTGAGAAGAGGTGAGGGTGTCGCGGTGTGTGCCTGTGGCTTCATCGGCTTCGGCTTTGAGGCCTTGCTTCATAGAGCGCAGGTTGAAAAACAATTTGCGCTGTGCCTTGGTGGTGGCCACCTTGACCATGCGCCAGTTCTTCAAGATGTACTCGTGAATTTCGGCCTTGATCCAGTGCATGGCGTAACTCACCAAGCGCACGCCTTGATCGGGGTCGAAGCGCTTCACAGCTTTCATCAAACCGATGTTGCCTTCTTGAATCAGGTCGGCATGGGGCAAGCCATAGCCCAAGTATTGGCGTGCGACTGAAACGACAACACGCAGATGCGAAAGCACCAACTTTCCGGCGGCTTCCAGGTCGTTTTCGTTTTTCAGTTTGCGCGCGAACTCTTGCTCTTGCTCGGGGGTGAGCATCGGCATGCGGTTGACCGCAGAAATGTAAGCATCGAGGTGGCCCAACGAAGGCACTACGGCCCATGGATTCTTCAGGGTGAGTGCAGTGTCGAGGGATCCAGTGAGGTTTGTCATACCAGAATTCCTTTCCATAATGGATCGGATTTTAGCACTCTCTTGCGAAGAGTGCCAAGTTTATAACTTATTGATTTGATTGATATTTATCAATATTCCTGACTGGAAATGAGGTCTTTCATCGCATCCATGGGAATTAGCGCCCCTCGGTGCTGAATGACCCTGGCGGCCAAGGCATTGCCAAATGCCGCCGCAATGTCAGCACTGTCGCCACACAATCGACGGCTCAAATAACCCGCAGCAAAAGAGTCGCCAGCGGCTGTGGTGTCTATGACCTGATTGACGGACAGCGTGGGGATGCTGTGCCATTCAGAGCTGCTTTCTTGCCTTACCAGCGTATTGTCGGCGCCACGTTTGATCACCACTTCAGGGATGGACAGGCTTTGTGCGTGCGCAAGCGCATTGTCTAAGGAGCAGCAATCAAACACGGCTTGATGATCGTCCAATGTGATCATGGCGGTATGGCAAGTCGCAAAGGCTTGAAGGTAAACGGTTTGTGCCAGCTTGCGATCAGGCCAGAGTTTGGGTCTGAAGTTGTTGTCAAACACAACACGACTGCCATTGAGTTGTGCCTGCTTTAACAAAGCAAACAACCGTGTGCGTGAAGCTTCGTTCAGAATGGCCAGTGAAATGCCGCTGAAATACAGACAATCAAATTGAGCTAGGTTTTTTTCAAGGGCCGTCAAAGACGCTTGAAAATACGCGCGTGCAGCGCTGTTCTCTCGCCAAAAATGAAATGTGCGCTCGCCTTTCGAATCGGTTTCGATCAGATACATGCCAGGCAGCCTGCCTTCGATGTATTCCATTGCATTTAAATTGAGGCCAAGGGTTTCCCATTCTTTGCGCAGAGTTTGACTTAAGTGATCTGTGCCCAGACCGGTCGCGTAGCTCACTTCAATTTGGGTGCTTGCTGCGCAGCGTCGCAGGTAAACGGCAGTGTTAAAGGTGTCGCCACCATACGAAAGCACAGACGGGCCAAAGCCATTGGCTTGCACTTCGAGCATGCATTCTCCAATGGCCACAAATTGAAGAGGCTGCATGAGAAATATTTAGCCGTGAGGCGATGCTTTGACAAAAGCGCCACCCTGATACATGGCCGCTTTGTCTTGGCCATCGATCTTGGGTTGCCTTGCTTCTACAGCGTTTCTGAAAACATCAGAACGATCGTGCGGGCGATAGCCAATGTGCTTGGCATGTGTGTTGTCCCACCAAGTGGTTTGATTGTCAGACATGCCATAAATGATGGTGTGACCCACAATGGGTGCGGTGAGTGCCGCCACCACCAAACGCTCCAAATCATCAAAGCTTAGCCAGGTGGCCAACATGCGCCTGTCTTTGGGTTCTGCATAAGAAGAGCCAATGCGCAAGCTCACAGTCTCAATGCCCCAACGCGCCCAATAAAGTTCGGCCAGGTCTTCGCCAAAGGCCTTGGACAAGCCGTAAAAGCCATCGGGCTTGGCTGGCATTTTGGTGTTAATGACTTCGTCTTGCCGGTAAAAACCTGTAACGTGGTTAGAACTTGCAAACACGATGCGCTTGGTACCTTGCAAGCGCGCCGCTTCATACAGGTTGACCATGCCCACAATGTTGCTGGCCAAAATGGGATCCCAAGGCTGCTCGGTAGAAACGCCGCCCATGTGCACTACGGCATCCACGTCCTGCATGAGGGCCAGCATTTGTTCTTTGTTTTCCAAAGAGGCCAGCATGATTTCCTCACCTGGCGCACTGGTGCCCAAATCGCTTCGGTGGCTGACTCTCAACACATCGCAATAAGACCTCAAGCGAGGCCTGAGTTCTTTGCCGAGGTTGCCACCTGCGCCTGTGAGCAGAAGTCGAGGAAATTTGAGGGGGCTGGCTGGCGGATTGAGCATGGCTTTCTTTCTTCAAATAGGGTGCAAGTGAGTTTAGCTTTTGAAGCGTTGGGCAAGTGCTGTGGCACTGTCGCGCAGTACGTTTTGATCGGCACCAACCGCAACAAACAAGCAGCCTTGAGCCATGTAATGTTTGGCCAAAGCTTCATCGCCCGTCAAAATGCCAGGCGCTTTGCCAGAGGTTTCGATGCTGATGGTGCTGCACAAATGAGACCACAAGCCTATTTGTTTGTGGCCTGTGCCAATGGCGTGTTTGAATTTGTTGTGAATAGATTGCATGAGGGTGTGTCTTTGGAAGTTGATCTTTAACGTCGTTTGAAATTAGCGAACCATGGCGGGCATTTTGGGATTGAAGGTCCAGCCAGGCATGATGTATTGCATGGCCATGGCATCGTTGCGAGCACCTAAGCCGTGCTGCAAATAAAGCTGGTGTGCAGCTTCCACGGCTGCCATGTTGAGCTTGACGCCTAAGCCAGGCAGTGTGGGCACTTCAATCATGCCACCCTTGATTTGAAGCGGATCTTGTGTGAGGTATTGGCCATCTTGCCAAATCCAATGCGTGTCAATGGCTGTTACTTTGCCAGGGGCCGCGGCGGCGCAATGCGTGAACATGGCCAAAGACACATCAAAGTGGTTGTTGGAATGAGAGCCCCAGGTGAGGTCGAACATTTGGCACAACTGCGCCACCCGAACCGAGCCTTGTAAGGTCCAGAAGTGCGGGTCGGCCAAAGGGATGTCAACCGATTGCAATTGAATGTTGTGTGCCATTTCGCGCCAATCTGTGGCCACCATGTTGGTGGCGGTGAGCAAGCCTGTGGCACGTTTGAATTCGGCCATCACTTCGCGGCCTGAATACACACCTTCTGCGCCGCAAGGGTCTTCTGCATAGGCCATGGTGTTTCTATGGTCACGCAGCAAGCGAATAGCATCTTTCAAAAGCCATCCCCCATTGGGATCCAAGGTGATGCGGGCTCCAGGAAATCTCTCGTGCAAAGCCACAATGGCTTCAACTTCTTGTTCACCCCGCAACACACCGCCCTTCAGTTTGAAATCTTGAAAGCCATAGCGATCTTGCGCAGCTTGCGCCAATCGCACTATGGCTTCTGGGGTAAGGGCTTCTTCGTGTCGCAGTCGTTGCCAATCGTTGTTGGCTTCGGGTTCACTGTGGTAGGGTAAGTCTGTTTTTTGGCGGTCTGCCAAGTAAAACAGATAACCCAAAACTTGAACACTGGTGCGCTGCTGGCCTTCACCCAGCAATGCTGCAACTGGCACGCCCAAGTGCTGGCCCATCAAGTCGAGCAAGGCACTTTCAACAGCGGTGACTGCATGGATGGCAACACGCAAATCAAATGTTTGATTACCACGTCCACCTGCATCGCGATCGGCAAATTTGTGCTGCAAAGAGTTGAGCAAATTTTTATATTGACCAATGCTTTGACCTTCGATCCAAGGCTTTGCATCCTCAATGGTTTTGCGAATTTTTTCACCACCAGGTACTTCTCCAACGCCGCTGTTGCCACTCGAGTCGGTGAGGATGATCAAGTTGCGTGTGAAGAACGGGCCATGGGCGCCGCTTAGATTGAGCAGCATGCCATCGCGGCCTGCAACAGGGATCACTTGAAGGCGCGTGATGGAGGGAGTGGTGTTCATGGGTGGTTAAAAAAGGAAGTTGAATCGTCAAAATAGCATGACCTTAAGAGATCGTACAACCTAAGACAATTCATGTTGATTGGAGAAACCCTAAGTGACCCTGCGTGTTGATTGAGCCGAGCGTTCACTTTTCTTCAAGCGATCGCGGCTGTTGGACAAATGCGTCCGCATGGCGGCGCGCGCAGCCTCGGAATCTTGGGCCGCAATGGCATTGAAAATACTTTCATGTTCTTCGTTCACGCGGCGCAGGTAGGCCAAATGCTCTGGCGTGACAGGCAAGGGGTTTTCAAGTCGACCACGTGGAATAGCGCCCGTGCCCAGCGAGTGCATTAATTCTTGAAAATGCTTGTTTTGAGTGGCTCTCGCAATTTCTTGGTGAAACAGAAAATCTGCTTGAACGGCATCCCGACCTTCTGAAAGGGCTTGCTTGAAAGCGTTCATGGCATTTTGCAGTTCTACTAGATTTTCGGCATTTTTCCTCTGGGCGGCCAATGCTGCAGCCTCGGTTTCAATGCTAATTCTGAACTCAAGCAAGGCAATCACTTCTCGCAAGGTTCCCAATTGATGTGCGCTGACGCGAAAAGATGGGGTTGCATCTTGTGGCAATACAAAGGTGCCAATGCCATGCCGTGTTTCAACCAGAAACGATGCTTGCAAGTGAGAGATGGCTTCCCGCACCACAGTTCGACTTACGCCAAAGTTGCGCATGATCTCAGCTTCTGTGGGAAGTTTTTGCCCAACTTTAAGCTGACCTGCACGTATTTGCAGAGTCATCTTTTCAACCAATTGCATCGCCAAGCTTTTGGTTTTGCGAGGTTCTTCGACGAACACTGAATTCGAGTTCATGGGGTAACTACTAGGTCCAAAAATGCTTTGGTCTTGGATAATTTAGGTTGTACGACAACATGTCATTTCTTTCAACTTGATTGAAATGTAACAGAAGCCTTTTCAATTCGCTCTAAAATTTTTCATGACCCAGTTCGGGATATTTTCAAATCACAAAGACCAAGTTGGTGAATCACCTGTTTGGGATGCCGAGGGATTGTGCCTGTGGTGGGTGGACATTGAATCGCAGTGCATTCGGAAAAAATCCTTGGAGGGTCAATTACAAAGTTGGCATCTGCCAGAGAAGGTCGGTTGCATAGCCCTCACTGCAAACAGGCAAGTGGTGGCAGCCATGGAAACTAGCATCGCACTTTTAAGCCTAGAGTCTGACGGCCGCTACAAGCAGCAAACTTTGGCCACCATGGCGCACCCCAAACTCGGTATGCGTTTTAACGATGGCCGATGCGATCCTTCTGGTCGCATGTGGATTGGCACCATGGTCATGGACATGGGCAAAGCAGAAAACGCGGGTGGGCTTTATTGCTTGGATGAAAGAGGACTCACTGGCCCCTATGTCGAGGGCTTGTACACACCCAACGGCCTGGCGTTCAGCCCTGATGGCGGCACCATGTATTTCTCCGATTCGCACCCCATGGCACAAAAAATTTGGCGCTGCCAAATTGAACTTGCCTCGGGCAACTTGTCAAACCAAAGTTTGTTTGTCGACATGACTGATTTACAAGGTCGACCAGACGGTGCTGCCATGGACGCTCAAGGTCATTATTGGATTTGTGGCAACGATGCCGGCTTGGTACATTGTTTTGACACAGCTGGCCGCTGTATTGAGTCTCTGTCTGTTCCTTTTCCCAAGCCTGCCATGTGCGCGTTTGGAGGGGTTGACTTGCAAACAATGTTTGTCACCTCCATTGTTCCGGGCAACAAGGCATTGGACACCACAGGGCAGAGTGGACAAGTGGTGTCCGCCCATTTGCCGCATAGGGGTTTGCCTGAGCCTGTTTTTTCAAGATTTCCTGCAACATGGTCATCTATTTTTTAATTACGCACCCCCCTTTTTCTTATCAAACCTGATCACAACATTCAATTTTGGACACATCATGAAAATTAAACTGCTTATTTCTGCCTTGGCCATGGCCGGTCTTTCTTTTACAGCGCAATCCGCTGAGTTCCGTTCTGCTGACACTCACAATGCAGACGACTATCCCACTGTGGTGGCTGTGAAGCACATGAGCGAAGTGCTAGAAAAGATGAGTGGCGGCAAACACAAAATCAAAGTGTTTAACAAAGCCGCTTTGGGACAAGAAAAAGAAACCATCGACCAAGTCAAAATTGGCGCTTTGGACTTTACGCGTGTCAATGTAGGTCCAATGAACGGCATTTGCCCATTGACCCAAGTGCCCACCATGCCTTTCTTGTTCTCTTCCGTGACGCACATGCGCAAGTCTTTGGATGGCGCCGCTGGTGAAGAAATCTTGAAGAGTTGCGAAGCTTTCGGCTTCGTTGGTTTGGCATTCTATGACTCAGGTGCACGCTCTATTTACGCCAAGAAAGCCATCAAAACAGTGGCCGACGCCAAGGGCTTGAAAATCCGTGTTCAACAGTCTGATTTGTGGGTGGCTTTGGTCAGTGCCATGGGCGCCAATGCCACACCCATGCCTTATGGCGAGGTTTACACCGGTTTAAAAACAGGGTTGATTGACGCTGCCGAAAACAACATTCCTTCTTTCGATACCGCTAAGCACGTTGAAGCGGTCAAGATTTACTCACGCACAGAGCACTCCATGGCACCCGAAATGTTGGTCATGTCAAAAATCATATGGGACAAGCAGTCGAAGGCTGATCAAGACATGATTCGTACGGCGGCCAAAGAGTCTGTGGCTTTTCAGCGTAAAAAATGGGACGAGCAAGAGGCCAAATCATTGGCCAATGTCAAAGCTGCGGGGGCAGAAATTGTTGAAGTCGACAAGAAGTCATTTCAAGCCGTCATGGGCCCTGTCTACGACAAGTTCATGACCACGCCGGACATGAAGCGTTTGGTGAAAGCCATTCAAGACACCAAGTGATCAATGCAATGCCAGGTTGAATTTTGAAGGCGATGTTGAATGTTCACTAAGTTTTGTGCGGCCTTGTCAAAAATCAGTCTGATGCTGGCAGTGATTGGATTGTTGTCTGTGGTGTTGTGCGTCCAATGGCAAGTCATTGGACGCTACGTTTTCAATGACACACCCACTTGGGCAGAAGCTCTGGCCATGCTCATTGTTCTCTTTGTCACAGCCTTTGGTTTGGGTGTGGGGGTGCGCGATGCCGGTCATATTGGCATGGAGTCACTCATCGTGTTGTTGCCAGAAAAATGGCGCTTGCGTTTAGAGTTACTGATCCATTCATTGGTCGCTGTATTTGGATTTTTGATGGTTCAAAGTGGTTGGATGTGGGCCAGTGCCAAGTGGCAAGAAAAAAAGCCCATGCTACCGGTACCAGATGGCATTGACTATGTTCCTGTGATCATTGCGGGTGCACTCATCTTGATCTTCTCAATTGAGCACATTGTGGCGCTGCTTCGCGGTGAAGTTGTGGAGCCATCATGGAATTAACAGTTCTTGGTTTGAGTTTTACCCTGCTGTTAATCCTTGGGGTGCCTGTTGCGTTTGCCATCGGTCTTTCCTCCGTGGCCACCATTTTGGCCGCGGGTTTACCAGTTGCTGTTGTCTTCCAAAAAATGGTCGGGGGCATGCAAATTTTCTCTTTCTTGGCCATTCCGTTTTTTGTATTCGCTGGCGAATTAATGCTCTACGGCGGCATTGCCGATCGCATCGTTAAATTTGCCAACAGTTTGGTCGGCCACGTTCGCGGTGGCTTAGGTATGAGCAACGTATTGGGCTGCACCATTTTTGGCGGTATAGCGGGCTCGCCGCTGGCCGATGTTTCCGCCATTGGCTCGGTCATGATTCCGCTTATGAAGAAGGAGGGCTATGACGCTGACTATGCTGTCAATGTCACCACCCATGCTGCCTTGGTGGGTGCCATCATGCCAACTTCGCACAACCTGATTATTTTCACGCTGGCCACTTCGGGCATTGCCTCTGTAAGTATCTTGGGTTTAATTTTGGCAGGGCTTATTCCAGCAATCATTTTGACCATTTGCAATTTGGCAGCTGCTTATTACGTTGCAGTGAAGCGCGGATACCCCACACATGGCAACTTTCCCGGTTGGAATGTCGTACTGATGGCCTTTTTGGCAGCCCTCCCTGGCTTGTTTGTGGTGGTCATTATTTTGGGCGGCATCTTGTCGGGTGCCTTCACCGCCACAGAGTCGGCGTCTATTGCTGTTGCATGGGCTTTGTTTGTCACGGTCGTGGTTTATCGCTCCCTTACTTGGGCACATTTTTTAAAGGCTTGCGCCAAGGCATGCAAAACAACCGGTGTTGTTTTGTTGCTTATTGGCATTTCGGCCGCCTTTGGTTATTTCATGGCCTTGTACGAGGTACCGCAAAAAACGGGCGAGATGATGAAACTGGTCAGCAGTGAGCCATGGATCATTTTTCTCATGATCAATGTGTTGCTTTTTATATTGGGAACATTTTTGGACATGGCGGCAACCATTCTCATTTGCACGCCCATCTTTTTGCCCATCGCTATGCAGTTTGGCATGGACCCTCTGCAGTTTGGTATTCTGATGCTCATCAATTGCGCACTCGGTTTGAACACGCCGCCGGTTGGTACAGTGCAGTTTGTAGGTTGTGCTATTGGTGAGATATCGGTGGGACAAGTCATGCGTACCATTGCGCCTTTCTACAGTGCGCTCGGCATGACTTTGCTGGCTGTGACGTATGTGCCTTCTTTTTCTTTGTGGTTACCCCAGACCTTTAAATAAAGTGTTTTATGGACTCTTCTGAATTCCCTGTTATTGCAATGCACGAGGCCGATAACGTAGCCATTGTGGTCAATGCGGGGGGATTGAAAGCGGGAGCCAAGGTCAGAAAGCATCCTGGCGCACCGCTCGTGACACTTGTCAACGCTGTACCGCAAGGTCACAAGCTTGCACTGACCGCCATCGAGGCCGGTCAGCCTGTCACGCGATACAACGTGACCATTGGCTTTGCAAAACAAAACATCGAAGCTGGCAGCTGGGTGCATGAGAGATTGCTTGAATTACCATCTGCACGCAATTTCATCAACTTGCCCATGGCTACTGCCAATGCGCCTTCTGCCGAAGCGCTAGAAGGATTTACGTTTGAGGGCTATCGAAACTCAGACGGCTCAGTTGGTACGCGCAATATTTTGGCAGTCACCACAACGGTTCAATGCGTAGCAGGTGTGGTGGACTTGGCTGTCCAAAAAATAAAACAAAATTTGTTGCCACTTTATCCCAATGTCGACGATGTGGTGGGCATTGAGCACACCTACGGATGTGGTGTGGCCATTGATGCGCCCGACGCTATCATTCCCATCAGAACGTTGCGCAACATCAGCCTCAATCCCAATTTTGGCAATGAAATTTTGGTGGTCAGTTTAGGCTGTGAAAAATTACCACCGCAGCGCTTGTTGCCGCCAGGTAGTTTTACACTGGTCGACGAACGAACGGCTGCTGACGGCCCCGACACCATTTGTTTGCAAGACGACCAGCATGTGGGCTTCATGTCTATGTTGCAGCACATTGTGGAAAGCGCCAAGCCGCACTTGGCGCGTTTGAATGCCAGACGTCGCGAGACGGTGCCTGCCAGCGAGTTGGTGGTGGGTGTGCAGTGTGGTGGCAGCGATGCATTCTCTGGCGTGACCGCCAACCCCGTTGTGGGCTATGCGGCCGATTTGCTGGTTCGCGCGGGCGCCACCATCATGTTCAGTGAAAACACCGAAGTGCGTGATGCCGTTGAACAACTGACGCACAGGGCCAGCAGCGTTGAAGTGGCGCAAAGCATTGTGCGAGAACTCGATTGGTACGACCGCTACTTGGAAAGAGGCCACGCAGATCGCAGTGCCAACACCACGCCTGGCAACAAAGCCGGCGGCTTGTCCAACATTGTGGAAAAGGCCATGGGCTCCATTGTGAAAAGTGGTTCGCAGCCCATTCAACATGTGCTGTCACCTGGTGAAAAACTCAAGCCAAGTCAAAAGGGCTTGGTCTTTGCGGCTACGCCTGCCAGTGACTTCATTTGTGGCACCTTGCAATTGGCAGCGGGCATGAACCTGCATGTTTTCACCACGGGAAGAGGTACACCCTATGGTTTGCAAGCATGTCCGGTTGTGAAAATTGCCACTCGTACAGAACTGGCAAAGCGCTGGCACGACTTGATGGACCTGAACGCAGGCCGAGTGGCAGATGGTGAGATCACCATTGAAGAGGGCGGTTGGGAGCTGTTCAAGTTGTTGTTAGAGGTGGCCAGCGGCCAGAAAACTTGGGCCGAGCATTGGAAATTACACAACGCCTTGGTGTTGTTCAATCCTGCACCCATTACTTGATCAGTGAGATAAATTTAAAGGAGCCATGATGAAAAAAATAATGACTGCGTTGTTATCTGCTGTTTGCATCTCCAGTGCCATGGCATGGCCTGATAAAACAGTTTCGCTGGTGGTGCCTTTTCCACCGGGCGGCTCAACCGACTTGATTGCACGTGCACTGGCGCCGAAGTTACAAGAGAAACTGGGCGGCACTTTCATCATTGACAACAAGGCCGGTGCCACAGGCACCATTGGTGCAGGATTTGTGACGCGTGCCGCGCCCGATGGCCATACCTTGTTTGTTTCATCATTAGGCCCTTTTGTGATTGCGCCGCACTTGCTGGCGAAAGTTCCTTACGATGCCCTGAAAGATTTTGACTACATCACCATTGCGGTTCAAGCGCCCAATGTGTTGGTGGTGCCTGCCAGTTCACCCCACAAGACGATGAACGATGTGATTGCTTTTCACAAAGCCAATCCCAATAAATTCACCATGGCCTCCTCTGGCAATGGCAGCAGTGATCACCTCACGGCCGAATTGTTCTGGCAACAAACCAACACCACAGGCATTCATGTGCCCTACAAAGGCGGTGGCCCTGTCATGACCGATTTGCTAGGCGGGCAAGTGGACAGCTCTTTCATGAACATCAACACCGCCATGCCCCAAATTTTGGCTGGCAAACTGCGTGCGTTGTCTATTACCAGTGTCAAACGTTCACCACTGTTGCCCAATGTGCCATCATTAGAAGAGTTGGGTATCAAAGAGGCCAATGTTTACTCTTGGCAAGCTGTTGCAGCGCCCAAGGGATTGCCATCAGACATCAAGGCCAAATTGCATGCGGCCGTTGTGAGTGCGTTGAACGATCCGCAAGTCAAACCCAAATTGCTGGAGTTGGGTTTTGAAATTGTGGCCAACTCGCCAGAGCAATTTTCGGCCTATCAGGCTTCTGAATTTGCGCGTTGGAAAAGCCTGATTCAATCTCGCAACATCAAGGCGGACTGAATCAGCTATCGAGTGTCTGCCACTCGAATTTTTTAAGCGTTGCGGCCCACCAAGCTGTAAGCGCTGGTATTGCTTTGCAACCATTGCTGTGACAGCACGTCGCTCTGCTGTGCAGGATGGAAATCAGCTTTTTTGTAGGCTTTCCAATGGCCTACATTGCTTATGAACAAGCCGTCTTTGCTCAACAGCAACTGGTAGCCGCTTTTCCAAGTGCTGATCTTGAACAAGCTGCCATCGTGCCAGAGGTTGTTCACGGTTTGACGCATCACATCGCCAATGAAGGTCATGGTCACGTAGTGAAAAATGCGAATGCGCCATTCTTCATTGCCACCTAAGGCTTTGTAAACATCAAAGGCCGTGCAGCGGTGCTCTGCTTCTTCGGCAGCGTGCCATTGCCACATGGTTCTCAGACGTGGCTCTGTGCCTTCGAAAATTTCAGAGTGGCTTAACAACCAGTCAGCAAAGATGTCTGTGAAGTGTTCGGTCGCTGCTGTAGCCGCCAATTGTTGGCGTACGTTTTGATGTGCGTTGGCTTTGATGCGCTTGGCAGAGCGCTCGGCAATTTTGTTTTGAAAGCCTTGAAGCTCTAGGTGGCCATTGAACAGTGCGTGAATACGGCGGTGCGTGGCTTCTTGTCCTATGAAGCCTTTCACTTCCTCTGCAAATTTTTCCCGAGTGGCGTCGTCCATTTGCTTGGCGCCTTCACGGACTGAATCAATGAAGAACTGCTCGCCCACAGGAAAGCTCATGGACAAGGCATTGAAGAACGCTGACTTGAAAGCGTCACCACCACACCAGCGCTTTT
>Ga0194055_10000555_pt1 | contig 30199 bp, 25 predicted proteins | sample SepL449m_MetaG_FD_155482 | JGI IMG/M metagenome (GOLD analysis project Ga0194055, IMG submission 155482) | Anoxic zone freshwater microbial communities from boreal shield lake in IISD Experimental Lakes Area, Ontario, Canada - Sep2016-L442-9m | ecosystem: Environmental > Aquatic > Freshwater >... | reverse complement strand
TGCCGATTCTGGAGGACGGTTTGGGCGGGGTGGAATGCGAGCTCGTCGGCACGGTCGACCATGGCGACCACACCGTGTTCGTGGGGGAGGTGAAGAGCGCCACCCTGCTACGGGAAGGCGATGCCCTGGAGCTGGCGGGCACCGGCTGGCAGTACGGCGGTTGAGGGGTCAAGCCCCTGCTGGCGCTCCGTCGTGACTGCTCGTACCGAACTCCCGCCTGAGCTGTCGGGTACCGATCCGTTTCTCGCCAGCGGCGGCCAGGCGTTAGGGCCTTTCCCGGAGCCCTGCCCCCCTTTCAGCCCCGACACCACCACAGCACCATCCCTGGCCTCAGCCTCCGGCCCTCCGGTCTTGATCCAGCAGCCGGCCAAGCTCAAGGCCCGCCTGAAGGAGGTGCCTTCCGAACCCGGCTGCTATCTGCTGCGTGATGGAGAGGACAGGATTCTCTACATCGGCAAGGCCAAGCTGCTGCGCAACCGGGTGCGCAGCTATTTCCAGAGCGGCGGCGGCCACGCCCATAGCCCTCGGATCGCCCTGATGGTGCGCCAGGTGTGCGAGATCGAATTCATCGTGACCGACAGCGAAGCCGAGGCGCTGGCGCTGGAATCGAACCTGATCAAGCACCACCAGCCCCACTTCAATGTGCTGCTGAAGGACGACAAGAAATACCCCTATCTCTGCATCACCTGGAGCGAGGCCTACCCGCGCATCTTCATCACGCGCCGCCGCCGCTTCCGTTCACCCCTCGATCGCTTCTACGGGCCCTACGTGGATGTAGGCCTGCTGCGCCGCACCCTGGCGATGGTGAAGCGGGTGTTTCCCCTGCGCCAGCGTCCCCTGCCTCTTCACCGCGACCGCACCTGCCTCAACTACGACATCGGCCGCTGCCCCGGCGTCTGCCAGGAAAAGATCAGTTCCGAGGCATACCACCAGGGCCTGCGCAAGGTGGCGATGGTGTTTCAGGGCCGCAACGACGAGCTGCTGGAGTTGCTGCGGGCCCAGATGGAGCGCTACGCCGAACGGCTGGATTTCGAGGCGGCTGCCCGGGTACGCGACCAGCTGCAGGGCCTCGATGCCCTCACCGCCGATCAGAAGATGAGCCTCGGCGACAGTTCGGTGAGCCGCGATGTGGTGGCCCTGGTCAGCGATGGGCGGGTGGCGGCGGTACAGCTGTTCCAGATGCGGGCCGGCAAATTGGTGGGTCGGCTCGGATTCACCGCCGACGCGGTGGGCGCCGATGGCAGCGCCCTCGATCCGGGCCGCATCCTGCAGCGGGTTGTCGAGGAGCACTACAGCCAGGTGGAGCCGGTGGAGATTCCGCCGGAGCTACTGCTCCAGCACCGCCTGCCCCAGCAGGAGCTGATCGGCGAGTGGCTCCAGGAGAGGCGTGGTCGCAGGATGCAGCTGGCGGTGCCCCAACGCCAGCAGAAGGCCGAGCTGATCGAACTGGTGGAACGCAACGCCGCCTACGAACTGCAGCGGGCCCAGCGCGGCGCCGAACAGCAGCATCTCGCCACCGAGGACCTTGCCCAGCTGCTCGAGCTGGCGGTGCCACCCCGGCGGATCGAAGGGTTCGACATCAGCCACATCCAGGGCAGCGATGCGGTGGCTTCCCAGGTGGTGTTCGTTGATGGCCTGCCGGCCAAGCAGCACTACCGCCGCTACCGCATTCAGAGCAGCTCGATCCGGGCCGGCCACTCCGACGACTTCATGGCGATGGCGGAGATCATGCGCCGCCGCTTCCGCCGCTGGGCACAGGCCAAGGCCGAAGGGGCGGACCTGGCGGAGCTGCGCCGCACCGCCGACACGGCCCTCCACACCGGCGGCCTCAACGACTGGCCCGATGTGGTGATGATCGATGGCGGCAAGGGCCAGCTCTCGGCTGTGATGGAGGCCCTGCGGGAGCTCAACCTCCATGAGGACCTGGTGGTGTGCTCGTTGGCCAAGCAGCGGGAGGAGGTGTTCGTGCCGGGGGCGAAGCAGCCCCTCGAGAGCGAGGCCGACCAGCTGGGGGTGCAGCTGCTGCGGCGCCTGCGCGATGAGGCCCACCGCTTCGCCGTGAGCTATCACCGCCAGCAACGGGGCGAGCGGATGAAGCGCTCGCGGCTGGGGGACATCCCTGGCCTGGGTCCGAAGCGGGTGAGGGATCTGCTGGCCCATTTCCGCTCGATCGATGCGATCCAGCTCGCCAGCCCCGAGCAGATCGCCGCCGCTCCGGGCGTGGGGCCCGCCCTGGCCAGGCAGGTGTGGGAGTACTTCCATCCGCCCCAGGGAGCCGAGGATGCCCAGGAAGGTGCCCGCTCTGAACCGGTCGAGTGAGTGCGCCGGTTCTGGTTGGTCGGCAGTGATCAGCATCCGCCCTAGCCGCCGCCGACTCAGGAATCGCGAAGGTTTCTCAACCAGCCGATCCCCAAGGCTGAACCGCCAGGATGGACTCTCTTTGTTGAGCCGCCCTTGCAGCCCCTGCTCCGACTGCGGACCCAGCCGCTTGCGGGACAACGGCCCCCAGGCCAGCGCTGGGCAGCAGGCTTGTGCCGGAGCCTGAGCCTGGTGTTGGCCTTAGTTCTGGCGCTCCCTGCGCTGCCCGCGCTGGCCTCCCCGGGCCTCTGCGTGGGGCCTGTCTGCGGTGATGAATTCAGCCGCAGCGCTCTTTACCACTGGCAACTACGACTGCGGGTCAACGACCAACAGGGACACCGCGAGCGCCTCGTGGTGGATTGCCGCACCGGTGCCCTCAGCCCCCAGCAGGGGCTGGTGGAGCGGGGTTATGCCAGCGCCGTGGCCCGACGGGCCTGCCGGTTGGCAGCCGAGGGAATGGCTGATCCCGTCCATAACTGAGCCCTGCTTACATCCCGGCCTCAGGGGCATTGCGGCGGAAGAGAGACTCCTCCAGCCAGTGCTTCAGCTTGGCGACTACGGGGATTTCGAAGAGAAAAACATAGAGATAAAAAATTCACGTTCTGAATGCCGAAAAAACTAGCGATATGGGTTGCTGTTGTCCCTTGAAGTTGAGACCATAATTCTCCAAGGATTTCTCCAAGGATTTTACCGGGGTCACGTGCTTGAGGCAGTGGATAAGAACATATCGATATTATAAGATATCATGCGCTCTGACCGGCACTGAGATCGTAAGCCGAAACAGCCCGGCGGCCCTGTCAAGCTCCACAGGGGTGGGCCAGGTTGGATGATGAGTTGCCCCCGGATGGCACACGCGAGGTCCTGGATCGATGAGCGTCGGCATCTTGATCCTCCAGGATCAACTCTCTCTCTCCCAGTCGGCCCTTAGGGATCTGCTGGACCGGTTGGGCCCAGCTGAGGCCAAGCGCCAGTGCCGCCTGTTGCTGGTCGAGAGCACCGGTTCTCTGCAGCTCATGCCCCTGCATCGCCAGCGGCTGGTGCTGCTCTGGAGCGCCCAGCGCCACTTCGTGGCCGAGCTGCGCCAGGCGGGCTGGCAGGTGGACCACCGCGAGGCGGAAAGCTTCGGGGTTGCCTTGCGTGCCTGGTGCGCGGAGCACGGCATCACGGAGCTCCACGCGATGGAGCCGGCCGACCGGCCGGTTCGTGAGGCCCTGGAGCGGATCATCAGCCGCTGGGAAGGCTCCAATCCTGATCCAACAACTCCTGATCCAACAGATTCCAACCCAATAGGTACGAATCAGACCGGTCCCGAACAGAACACTTCTGTACAGACCAGTCCAGAACAGACCAGTCCAGAACAGAGCCGTGTCGAACTGACGGGTCTCGATCAACAAACTCTCGATCAGACCAGGCTCGATCAGATCAGCGGCGCTGATCCAGGCCCCGGTGTGTCCCGATCAAGGCCGCCAACCTCAGCACGGTCCCAGGACGGTTCGCCAGGATCCCCGGTTGGCCCGCCGCGGTCTCCCCTGTCCTCGGCACCCACCTTGATCTGGCATTCCTCCAACGCCTTTCTGTGGAGCCGCGAGGACTTCGCCACTTGGGCCCAGGGCCGCCGCCAGCTGCGCATGGAGCTCTTCTATCGCGAGGGGCGGCGGCGCTTCGGCGTGTTGATGCAAGGGGAGGGGCCCAGCGCCACGCCCCTCGGCGGCCAGTGGAACTACGACCACGACAACCGCCGCCCCCCCACCAAGGGGCTGGCCGGTCCAGCGCCGCTGTGGTTTGAGCCGGACGTCATCACCCTGGAGGTGATCGCCAAGGTGCGGCGGCTCGATTCCAGTCGGGCCAGCAGCGGGCTCGCTCCACTTCCCGGAGATCTGGAGCCCTTCGGCTGGGCGGTGAGCCGCCAGCAAGCCCTGGCGGTGCTGGAGCACTTCATTGCCACCCGCCTTGCCGGCTTCGGCCCTTATCAGGATGCGATGGTGAGCGGCCAGCCCACCCTCTGGCATTCGCTGCTCTCCCCCTTCATCAACCTCGGGTTGCTGCATCCGCTTGAGGTGATCGAGCGTCTGGAGCAGGTCGGCCGCCAGCCGGTTGAATCCTCACCAGCCGCTCCCAACGCCGTGCCGCTGGCCAGCCTGGAGGGCGTGATCCGCCAGATCCTGGGCTGGCGGGAATACACCCACGGCCTCTACCACTGGCTCGGCCCCACCTATCCGCACCTCAATCATTTTCAGGCCTCCAGGCCCCTGCCGGCCTGGTTGGAACAACTCGGCTGCAGCGGCATGGCCTGCATGGACACGGTGCTGGCCGAGCTGAAGGCCACGGGCTACGCCCACCACATCCAACGGCTGATGGTGCTCGCCAACTACGGCCTCCTGGCCGGCCTCGATCCCCAGGCCCTCACCACCTGGTTCCACCACCAGTTCATTGATGGCCACGACTGGGTGATGCAGACCAACGTGATCGGCATGGGGCTGTTCGCCGACGGTGGCCGGCTGGCCAGCAAGCCGTATGCCGCCAGTGGCAACTACATCAATCGCATGTCCACCTATTGCAAGGGCTGCCGCTTCAATGTGAAGCAACGCAGCGGAACCGATTCCTGCCCGTTCAACAGCCTCTACTGGGATTTTCTCGCCCGCCACGCCGCGCAACTCCGCGCCAATCCCCGCATGGGTCTTGTGATCAAGCAACTCGACCGCCTTCCGCCTGAGGAACTCGACGCGATCCGAGCCACGGCAGCGGCCCACCTCATGGCCCAGGCCCCCTGACCCCGTCCTCGACGGGCTGACCCCCTAGCGTGAGGAGGATCTGTTCGCGGCCGATGCTCCTGGCCTTCACCTGGCCCCCGGAGGCCTACTTCTGGTTCAAGACCCTCCACATCGTGGGGGTGGTGGTGTGGTTCGCCGGACTCTTTTATCTGGTACGCCTGTTCATTTACCACCGCGAGGCAGCTGAATTGGAGCCCCCAATCCGGGCGGCCTTCGAGGCTCAGTATTCGCTGATGGAGCGGCGCCTGGCCAACATCATCACCACCCCCGGCATGGTGGTGGCGGTGGCGATGGCGGTGGGCTTGCTCAGCGTGAACCCCGCCTGGCTTCACCAGGGCTGGATGCACGCCAAGCTGGCCTTTGTGGCGGCGCTGCTGGCCTACCACGCCTTCTGTTACCGGCTGATGGGCCAGCTGCAGAGCGGGTACTGCACCTGGAGTGGCCGTCAGTTGCGGGCCCTCAACGAACTGCCCACCCTGCTGCTGGTGATGGTGGTGATGCTGGTGGTGTTCAAAAACCAGTTCCCTACTGGCGCCGCCACCTGGTTCTTGGTGGCCCTGGTGATCGCGATGGCGGCCTCGATTCAGTTCTACGCCCGCTGGCGCCGCCTGCGGAGCGAGAAAGAGGCTGAGACCGCCCGAATGGCTGCTGTCATGGTGAGCGAAGCGGAAGGGAGCGGTGCTGCGGGCTGAAGCGCATCAACATCCGCTGGCGGCGGTGCTGCGCGAGGTGGGTCCGGAGAGCTGTCCGACCCGCTTCAACTTCCACTGCCACACCCTCTGCAGCGATGGCAGCCTGGCCCCAGAGGACCTCGCCCACCAGGCCGTGGCAATCGGCCTTGAGCACCTGGCCGTGACCGACCACCATGCCCTAGCCGCCCACGACCTCATCGCTGCCGCCTTGGCGCGTCATCAGGAGAAGGGGAACCCGGTTCCCACCCTCTGGCGGGGGGTAGAGATCAGCTGCCTGTTGGAGGGCTGCCTCGTGCATGTGTTGGGCCTGGGATTCGGGCCCGATCCGGAGCCCCTGGCCCCCTACTTGCAGGGTGAGGCCGTGGTGGGACCAGGCCTGCGGGCGGAGGCGGTGGTGGCGGCGATCCGGGCCGCCGGGGGGCTGGCCCTGCTCGCCCATCCCGCCCGCTATCGCTTGGCCCACCAGCGACTGATCGCCGCTGCCGCCGAGGTTGGTCTCGATGGCGGAGAGGCCTGGTACGACTACACCATGGCTCCGCACTGGAGCCCCACACCGCTGGTGTGCGACGCCATCGCCCGCAACCTTTCCGATCGTGGCCTCTTGCATAGCTGCGGCACTGACAGCCACGGTCTGACCCTGCGGGGCCGCTAGGGTTCAGTAACAGATTTTCGCCACTCATGGGTCTGTTTGATCGCCTGCTCGGTTCCCGCTCCAGCGGGGTAAACAACTCCGGCCAGTCGGAGCCGGCCAAGGCCAAGAAGGACAAGAAGGCCGAAGACGCTTACTTCCTGGATCCCGACGCCTCCGCCAGCATGGGGGATGTCAACTTCATGCGGCGCTCCAACACGATTCGCCGCACCTTTCCCGGCACCGCCGAGAGCCCCGGCCAGAAGGAAATGATTCAGGAGGTCGCCTCGATGGAGGCCCGTCTCGAAACAATGACCCCCGGCCTGGCCGGCACCAGCTCCGACACCGACGTGGAGGTGAATCTCACTGGTGGGGTACCCAAGCCTGTCAAGAAAACCTTCGCCCAGCAGTTGTCCCCGGCCCAACTCGCCCAGCGCATGAAAGGCAGCGCCGTGTCCGTGAACCAGCCCGGTGGCGCTCCTTCAGCCCGGCAGGCCAAGGCCTCCGAGAGCGAGGATGCAGCCTCCCCAGCGGCGGGCCGTGCCGGCTCAATCGACCCGTTCAAGTCGATGGCCAAGGATCTGAACTCCTGATCCTCAGGGTGCCTCAATCAGGGCCTCGCTCTCGAGCACCAGCTCCCTGAGACTTGCCAGTTGCTCGTTCTGGGCGCCTGCCCAGAGCCCGCGGTTGTGGGCTTCGAGCATGCGTTCGGCCATGTCCCGCAGGGCCCAGGGGTTGCTGCGCCGCAGGAAGGCCAATACAGCGGGATCGTCAAGCCATCGATCCGCCAAGGCCCCGTAGCTCCAGTCCGGCACCCGACCGGTGCTGGCGTCATAGGCGAACAGGTAATCGAGGCTGGCCGCCATCTCGAAGCCCCCCTTGTAGCCATGGCCCTGCATCGCTTCGATCCAGCGGGGGTTGAGCAGACGCGAACGCAGCACCTTGTCGAACTCCTTCTCGAGCCGGTGCATGCGGGGTCGTTCGCTGCGGGAGTGGTCCGCGAACCAGAGCTGGGGAGCAGAGCCGCGCAGATGTTCCACTGCGGCGCTAAGGCCCCCCTGGAACTGGTAGTAATCATCGGAATCGAGCAGGTCATGCTCCCGGTTGTCCTGGTTGTGGAGCACCACCTGCACCTGGCGCAGGCGAGCCTCCAGGCCGGAACGGTCGTGGCTGGCTTCGATTCCAGCCTGACTGGGATCCCAGGCCGAAGCGCCACGTCCCGGTTCCGCCTGCCCGGGCTCCCCCGCCATGGTTCCAGATTCAATCGCGGCGCCGTAGCGCCAGGAACTCCACTGCAGGAAGGCCTCTCCGAGGTCGGAGCGGCTCTCCCACTGCCCGGAATCGATCAGGGCCTGCAGGCCGGCCCCGTAGGCCCCTGGGGCCGATCCATACACGCGCCAGGCCTGCCCCTCGCGCCGTGCCGCCGCCGCCAGGGGATTGGCCTCCTCGCTTTCCTCGAGGGCGGCCACCAGGCTGCAGGCTCGGTTGAACCAGCCCACCAGCTGGGGGAAGGCATCACGGAATAGGCCTGAGATGCGCAGGGTCACATCCACCCGGGGCCTGCCGAGCACCGTCAGGGGAAGCACCTCCAGATCCACCATGCGGCGGGTGGGGCCATCCCACACCGGGCGCACTCCCATCAGGGCCAGGGCCTGGCCGATGTCCTCGCCGCCATTGCGCATCGTGGCGGTGCCCCACACCGAGAGGGCCAGGTGGCGCAGGTCGTCGCCCTCGCTCTGCAGGTGTTCCTCCAGCAGCAGTTCAGCGCTGCGGCGGCCCAGATCCCAAGCGGCTTCGGTGGGAAGACCGCGCAGATCGACGCTGTAAAAGTTGCGGCCCGTGGGGAGCACATCGGGGCGTCCGCGGCTGGGGGCGCCGCTGGGTCCGGCGGCGATGCGGCGGCCTGCCAGTCCGGCGAGCAGGGCTTCCCGTTCGGCTGCGGCGCAGGCGAGCAGGTCGGGGAGGAGCCTTTGTCGCAGGGCTCTCAGCACGGTGTCGCTGGTGGTGCCAGGACCGGACTGATCCTCGGACTGCGGAGCCGCTGGCGAGCAGCCGGACACCAGGGCCTCGCCCACCTCGCGCTGCAGCAGCGCCAAAGCCATGGTCTCCAGCAGGGCGATGGCATCGCCGCAATGGCGTAGACCCATCGCCCCAGACGTGGCAGCCAAGCTCAGCAGGCGATCGCGGTCCGCCTCCCCAAGCGGAGCTTCTTCCCTGTCGGCCCAGGGGTCCAGCTCGAGGCCCAGATCCAGGGCGAGGGCCTGGGTGAGTCCAGGCAGTCCGGTCTGGGGCGGGCGCGCCAGGCACAACAGCAGCTCAGCCAGTTTCGCAGGCTCGGGCAGGGTGCCGTAGGTGTGGAGCCCCAGCCTGATCTGGGCTTCCTTGAGTTCACAGAGGTAGCCGTCGGCAGCCTCCAGCCGCCCATCACCGACCGCTCCGCTGCTCGCAGAGCCGGGAAGGTTCAGCTCCGCCAAGCGGCGCTCCAGCTCGAGCCGCAGGGGTTCAGCGCGTTCTGCTCCGAGCTGGCGGGCCTCCCAGTACTCATCGAGCAGGGCCTCTAGGGCCTGGAGATCGCCGTGAAGTCCAGCCCGTCCCAGGGGTGGGGTTAGGTGATCGAGGATCACGGCCTGGCTGCGGCGCTTAGCCTGGCTGCCCTCGCCGGGATCGTTAACGATGAAGGGATAGAGATGGGGCAGGGGCCCAATCGCCCATTCTGGGAAACAGTGCTCCGAGAGGCCCACGGCCTTGCCCGGCAGCCACTCCAGGTTGCCGTGCTTGCCCACATGCACCACAGCCTGGCAGCCGAAGCTCTGCCGAAGCCAGAGGTACTGGGCCAGGTAGGCATGGGTGGGAGGCAGGTCGGGGCTGTGGTAAGTCAGCTCCGGGTCACGGTCGTAGCCGCGGTCGGGCTGCACCAGCAGGGCCACGGATCCGAAATCCAGCCCTCGAACTGGGAAACCCTGCTGGCCATCAGCCATCGGTTCGAGGCCGAGATCGTGCTCCGGTATTCCCCAGACGGCCTCCAGGCGCTCCCGACCCTCAACCGGCAGGCTGGCATACCAGCTCAGGTAGCTCCTCAGGGGTAGATGGGTGAGTGGCGGCCGGTGGCCGCTCTCGGGGTCGTTGGTCCGCCCGGCGAGCAGGCGCTGGATCAGCCCATCCCCATCGGCTGGCAGGGGCTCCTCCACCGCGTAGCCCGCCTCCGCCAGCCAGCGGAGCATGAGCACCACGCTGGCGGGGGTGTCGAGGCCCACGCCATTGGCCAGCCGCGAATTGCGGGTCGGGTAGTTGGCCAGCACCAGGGCCACCCGGCGTTGCGCCACCGGCGTGCGGGCCAGCTCGATCCAACGCTCCACCAGCTCGCAGATCCAGCCAAGCCGTTGCGGGTCCGCTTCCGTGCGGTGGAGTGCGGTGCCCAGATTCGGATCGCTAGCCGTCCATTCCTTGAAGGCCGCCACCCGGGTCGTGAGGCGCCCGTCGAGCTCGGGCAACACCACCTGCAGGCTGAGGTCGAGGGGGCCCAGACCGATGCTGCTCTCCTGCCACGCGGAGCGGCCTCTGGCACTGCAGAGCATCTGGAACACCGGAACATCCAGCCGCTCCCAGAGGGGAGCACCGAGTCCCGCCAGCTCGAAACGCACCGAGGCGAACCCGGTGCCGCAGAGCACCGCTGCCACCGCCTCGCGGCGGTACAGGTCGGCCACCCCCTCCTGCACGGCGGCATCCCGCAGGCTGCTCACCCAGAGGCCCCGCGGCGCCAGGCCCCGTTGACGCAGGGCGCCGAGCATGGCCTCCATCAGGCCCGTATCGCCGGCCTGGCGCTGGGCCCGGTAGAGAATCACGCCGACGCGGGCCCCGGGCTCATTGCGCCAATCGTGGGGAAGGGGGTCGGGAGCGGGCTCGATCACGGGCATCAGGGGTGGCTGCCGGAGCCGGAGCCGCTCAAGGCAGCGCAACACCTGGCGCTGATTGGTGGTGCCGCTCTCCCGCATGCAGCCCGCTAGCGCCAGGGTGAGGTCGGCAGGGGCGTTTCCCAGTTCAGCCAGGGCGTGTTCCTCCTCGGCCGTGCCCGCCAGCACCAGCAGGGTCCGACCTTCCGCGCTCCTGCTCCAGGCCTGAAGGCGCTCGAGGCCGTAGCTCCAGTGCCCCCGGCCGCCCAGGAGTCGCACCAGCACCACCGTCGCTTTCGGCAGGGTGGTGGCCACGTAGTGGTCGATCACGGCGGGATGGCCGAGGGCCGCCAGGTTCAGGGCTCGCAGGGATCCTGCGATCAGCTGCGGTTCGTTCTCCAGCAGGGCCGCCACGGCGGTCAGATCCGTATCGGCGCTGCTGAGCAGCACCATCTCAGCAGGCTCCTGCTCCACGAAGGGCAGGGAGCCATCAGCGGCTTCCGGGGCGCCGGGAATCGTGGCAAGTCGGTGCATGGCCACCATCCTGGTGTCCGCAGTGAGAAGATCGCAGCGTCAGCACCGCGTTCCATGCATCAATTCCTCCCCTATGCCTGGTTCGGCGGATCCTGTGTTCCCTTCGCCGAGGCCACCCTCTCGGTGGCAACCCATGCCCTCCATTACGGCACGGGCGCCTTTGGTGGCATGCGGGGGCTGCCCAACCCGGACGATCCCGGCGAGGTGCTGCTGTTCCGAGTCGATCGCCATGCCCGCCGCCTCACCCAAAGCGCCAGGCTGCTGCTCACCGAGCTGAGCGAGGAGACGGTGCTCGCAGCGATCGGGGCGTTCCTGCAGGCCAACAAACCACGCAAACCCTTTTACCTGCGCCCCTTTGTTTATACCTGCGGTCTCGGCATCTCCCCCCGACTTCACGATGTCGAGACGGACTTTCTCATCTATGGCATCGAGATGGGCGATTACCTCTCGCCGGAGGGGGTCACCTGTCGTTTCAGCAGCTGGACCCGCCAGGAGGATCGCTCCCTGCCCCTGCGGGGCAAGATCAGCGGCGCTTACATCACCAGCTCCCTCGCCAAGACCGAGGCGGTGAAGAGCGGCTTCGACGAGGCCCTGCTCCTGAATAGCCGGGGCAAGGTGAGCGAGGCCAGCGGCATGAATCTGTTCATCGTGCGCGATGGGGTCCTGATCACGCCTTCGGTGGATCAGGACATCCTGGAGGGGATCACCCGCGCCAGCATCCTGGAGCTGGCCCGGGCTATGGATATTCCGGTGCTCGAACGCCCCGTCGACAAGACGGAGCTGTTCGTGGCCGATGAGGCCTTCCTCAGTGGCACGGCGGCCCGGGTGACTCCGATTCGTCGCCTGGAGTGCACCGATCTTCCCAACCGCCGGCCGGTGATGGAGAAGCTGCGCGACCGGCTGACTGCGATCACGGAAGGCCGCGATTCCGTTTATGAACACTGGGTCACCCGCATCCGCATCGACGCCTGATGACCGCCGCCACCGTCGTCGCCACCGCCACCCGCCGGATCGGTTTCCTGGATCGCCTCCACGATCCCTCCCGGCCGGTGCTGGTGTTCGACGGTGCCACCGGCACCTCGCTGCAGCAGATGAACTTGGGCCCCGAGGATTTCGGCGGCGCGGCATTGGAGGGCTGCAATGAGAACTTAGTGGTCACCCGGCCCGATGCGGTGCAGGCGGTGCATCGCCAGTTCCTAGAGGTCGGTGCCGATGTGATCGAGACCGACACCTTCGGTGCCGCCTCGATCGTTTTGGCCGAATACGGCCTCGAGGACCATGCCTTCGCGCTCAACAAGCGGGCCGCCGAATTAGCCCGAGCGATGGCCAATCAGTACAGCACCCCGGAGAAGCCCCGCTTCGTGGCCGGCTCGATCGGTCCTACCACCAAGCTGCCCACGCTCGGCCACATCGATTTCGACACGATGAAGGCCTCGTTCCGCGAGCAGGCGGAGGGTCTGTTAGCCGGTGACGTGGATCTCTTCATCGTCGAAACCTGCCAGGACGTGCTGCAGATCAAGGCAGCCCTGCAGGGCATCGAGGAGGCCTTCAGCGCGGCGGGCGAGCGGCGCCCCCTGATGGTGTCGGTCACGATGGAAACCACCGGCACGATGCTGGTGGGCTCCGACATCGCCGCGGTGGTGGCGATCCTGGAGCCCTTCCCGATCGATGTGCTCGGCCTCAACTGCGCCACCGGGCCAGAGCAGATGAAGGAGCACGTGCGCTACCTCAGCGAACACTGCCCGTTCGTGGTGAGCTGCATCCCCAATGCCGGCCTGCCGGAGAACATCGGCGGGGTGGCCCATTACCGCCTCACCCCCACTGAGATGAAGATGCAGTTGCTGCACTTCGTTGAGGACCTGGGGGTGCAGGTGATCGGTGGCTGCTGCGGCACCACCCCGGCCCACATCGGCGCCCTGGCGGAGCTGGCGGCCGAACTCCATCCGGCCCCCCGGCCCGTGCGGCGCAGCCCCGCAGCGCCGGTCCAGGCCGCCAACGGTCATGCCGTCGTCACAGCCGATGCCTCCGCGGTGCGTCCGGCCCTGGGTTACGAGCCCGCCGCCGCCTCCCTGTACGGCGTGACCCCCTACCTGCAGGACAATTCCTTCCTGATCATCGGCGAGCGGCTCAATGCCAGCGGCAGTAAGAAGGTGCGCGAACTGCTGGCCGAGGAGGACTGGGATGGCCTGGTGGCAGTGGGCCGCAGCCAGGTGAAGGAGAACGCCCATGTGCTCGATGTCAACGTCGACTACGTGGGCCGCGACGGCGAGCGCGACATGCGCGAACTGGTGAGCCGGCTGGTCACGAATGTGAACCTGCCGCTGATGCTTGATTCCACCGAGTGGCAGAAGATGGAGGCCGGCCTGAAGGTTGCCGGTGGCAAATGCATCCTCAATTCCACCAACTACGAAGATGGCGACGAGCGCTTCTTCAAGGTGCTCGAACTGGCCCGCGATTACGGCGCCGGTGTGGTGGTGGGCACCATCGATGAGGAGGGCATGGCCCGCTCGTCGGAGCGCAAGTTCGCCATCGCCCAGCGGGCCTACCGTGACGCCCTGGAATACGGCCTCCCGGCCCACGAGATCTTCTACGATCCACTCGCCCTGCCGATCTCCACAGGCATCGAAGAAGACCGCCGCAACGGCGCTGCCACCGTGGAAGCGATCCGTCGCATCCGCAGCGAACTCCCCGGCGTGCATGTGGTGCTCGGGGTGAGCAATGTGAGCTTTGGCCTCTCGCCGGCGGCGCGGATTGTGCTGAATTCGGTGTTTCTGCACGATTGCTGCGAGGCAGGCTTGGATGCGGCGATCGTCAGCCCCGCCAAAATCCTGCCGCTGGTGAAGATCAGCGATGAGCATCAACAGGTATGCCGCGATCTCATCTACGACCGGCGCCGGTTCGAGAACGGCATCTGCAGTTACGACCCGCTCACTGCTCTCACCACCCTGTTCGCCGGGGTGTCCGCCAAGGACGCCCGTGCCTCAGGCCCTTCCCTGGCGGACCTGCCAGTAGAGGAGCGGCTTAAGCAACACATCATCGATGGCGAACGGATCGGTCTGGATGGCTCACTGGCTGAGGCTCTCACCACCTACCCACCGCTGCAGATCATCAACACCTTTCTGCTCGATGGCATGAAGGTGGTGGGCGATTTGTTTGGCTCCGGTCAAATGCAGCTGCCCTTCGTGCTGCAGAGCGCCGAAACGATGAAATCCGCGGTTGCTTTTCTTGAGCCCCACATGGAGAAACAGGAGGATGCCGAGGGGAATCAGAAGAGCAATAGCAAGGGTAAGTTTCTGATCGCCACGGTGAAGGGCGACGTGCATGACATCGGTAAGAATCTCGTCGATATCATTCTCACCAACAACGGCTACGAGGTGATCAATCTCGGCATCAAGCAAAGCGTCGAGGCGATCGTTGAGGCTCAAAAGCAGCATCAGGCTGATTGCATCGCCATGAGCGGCCTGCTGGTGAAGTCCACCGCCTTCATGAAGGACAACCTTCGTACCTTCAATGAGGTGGGCATCAACGTGCCTGTGATCCTCGGCGGCGCAGCCCTTACCCCCCGCTTCGTGCATGGCGATTGCCGGGCCGCCTACGGGGGCCAGGTGATCTACGGCCGCGATGCCTTCGCCGATCTTCGCTTCATGGATGCCCTGATGGAAGCCAAGGCCACCGGCCGCTGGGATCACGGCCAGGGCTTTCTCGACGGACCGCCGGAAGGCCTCGGGCCGAGCCTCGGCAGCAGCGAGGGGCTGGAGGCCGGGGCAGAGGCCACCGAATCCACCCCGGCCGCTGTGGCTGCGTCCGCCACCCCGGCCGCACCTCCAGCCAGCGACCACCGCTCGGAAGCCGTACCGGAGGAGGAGGCGATCAGTCCGCCCTTCTGGGGCGCGCGGTTGCTCGATGAAGGCCAGATCGATCTGCAGGAGGTGTTCGCTTACCTCGACCGCAACGCCCTCTTTGCCGGTCAGTGGCAGCTGCGCAAGACCCAGGACCAGAGCCGCGAGGCCTACGAGGCCATGCTGGCCGAGAAGGCGGAGCCCGTGCTGGCCCAGTGGATGGAGCGTTGCTTGGCGGAAGAGCTGCTCACCCCGCGGCTGGCCTACGGCTATTTCCCCTGCGGCCGGCAGGGCAATGCTCTTGTGGTGTTCGATCCGGCTGGCCTGGCGGATGGTGCCAGCCCCGGCGAGGTCGATCAGGTGCTCGGCCACTTTGACCTCCCCCGCCAGCGGAGCGGCAACCGTTATTGCATCGCCGACTTCTACCGCGATCTGAACCACGGTCCGGATGGAATTCCCAGCGGCGCCGATGTGCTGCCGATGCAGGCGGTCACGATGGGAGAGAAGGCCACCGCCTTCGCCCGCGAGCTGTTCGCCGCCGACCGCTACAGCGATTACCTCTACTTCCACGGCCTCGGGGTGCAGATGGCTGAGGCGCTGGCCGAATGGACCCACGCCCGCATCCGCCGCGAGCTGGGCTTCCCCGATCCCGCCGTCATGCCCCTGCGGGAGGTGCTGGCCCAGCGCTACCGCGGCAGCCGTTATTCCTTCGGCTATCCCGCCTGTCCCAATGTGGCCGATTCCCGCCAGCAACTCGCCTGGCTCGACGCTGATCGGATCGGCCTTCACATGGATGAGAGCGACCAGCTCGAGCCGGAGCAGAGCACCACGGCCCTGGTGGCACTCCACAGCAAGGCCCGGTACTTCAGCGCTTGAGGGCGCGGCACCGCCATGGCAGGCTCACGCCCGTCCCCTATCCACCCCTGCCATGGCCATTGCCGGTCCCAGTGGCGTCGATGACGCCATCGCCGCGGGTCTCGACCTCGACGGCACCCCCATCCCCGCCCCGATGCTTGCCCTCTACAACGAGGTGATGGAGCTCGAAAGCCGCCGAGCCCGCAGCGGTGTGAAGAAGTCGATGCGCAACCGCATCGTCAAGACCGGCTCCAAGCACCTAGACCAGGCCACCCTCGATGCCCGGCTGAAGGCGGCTGGCTTGGAGGGCCTCAAGGACAAGGAGGTGGCCTTCTTCTACGGCTGAGTTCTACGGCTCAGCATCCGCCATGGGCCGCTGCAGCTGCCGATCTGCGTAGGCGGCCCTCGGCATGGACCTCGATCGCAGGGAGGCCATCATCAAGCAAGCCCACTGAAGCGGGTTGAAGACTGAAGCGATCAGGCCGACTGGCACGAAATGCCGGCGCGGCGCAGCTGGTATGGAGTTGCCCTGCAGCCGATCAGCTGCAGAGCTCCTCGAGGCTGTCGATCACTTCTTGCTGGAATTCCTCAAGATCATCGGAATCGCTCAGATCGATCCCTTCTCCAGCCGCGTTCTGGGACAGCTCCTGAAAATGGAAGGCCCCCTCGCCATGGGCGAGGAACTCCATAGCGGAGGGTTCACCGCTTTCCTTGTAGGCGTCGCAGAGGGCCAAAAAGGCCGCGTCTTCGGTGAAATCCCAGCTCATGAAAAAAGTGGTCGTGCGGAAAGGGGTGTGGTCCTTTCCAAGACGTTTAACGCCTCACCCCCGGAATCCGTCAACCATCCGTCAGCTTTTGGTGCTGGTCCACTCCAGACTTGGAAGCTGGAACCACCCCCGCAGGCATGTCCCCATCCCCTGTCGAGCCGCTGCCCCCATCGTTCCAGAGCCCTCTGCAGAGGGTCTGAACGTGTTGGGAACACCCTTGGCCAGCTGCAGCTGCAAGCCCCTCACCGGCTGGTTTAGGGATGGCTCCTGCCGCACTGATCCCGCCGACCTGGGCCGCCACACGGTCTGTTGTGTGATCAGCGAATCTTTCCTGGCCTACACAAAGGCCCAGGGCAACGACCTCAGCACGCCGGCCCCGGCCTACGGATTTCCAGGCCTTCGACCTGGCGATGGCTGGTGTGTGTGTGCCCGTCGCTGGCTGGAGGCCTACGAGGACGGCATGGCACCGCCGGTGCGGCTTGAGTCCTGTGAGATCAGCACCCTGGAGGTGATCCCCCTGGACGTGCTGCAGCAGAACGCGGCCGTCTGAACCGCCGTCGGCGCCTCACCAGGGGATCGGCTGGCCATCCCAGGCCACGAAGTTGCCGCTCTGCTCGGCGCTCCGCGTCGCCAGAACCTCCAGGAGTTGATGAGCAGCCCGTTGCGGAGAAAACAAGCCTGAGGGCGGAACGGAGGATCGGAACGGTTCCGAGAGGCCGGTGGCGGTGGTGCCGGGATGGAGGGCGGTCACGCAGGCGAGGGGCAACCGCCGCCGCCATTCGATCGCCAGGGTGCGCAGCAGCTGGTTCTGGGCGGCCTTAGCGGCCCGGTAGGCATACCAACCCCCAAGTTTGTTGTCGGTGATGCTGCCTACCCGCGCCGAAAGGCTCGCGAAGTGAAGGGGAAGGTGCCGGGGAAGGGCAGGCTCGAGGGCCTTGGCCAGCAGGAGCGGCCCGAAGGCATTGAGCTCGAAGCTGCGCCTCAGGTTGTCGCGGTTCACCTGGAGCAGCCGCTTTTCAGGCTGAAGGGACCCCTCATGCAGCAGGCCGGCCGTGCAGATCACCAGCCTCAGAGGCTGGAAGCGCTCCAGGGCCAGCGCCGCGAACGACTCCAGGCTGGCGTCATCACCGAGATCGAGCCGCCAGGTTCCCCGTTTTGGTCCGGCGGTATGCACCTGCAGCCCCGCTGCGCGCTGGGCCAGGCCATCGGCCAGGGCTTGGCCGATGCCGCCAGCCCCCACCACCAGCGCATGGCCCTGCCAATGGAACAGATCCGTGGCTTGTGGTTCCACAAGAGTTCCAGGGTTCGACACCGTCTGCGACGACTGGGGCCCTGGTGGCTGATCGGCGAGCACGGTGAGAATCTGAAGATGGCGCATGATGGCAGCGCCATGCCCAATGCCGTGTTGTTTCGATGCGGCCGCCTGAAAATCCATGGGTCCTCGTCTCACGCTGCTCGGCCGCGGTGCCTGGGGGAGCACCCTGGAACATCTGTGGAGAGACCTGGGCCTGGAGGTGCGCAGCTGGTCACGCCGTGACGGCGGCTCCCCCGAGCCCCTCCTGAGGGATTCCGACCTCGTGGTGGTGGCGGTCTCGATGGCCGCCGTCCGTCCCCTGGCCGCCTCCCTGGTGCAGTCCTGGCCGCCCGGACTGCCCCTGCTTTCCTGCAGCAAGGGGATCGACCTCGAGGGGCTCTGCACCGCCAGCCAACTGTGGGGGCAGCAGCTTCCCCAAGCGCCGACGGCCGTTCTCTCGGGCCCGAATCTGGCGGATGAGCTGCAGCGCGGTCTGCCGGCGGCGAGTGTGATCGCCAGCCACGATGGCAACCTGGCCAGCAGCCTTCAGAAATCACTGCACACGCCAAACCTGCGGCTTTACACCAACAGCGACCCAATCGGCACCGAAGCGGCCGGTGCCCTCAAGAATGTGATGGCCTTGGCGGCTGGTATCAGCGATGGTCTGGGGCTGGGAGCCAATGCCAGGGCTTCGCTCCTCTGCCGGGGTCTGGCGGAGATTGGGGTGGTGCTCAAGGCCCTCGGGGGCCAACCAGCCACCCTTTACGGACTGGCGGGGCTCGGCGATCTGCTGGCTACGGCCACCAGCAGCCTCAGCCGCAACCAGCGCTTCGGCGGCCTGCTGGCCCGTGGCCTCAGCGAGCAGGAAGCTCTCAGTTGCATCGGGGCCACCGTGGAGGGTCCGCGCACCGCCCGGGCCACCGTGGCCCTGGCCAGTCGCCAGGGCTGGCGGTTGCCAATCTGTGAACAGGTGGTTCTGCTGCTCGATGGTGGTGTCGATGCCCAGGGGGCGGTACGGGCCCTGATGGAGAGGGATCTGAGGCCGGAGGCGTGAGCATGGATGCCTTGCCCGCGGTGTTGATCGAGGCCTTCAGCGGCGGCCCCTTCGGGGGCAATGGCGCGGCCGTGGTGGCTCTGGAGGCTCCGATGCCCGACGATTGGATGCAGGCGGTGGCCGCCAGTCTCCGCCAGTCGGAAACGGCCTTCCTGCTTGAGAGCAAGCAGGGGTGGATGCTGCGCTGGTTCACGCCCGTCTGCGAGGTACCCCTCTGCGGCCACGCCACCCTGGCGGCGCTGCTGGCCCTGGCCCACTGGAACCGACTCGGCCCCGGTGATCGCACCTGGCTCCACAGCCGCAGTGGGCCGCTGGAGGTGGAGTTGCCGGCGAGCCGGCCCGGCTGGGGCACGATCGTGCTGCCCTGCGGCGAACTCCAGCCAGAACCTGGCGCCGCCGGCCTGACGGACCTCCTGCTGGATCGGCTCGGATTCGGGCCGGAGGGATGTTGGAGTTCTGCGTTGGGGTATTGGGTGGTTCTGCTGCCTCGGGAAGCTCCCCTCGCCTCCATGGAGGGTCTCGCCCCGGCCTTGGAGGGGCCGCTGCGGCAGGGCCTGGTGCTGATGCAGGACCTCGATCCATCTGCAGGTGGACCGCAGATCGGCGGCGAACCTGCTGATTATCAGCTCCGCTTCTTCGCCCCCGGCCTGGGAATCCCGGAGGATCCTGTCACCGGTTCGGCCCACGCTCTGGTGGCTCCCTGGTGGCAGCGGCACCTGGGTCGGCCCCTTGTGCGGGGCTGGCAATGCTCTGACCGTCCTGGGGGGATGGTCTGCGAGGCCGTGTCATCCGCCATGATCCGGCTGACCGGATCGGGACATCTGCTATGGGATGGAACCTTACGGACGGCCTCCGCAGGCTGGCCAGCAGCACCGCAGCGACGGGGCGCACGGGATGGCGCTCCCTGGACCGAGCGATGGACCGTCTGGCGCACAGCGACCCGCTTGCCGTGTTCCACAGCCTCCGCCGCCACCCCTTCCTGATCAGCGCTCCCCTGGCGGCCCTGGCGTTGGGAGCGGGTATCGGGGCCAACGCCCTGCTGCGACCCGGCACCTCCGCCGCCGAGGGCGAACTGCTGGACACCCTGATCGCCAGCCCGAAGGCCCGACCGTCGCTGGCCCCAACCGCGGATCCCTTAGCTCCTCTCACCGCAAGCGAGCCCACGGCAGCAGGTGAGACGGAGGCCCCAGCTCCCATGAATGGGGGCCTGGCTCCTGCCAACTTGCGGGCTCAGCGCGCCGCCGCCCATGCGAGCGCGGGTGGGGGTTTGGTCGAACCCATAGCCGGACCCAGTCTCAAGATGGAGATTAGGGTCGCCCTGCTGAAGCTGCCCGCCTATCCCGATTTCAGCGCCTCTGGGGCCTGGCGGCTGCTTGACCGTCAAGGCCGGGTGTTACGTCAGGGCACGGCGGCCCAGTCGCCCGATCCCGCCCCCTATCTCGCTCAGGAAGCTGAAGTGTGGCTGGAGGCCGGCCCCTACGACCATCTCAGCAGTGCCGGTCGTCGCTACGAGGGCCGTTTTCGCATCCTCCGGAGCAACAACGGTCTGCGGGTGATCAACCACCTGCCGCTCGAGAACTATGTGAGCTCGGTCGTGGGTGGCGAGATGCCCCCCTCATGGAATCGCGAAGCCTTGCGGGCCCAGGCTGTGGCAGCCCGCTCCTACGCCCTGGCCCACATGGCCCGCCCGGCCGACGATCAGTGGCACCTGGGGGATACCACCCGCTGGCAGAACTACGAAGGCCTCTCCAGCGTGACCGCCACCACCCGGGATGCCACGAGCAGCACCGACGGGCTGATCCTCAGCTACCAGGGTGGGATCGTGGAGAGTCTCTATGCCGCCACCCAGCAGATCGTCGAGGAAGCCCATGGCAACCTTGGCGCCAGCATGAGTCAGACGGGGGCCCAGGAGCTAGCGAAGCAGGGGCTTCGCTACAATGAAATTCTCGGTCGCTATTACCAGGGCGCCTCCCTCGCCCGACTCCAGGCCGGTGCGGGCTGAACGCTGGTGGCGGCGAGCCGTCGAGGTGTCGGAACAGGCCCTTGCCGCCGGTGCCTTGGTCCCCGTGGAGACCCGCCTGATCGATCAGCCGGCGATCGCCCCGTTCCTGCTGCGGGAATTGGTCTCCCGTCCGCCACGGCACCTGCGGCCCGAGGGACCGAAGCCCAATCCCTTCCTTCCCTGGGACCAGCCCCTTGAGGTGGGCCACATCGGCGAGAGCCACGTGTTGCTCCTCAACAAATATCCAGTGCAGGCCTGCCATCTGCTGGTGATCACCCGCGGCTGGCAGCCCCAGAGCGGCTGGCTGGATGCCACCGACTGGGCGAGTGTGGCGGCGGTCGGAGCCGACACGGGGGGCCTCTGGTTCTTCAACAGCGGGGCGACCGCCGGTGCGAGCCAACCCCATCGCCATCTGCAGCTCCTGCCCCGCAGCGAGGGGGCACCCAGCTGCCCCCTTGCGTCCCTGCTGGAGTCCCAGCTGCAGGGAGCATCGCCTCCCTGGCCATGGGCCTACCGCCTCAGCCCCCGCCTTGATCCCATCGGTGGCCGGGATCTCGAGGAGCTCTACGCGAGCCATTGCGAGGCCTTGGGTCTTGGTCGCCGGGAGTCCGATGAGGCTCCGCGCCATCCCTACAACGTGCTGTTCGATGACCGCTGGTTCCTCACGGTGCACCGCTGGCGTGAGCATGGGGCTGGTTTCAGTGTGAATGGCCTGGGTTTTGCCGGCTATCTGCTCTGCACGGAAGCTTCAGATCGAAATTGGTTAGAGCGCCATGGCCCCTGGGCCCTGCTGGCCTCTGTGGCGGTACCTGCCTGAGGGGGGGATCCACACCGGCCGGCGTGAGGGCGCCATGAGCCCCTGAATTGGTGTTTTCACGGTTGTGTTCCCCGGCGGCTGGATCTCTTCTGAAGGGAAGGGACGGCAACGGTCCCTGCGGTCCTGATCTGGGTCCGGAAGGCTTCCTCCTTCAAGGGGTCAGGTTTCCTGATCGGAAGCCAGCTCATTTCAAATGTTCTCTATTTCAACTTGTATTTCATGGCCATCACCGCTACCAATCGCCGCCTGCGGCGACGCTTTGCCTTGGAGCAGCGCAATCAACTCGTTGAAGCCCACCGGGATCTAGTGAGACCCATCGCCATCCATTACGGCCGCTGCTGCCGGGAGAGTGTGGAGGATCTGCTCCAGGTGGGGATGATCGGGCTGATCCGGGCCGCCGAACGGTTCGACGCCCAGCAGGGCACACCCTTCGGAGCCTTCGCCCGACCCCACATCCGAGGCGCCATCCTGCACCACCTTCGCGATCTGGCTCCCTCGGTCCGCCTGCCCCGCCGGCAGGCCGAGTTGCAGGAAAGGCTGCGCCGCCTGGAGCGCCACGTACTACAGCAGGGTCGGGTGGCGAATCCTGCTGACCTACAACGGCTTCTGGGCATCGATGCCGAACAGTGGAACCTGCTGATGCGGCAGCGGCTGCTCAATCGGGCCGAGGCCCTCACGGAGATCGCCGAGGAGGACTTGGATCAGGCGGATTCAGAGGCCGGAGCCGATCCGAATGAAGGAGAGGGTGAAACGGTGCAGGCCCTACTTGAGGGTCTGGATCCGCGCCAGCGGGAGGTGGTTCAGCAGGTCGTGCTCAGAGGCCTCAGCTATCGCCAGATCGCCCGTCGAATGCAGGTGAGCCCAATGACCGTACAGCGGCTGCTCCATCGTGGCCTGGAGCAGCTGCGGGGTCATCTGGAGGTGGCGGACTTCAGGAGCCCTGGCCGGGTTGATCCCGCGCGATCTGCTGCTCGAGTGTGCTGATCGCGGCATTGAGAGCAGCCAGGCGCCTCTCGGAGGCATCCCGCCAAAAAGTGAGCATACGGAGCTTGTTGCTCTGATGCTGGCGCCAGGCTTCGGCTCCATCCACGACTGGATAGCAGGAGGCAAAAGGAGGAAACATCACGATCAACCAATCGTGTTGTGTTCTAGCCACACTGAAGCCACCTCCGTGGTGCGGGGCGGACCCCGGAAGGGGGAGGGTGGAGAGTCGATGTGGGGTCGGCGCCGTTGCGATGGCCAGGGAAAACCTGATAATTTCCCCCGGTGAGGCTGCCCGGTTGCCATTGGCTGCCCGCTGCGGGGATTCATCTCCTTGCCTGCAGGTTTGCTGCGATGTCGGCCGAATGGGTCTGGGTCTGGCCCTGGTCTGGGCCGGTGGCGCTCATGGAGGGTCAGATTGCCCGTGCTCTGCAGGGCAGCTTCAACAAGGTGCCCGTGCTCCATTCCAATCAGCCGGAGGCGGTGAACGAACCCGGAATCCTGATCGATACCAGCCTGGGGATCGTTTACTCCGAAACGGGCTTGGCGATGGCCAATCCCACCCTCCGCTTCGAGGGACCCTTCGGCCTGCATTTCCACCACTTTTACAGCCCCTCCAGCCCAGGACCGGATCGCCTGGGTCGTCGCCCGGAACTCAGCCTCTCCGCGGTCGTGATCAATCCGGGCGGCGTGCCGGTTCGGTTGCGGCTGTTCCGGGGCGCCGTGCGCAACAGCTTCGCAGCGCCCTACCCCGGTCACCAGCTGCTTGGCGTGAATCCCCTTGGTCCCGGGCCCACGGCCGTGCAGATGCTCCGGGGCCGTCTCGATCCCGACCTACCGGAGGAACTCACCGTTCCACCACGATCTCGCCTGGTGCTGCTGCGAACCGACCTCCCGGCCCTGGGCGTGGTGAACGGCATGCAGCTGGGCGAGAGCAATGGGCCCTTCCATCTCGCCATGGTGGCGGCACCCTCCCCGGCCACGGATGAGGAAATCTTCTCCCACATCGATAGCCGTCGGCTTGCTCCGGGGAGGACCTACCTCACCCAACTGGAGGCCATCGAGCGGGGCCTGGTGTTCTCCAGGGTCAGTGGGGTGGCCCTTGGTGACACCTACCAGGCCAGCCTCAGCCATGATCTGGAGCGCAAAGGCCTCCTGCATGTGCCGCTCACCAGAACGGTGCGACAGAGCTTCGGTATCGGGAAGATCCTGGTGAACCGCCCGGTGGCGCGGATGCTGGATTGTGCCCTGGAAAACGTGGGCACCTACGGCGTGCGCTTCGACCCGCTGCAGCGGCAGACGCCAACCCCGCGCGGGGGCGCCACCCCGGAATGGCCTCTGCATCAGGCCAGCGGGCTCTGATCGTGACACCGCCACTCCTGCGTCCTTTATCGCGCCAGCCGTTGACCCTGCCCACCACCTTGAGTGATCGCTACCGTCAGGCTCTGGAAGCCCAGGAGCGTTTGATGCGCAGCTGGCTGAAACCATGACCCCACCAACAGGCAAGGAGGACCGGCGTCGCCTGACCTTGGAGCTCTCCCGCACCCGGATCGAGCACCTCGATGCGCTCAAGCGGGAATGGGGCCTGCGGAACAGGGGGGATGTGCTGGAGCGGCTGTTCGATGGCCTCTTTCCGTCCATCGAGGCGGAGGGCGATGCCATGGCCATGGCCCAGGGTGACGAGCGGGGTGAAGCCGAGAGCGATCTCGATGAGCAGGCGGCTCTGGTGCTGGTGGGTTCCGGTGCCCTGGAACGAATCCCTAGAGAAGCCGGCGATGGGTCCAGCGGCTCCTCGCAGGCTGATGGAGGGTCACAACACCGCTCCAGCGCCGGCATCGATCTTCCTGGGTTTGTGCGTAAGCGATCGAGGGACTTGCGCCACAGTCTTCAGGCCCCTCCGGAGCCCATCCCCGGCATCGCTCCCATGCCCCGACTGGCTGCCGATCTTGCCGAGCAGGCCCTCTCCCAGGCCAAGGACCACTGGCTGGGCCTTTACGGAAGCACGGCCAATGAGGCCGTGCTTGAGGCGGCGATGACCTGGCTGGCGCAAGACGTTTGGCCCCAGGCCGAACCCGTGGAGGGCAGTGCCTTCACCTGGACCGCCGCCTGTGCCCTGATGCAGCAGTTAGTCGATGGCTGGAGTCTGGATGCGGCGAGCTTCGAGCGGGTGGTGGTCACGGCGGGGGTTCTCGAGGATCCCTTCAGCGCGACAACCCTGCCGATGAGGATCCCGACCCTGATCCATCGCTTCGTTCAGCGATTCCGGCGTCGGCCGAAGGGGACCTCATTCCAGACCTTGGAGCACACGATGACTCTCCAGGGCGCCCTGCGTTTGCTGGAGTTGCCAACCCAGCTCGGTCAGCGGGTCACCCTTGCGGACATCCGCGAGGCCTATCGGGAGATGGCACTGCGCCACCACCCGGATTCCGGTGGCTCGGTGGAGGCCATGCGGCGAGTCAACGAGGCCTACCAACTGCTTAAGGAGCTCTACCGCCATCCAGCAGCAGAACCCGCCGGACCACGTTTGCGCTAGCAGGGGAACTCAGAATGCACTCACCGCGCCGATTCGGAGATGCCTTTTTGCGGACCCTGACTCATTTGAGACGCAAAACTGGTCTTATCGCGAGACATATCTGGTAGGCCTGCATCATCTTCGGTCGTCTCATTCTGGACCTTTACTTGGTCTAGTTACGTTTCCCGCCTGAGATGCTAGGGATTGATTGATTTGCCTGGAAGCAGCCGCGCCACCTTGCCGTGTGCGTCTCAAGAATCTTGACTGAGTTGATTGATGCGTCACGCTACGGGACACTTTCAAGACTTATCGGATCGATTTTTCGTGTTGATTTCAGCCGTCAGGCCCTTGAGCTGTCCATGCCGTGCACGACGAGAATCGAGTGGTGGATCGCTCCGTCCCAGCACGGGCCAAGTAGGCGGTCCAGGCGGTTCATGGAACGGCCCGAAGGTTTTGGACTGGGCTTCCTTTCAGTACCCAACTGGAGTTTTGGCCTGTGCGGCGTGCTTGCGTACCTGTCTAAGACACAGGTACGCAAGCGTTCCCTGGCTCTTATGGCTTTGAGTCGCCCAGCATCCCGCTAACGATGACCGCTGATCTCAGATAAGACCCGTAATGCTTCCAGTGAGGTGTCCAAGATAAGACTCAAGAGGCTGCATGATCCTTTGCGGTTGTTTCGCGGGTCTTGTTGTTCTGCCATGGCGCCAGCCCGTATGCCATGGTCGGCTCGCCAAAGGATCAAGCCAGTTTGATCTGATAATCCGCATCCCGGTCTTGTCATAAGACCTGTTTCGAGTCTTATATGGGATTCATGGAACAAAATCCAGGCCAATAAAAAACCCCGCAGGTGCGGGGTTGGAACAATGGTCATCAAAGCGATGCGAGCCAGTCAGGGTCCGCTCAGGTGCTGGTCTGCATCCCCTGGATCAGGAAGTCGAAATAGGGGTTGACCAGGGCCGCCTGTTCGCCGTTGACCAAGGCCACCGAAGCCTCCTTCAGGCAGCGGATAGCCTCCACCATGCCGGGCATCGGCACACCGAGACTGTTGTACATCTCGCGCGCACCGATCAGGCCGATCTCCTGGATCCGCTCCGTGCTTCCGGCCAGAACCCCGTAGGTCACCAGGCGTAGATACCAGCTGAAATCCCGCAGGCATTGGGCTCGCTGCTTCTGGCCAAAAGCATTGCCACCGGGGGCCACATATTCAGGCTTGCGGCTGAACAGCTGACGGGCCGCTTCGTCCACGATCTTCTTCTCGTTGTCGGTGAGCACCCGCACCACCGAGAGGCGTGCATTGCCACCGCTGAGAAACTCCACGATTGATCGAAGCTCGCCTCCGGTGGGATACCGAAGCTGATCGTCAGCCTGGATGATCAGATCGCGAACGACGCTCATTGCAGCGAACTCGGATTGCCCCATCCTATCGACCCCGCCAGGCGGATCCGTCGTTCACCGCCAACGTGTAACGCCCCTTTGCAAGCGATAGGGTCAGGGTCCGGGGGGCGAACGGGGCTATGTGCAGGGCTGGAGAGCTTGGCGAGATCAGCGTGGACGACCTCTCCCATCAGGGCGAGGGCATCGGCCGCCTAGGCACTGAGGTGGTATTCGTGCCGGGCGGACTGCCTGGCGATCGGTTGCGCATCCGCCTGGTGCGCCGCCATAAGGGCCACTGGTCCGGTGAGATCGCCGGAATTATCAGCCCCTCCCCTGACCGGCGCCGCTCCCCGTGCATCCTGGCCGACCACTGCGGAGGCTGCAGCCTCCAGCCCCTGGACGATCGAGCCCAGACCCGCTGGAAGGCCCAGCAGGTGCTCCAGACCCTGCAGCGCATTGCGGGGCTTGAGGCCCCCGTGCGGCCCATCCTCGCGGCGTCCGCGCCCCTGGGCTACCGGAACCGGGCAATCATCCCTTTGGAACGCAATGCTGACGGGATCCTGCGGGCGGGCTACTACCGGCGTGGGTCCCACAGGATCGTCAATCTCAACCGCTGTCCCGTCCTCGATGCCCGCATCGACGACCTGATCCAGCCCCTCAAGCAGGAACTCGAAGCCAGCGACTGGCCCATCGATCGCCACGGGGGCGGCGGACTTCGCCATCTGGCGTTAAGGGTCGGGCAGGCCACCGGCGAGGTGCTGATCACCCTGGTGTGCGCCGACCGCGACCTGCCGGGCCTGGAGGCCATGGCCAACGACTGGATGGCCCGCTGGCCCGAGGTGGTGGGTGTGTGCCTCAACCTTCAGGATCAGCCCACCAACCGTCTGCTGGGAGAGCACACCCTCACTGTTGCGGGGCGCCCATGGCTAGAGGAGGGATTCGCCGGTCTGCGGTACCGCATCGGCGCCGACACCTTTTTTCAGGTGAACACCGGCCAGGCCGAAGCCGTGCTGCCCTCGCTGCTGGAGGCCCTCGCCGATGGGAGCGACCATGGGCCCAGGGAGATCGTCGATGCCTACTGCGGCATCGGCACCTTCTCCCTGCCGCTCGCCCAGCGTGGCTGGCGGATCCACGGACTGGAACAGCATGCACCCTCCGTGGAGTTGGCCCGAAGCAACGCAGCCCTCAATGGACTGGAGGGGATGGCCCAGTTCGAATGCACCACCGTGGCTCACGTATTGGGCGAGCGGCTCCAACCCCACGTGGAGGCGGTCGCCGCCCCCTACCTGTTTGTGGATCCCCCCCGCCGGGGCCTGGAGCCGAACGCCCTGGCCGCGATCGAGACGGCTCGCCCGGCCCGGATCGCCTACCTCAGCTGTGACCCCGCCACCCTCGCCAGGGACCTGGGCCACTTGACAGGCACAGGAACCTACGAGCTGCTCTGGCTCCAGCCGATCGACTTCTTCCCGAACACCAGCCACGTGGAGTGCCTGGCCGCACTGCGCCGCCGCTGAGGGTTCGCTCAGGGGATAGAACCGACTGAACGACCAGATCGACGGACGACTCTGCTAGGTGCAACTTGCTTAGATGAAGCTAACTGCGCAGTTCGGCAGCGAACTGACGTTCCAGGCTCTGGCGCACCCTGCCGTGGGCCTCCTCCACCTCCGCTTCGGTGAGGGTGCGGCTGGCGTCGCGGTAGCGGAGCCTGAAGGCCTGGCTGCAGAAGCCCGCTTTCACCGGCTCACCCTCGTAGCGGTCGATCAGCTCGGCCTGCTCCAGCAGGGGTTTGCCCGCCTTGCGGATCGCCTGAAGCAGATCCGATGCCGTGATGCCGCCTTCGACCACCAGGGCCAGATCCCGCTCGGAAGCTGGCACCGTTGCATACGGGCGGAAGGCTGGCTGCAACCGCACCGGACGGTTCGCCGCAGTGATCAGCCCCCGAAGCTTCAGCTCGAACACATAGGTGGCTTCAGGAAGATCCAGCTCCTGGGCCCGGGCAGGATGCAACTGTCCAAACCAGCCAACGGGCTGGCCCTCCACCACCAGCGTGGCGCTGCGGCCAGGGTGCAGCAAATTGCCTGGAGCCTCACCAGCTGCCAAGGGTCTGTCCTGCACGGGCACCAGCAGGGGATCAAGGCCGGCCTGAAGAACACCCCGGGCGAGGTAGTAGTCGGCAGGTCGTGTTTTTCCGCTGCTGCTCCAAAGCTCGCTGCGCCGTTCGCCGGCGATGAGCCCCGCCAGCAGGTCCCGCTCAACGATCACGCCCTCGGCCTCGCTGAACACCCGGCCGATCTCGAAGGCCCAGAAGCCCGGGCGGGAGGCCTGAAGATTGCGGCGGGCCGCCTGCAGCAGTTCCGTATGGAGGTCGTCACGAAGATGGCCGTAGTCGGTCAGCAGGGGGTTGGCCAGGGAAACCCGGCCGGCTCCGGCCGCCACCAGCGAGAAGCCACAGGTTTCCTGGAGCCCGGCAGCGCACAGGGCCTGGCGCAGTCGGCGCTCGAGGCGCTGGGCAGGCGCCGGACCGCCCGGTTCCAGGGGGTCGGGCAGATGGGCTGAGAATTGGTCGTACCCCACCAGACGCGCCACCTCCTCGATCAGATCAACCTCGCGGCGTAGATCCAGAGCCCGCTCCGGAGGCACCGCCACGGCCCAGCCCCATTCCTCGGGGCTGAGGGTGCAGCCCAGGGCCTGCAGGGTGCCCTCGATGCGGCCATCGTCGAGGTCCTCTGCCTCGCCATCGACCAGCACCGGACCCAGCAGGTTGTGGAGGGCATCGCGGCGCAGCAGCACCTCCTCAGGCCCACTGGAGGGGCGCCGATGCAGCCAGCGGCCCTCCAAGGTTGCGCCTGTCAACTGTTGGAGCAGCGCCACGGCTCGATCACTGGCGGGGAGGGTGCCATCGGGAGGCAGCCCCTTCTCGAAGCGGCTGCTCGCTTCGGTGCGCAGTCCCACGCTGCGGGCCGAACGCCGCACCGCCTGGGGCTCGAACACGGCAGCCTCCAGCCAGATGGATGTGGTGGTGGTGGTGACGGCCTCTTCAAGGCCCCCCATCACGCCGGCCAGGGCGATCGGCCGATTGGCGAGCGTCACCAGCAGGGCTTCCGAATCAAGGGTTCGCTCCACCCCGTCGAGGGTGACGAGCCGTTCCTGCGGTTCGGCCTGGCGAACCCCGATCGCAGCCGGATCGGCCGGAGAGCCCACCGCCTGGTCCAGGCGATCCCGATCGAAGCCATGGAGTGGCTGGCCCGTTTCCAGCATCACCAGGTTGGTGATGTCCACCACGTTGTTGATCGGACGCACGCCCGCCTTCTCCAGCCGCTGTTGTAGCCAGGCAGGGGAGGGCTCAACCTTGACGTTGCTCAGGGCGGTGATGCTGAACAACCCCCCGGCCTCGATGCGCCGGCAATTCTCCGGATCGGTGGAGAGATGGGCGGCTTCGATGCTTGGACCGATTGCCGGAAAGCGGGTCTGGCCGCCGCTCAGGGCCGCCACCTCTCGGGCAATTCCTCGCATCGAGAGGCCATCGGGTCGGTTGGCGGTAATCGCCAGCTCCAACACCTGATCATCAAGCCCAAAGGCCGGCCCGATCGAGGCCCCTAGGGGCGGCACCGTCTCGAGCAGATCCTCGAGGATCGCGATGCCGTCCACGCCACTGGGAAGGCCGAGCTCCTGCAGGGAGCAGATCATGCCGTTGCTGGCCACGCCCCGCAGCTCCGCAGGCTTGATGGTGAGGTTCACCGCCGGGAGCGTGGTCCCCACGAGTGCCACAGGCACATGGATCCCCGCCCTCACGTTCGCGGCGCCGCAGACGATCTGCAGCCGCTCGGCTGC
>Ga0194055_10000553_pt1 | contig 30265 bp, 14 predicted proteins | sample SepL449m_MetaG_FD_155482 | JGI IMG/M metagenome (GOLD analysis project Ga0194055, IMG submission 155482) | Anoxic zone freshwater microbial communities from boreal shield lake in IISD Experimental Lakes Area, Ontario, Canada - Sep2016-L442-9m | ecosystem: Environmental > Aquatic > Freshwater >... | reverse complement strand
CTGCTGAGAGTTCAACATGGCAATGCCACGTGTTTCAATGATAGAGTTTCTTATTCAGAAAGACTTTCTGACTAAAGAACAAGCCGATGAGGCAACTAAGGTTTCGCAACAGACCAATTCGTCCTTGGAAAAGGCAATTGTTCAACTGGGATTCTGTGGAGAAAGGGAAGTTCTCCAAGCCAAAGCACAGGAGGCTGGCCTCGGATTCGCCGATCTCGATCGAATGACGATCGATTCTAGCGCCCTAAACGTCGTCCCGGAAAGGATAGTCAAAAACCATAGTGCGATCCCTGTTCGAAAGGATGGGAATACCCTTTGGGTCGCCATGTCAAATCCGAACAATGTTTCGGCGATTGATGATTTCCGAATCGCTTCGGGTTGTCGGGTCGTGCCAGTGTTGGCTGTTCCTGGAGCAATTGACGATGCAATTCGAAAGAATTATGGTGGCGGAACTGTTGTTCAGGCAGTTGCCGAAACGACCAACAAACCAGCAAATGCTGACTTCGCAAGGATTATGGCTGAGGCCGGTGTCAAGCAAGGTCGTGATGCCGATGCTGCTTTAGACGATGGTCGTGAAGATGATACGGCTGGAGCAGATGCGGCACCGATTATCAAGCTCGCAAGTGCGATTATTCAGCAAGCGATTTCTGATCGAGCTTCTGACGTTCACATTGAGCCAGGCGTTCGTTCGATTCGAGTCCGGTACCGTGTTGATGGCGTACTGATGGAAGCGATGACCGTTCCAAGGAACCTCATGGCACCTCTCATCAGCCGCTACAAAATCATGGCGGATATGAACATTGCGGAACGAAGAATTCCACAAGACGGTCGTATCGAAGTTAAGTCTGGCAATAAAGAAATTGACCTTCGTGTTAGCTCGATCCCTACTCCGTTCGGAGAAAAGATCGTAATGCGAATTCTCGACAAGACCACGGTTATGATTGGTCTTGAGAAAATTGGCTTTACGGAAGAAAATCAAGTTCGTATTGAAGAGTTGGTCAGTCAGCCAAACGGAATGTTCCTTTGTACCGGTCCTACGGGATCCGGAAAGACCACGACTCAGTATTCGGTTCTCAATAAATTGAATACGGTTGGTGTAAACATCATCACTGCAGAAGATCCGATTGAGTATCAGCTCAATGGAATTGCTCAGGTTCAAATGAACCGAAAGGCAGGTCTAACATTTGCGACCGCTCTTCGAGCCTATCTTCGACAAGACCCAGACATAATCATGGTTGGTGAAATGCGAGACCTTGAGACGGCTGAAATTGCGATTGAAGCGTCTCTTACCGGTCACTTGGTACTTTCCACGCTTCACACCAACGATGCTCCTTCGGCAACTCTTCGTATGATCGACATGGGTGTTGAGCCTTATTTGATCGCAGCAACGGTTATCGGCGTTCTTGCCCAACGGCTTGGGCGACGAATTGACACGGAGAACAAAGAGCCATATGAGGTTACACAAATGGACCTTAGACGGTTTGGATTCAATGTCACAAATCCGGATGAGTTGGTAACCCTATATCGGGGTGTTCCAGCTGAATATAATCGAATGACTGGCTATCGAGGTCGAACCGGTTTCCATGAATTAATGGTAATGAATGCGGAAATCGCGGAACTTGTTGTCCGCCGTGCCCCTCTAAACGATGTTAAAGAGGCAGCAAAAGCTGGTGGTATGCGAGAGTTACGCGAGGACGGTCTTTACAAGGTTCTTCAAGGAGTCACGACTCCAGAAGAAGTCATGCGTGTCGTATTTACGGCAGGTTTCTAGTTACTAAGCAAGAGCAAAAATGCAGAACGATCCATCCAGACAAAATCAAGGTGCTCCTCCACAAGGCGGCGCACCTCGTCCTCAGATGTCGGCTCCACCTTCCCAGCTAATTCCTGGTGGTGGTGACGATTGGAAGTCAAAAATTGATACTATCAGCGGTATTCCTAATGACGAAAAACCATTAGGCCCTAGGGCAACCGTCGATGATCTTCATATTGATGAGCTTCTGGGCATCTTGGTGGACATGAATTGTTCAGACCTTCACATTTGTCAACAGTCGCCACCTATTGTTCGTCACGATGGAAAGATTAAGCGTCTTAACTACGATGTCTTTATTCCGGAAAACATTCAGCGAATAATGTACGAAGTCATTTCCGATGATCAAATTCAACGATTTGAAACATCTCACGAATTAGACTTTTCCTATTCTTTGCCGATTCCTTTCCATTTGCGAGTTCCGGGTGGACCGACCGCTCGGGCTCGATTCCGGGTTAATCTGTATAAGGATAAAGGATCGTGCGCAGCTGCATTTCGATTGATTTCATCCAAGATTCCGACGGTTGAAGACCTCAAATTACCGTTGGTGTTGAAGAGCCTTACCGAAAAGCCTCGTGGTTTGATTTTGGTTACGGGACCAACTGGATCTGGAAAGTCAACATCGCTTGCCGCGATGATCAACCACATCAATCTTAATCATGCTCACCACATTATTACGATTGAAGATCCAATCGAGTATCTTCACGAGCACAAACTAAGTGTCATCAACCAACGTGAGTTGGGAATGGACACGAAGAGCTTCGGGAATGCGCTTCGGGCGAGCCTTCGAGAAGATCCAGATATCCTGCTAGTTGGTGAAATGCGGGACGTTGAAACGATTTCGCTTGCGATCACCGCGGCAGAAACGGGACACCTCGTTTTTGCTACACTTCACACCAACAACGCTGCCGAAAGCGTTGACCGAATGATTGACGTTTTCCCTCCTGGGCAACAAGAGCAGATTCGTGTCCAGCTTTCGAACAACTTGGTTGCAATCATTTCCCAGCAACTCCTCACTCACGCAAGTGGAAAGGGACGTGTGCCGGCAAATGAAATTATGGTTGCTTCCCCTGCTATTCGGAACCTTATCCGAGAAGCAAAAACTCACCAAATTACATCCATGATCCAAACTTCTGCAAATATGGGAATGTTTACAATGGATCAATGTCTTCGCGACCTCTATCTAAAGGGATGGATCAGCCTCGAAGATGCCATGTCTCGATGTACCAACGTCGAGGAACTCAAGAAAATGCTTGCGACCAGTGGTGGCATGCAACAAAGTACAGGAACAGGTCAGATAAGACGATAATAGGAGAAAACAATGCCTATCTTCAGCTACACATTTAAAGACGCAGTAGGTGCTATCCAAAAAGGTACCGCCGACGCTGAAAGCGAAGAGCTTTTACGGAAACGCTTTGAGGAACAAGGCTTTACGATCACCGAATTAACGATGATCAAAGCTAAGAGCCCAAAGATCAAGAGTCCAGGAAAAGTCAAGCTAACCGATCTTTCGGTCTGGTGTCGACAATTCTCAACCATGGTTGACGCGGGTGTTTCGCTCGTTCGATGTCTCGACGTTCTTGGTCACCAGACCCAGAACAAGAGACTTAAGAAGATCATTGCGGACCTTGGTACGAGGGTTGAAGCTGGTGAATCGCTTAGTCGCGCCATGCAGCGTCACCCTAAGTCGTTTAGCTCTCTCTTTATCGGTTTGATTAAAGCTGGTGAAGTTGGTGGTGTACTGGAAGAGTCCCTTCAACGATTGAGCCACTTCCTCGAGAAAGATGTTGAACTTCGACGAAAAGTTAAGTCGGCTTTGACTTACCCGGTTCTCGTTTCCGTGATGGCAATGGGTATCACTTTCTTCCTTGTTTATTGGTTCGTGCCTCAATGGGCTGCGATTCTTACTGACCTTGGTTTGAAAGCAGATGACTTGCCTGCACCAACAAAGTTCTTGATTGACCTTTCGGACATTTTGCTCCACAAAGGTTGGATGGTTGCGTTGTCGGCATTTGTTTTGTTTATTGCGCACAAACTGTTCGTCTCGACTCGATTTGGCCGACGCGTCATGGATCGTGTGAAATTGAAGGTGCCAGTATTCGGCAAGCTTCACCACAAGATTGCCATGGCCCGATTTAGCCGAACAATGGGCACCTTGTTGACCTCCGGTGTACCGATCCTTCAAGCGATGGAAACGGTTGCTGGAACTGTTGGTAACACGATCATGTCCGATGCCATCTTGGAAGCAAGAGCGAGAATCCGTGAAGGAGACCGAATCGGTGACCCTCTCGAAGAATCAGGTTTGTTCCCTCCGATGGTCGTTCACATGATTGGTGTTGGTGAAGAGTCTGGATCGCTGGACTTTATGCTCCAAAAGATCGCAGACTTCTATGAGAACGAGGTTGAGGCCGCTTTGGCTTCGTTGACCGCTGCTCTTGAGCCGATCATGATCGTTGGTCTTGGGTTCGTTGTAGGATTCATCGTTATCTCGATGTTCCTTCCACTCGTTAAAGTTATTTCCTCACTCTCATCGGGTGCGGCAGACGACAAGTAAGAAAAGACCTCATTTGAGGGTACGATGCCCGTTGCAACCTGCAACGGGCATTGTTGTTAGGGAGGACTCATGTTTCCAGAATGGACTTGGATAGTTGGATTGATGATTGGAGCTGCAATTGGCAGCTTTTTGAACGTTGTCATTTATCGGATGCCTCGGCTCTTATCGCTTGGCAAACCCAAACACAGCTTCTGCCCGGCATGTAAGCACCAGCTTGGAATGCCAGACTTGGTGCCACTCTTTAGTTGGCTTCTCTCAAAAGGCAAGTGTCGTCATTGCGGTAACAAAGTTCCTTCGCGGTATTTCTGGGTTGAATTAGTTAACGGTGGGCTCTGGGCGGCCATTTGGTACCGGTACTTTTGCGCTGATCCAACCGGAAGTGAATGGGTTCTTGCCTGCTTCTTTATGGCTGCGACCGCGGCCCTGGTTGCAATCATTTTCATCGATGGAGAACACTTCATCATTCCTGATGAAATCAATGCCTTTCTTTTGTTTTTAGGGATTGGCTTTGCGATTTACTCCCATGAATGGAAGTTCATGATTTTTGGGTACCTGATGGGTTGGGGAATCATCTTTGGAATAGCCATCCTTGGGAGAATTGTTTTCGGTAAAGACGCGATGGGACATGGAGACATCAAAATGATGCGAGGAGTTGGAGCGCTTCTCGGATATCAACTGACTGTCTTCGACGTTATTATTGCGGTCATCACTGGTCTCATATTTGGCCTTTTGTTCATGGGTATTCAAGCGATGAAGGACTCAAAGGCAAAAGCACTTGCCGCTTCCAGTGGTGCTGGTGAAGCAAATTCTGACACCGAAGAGGATGGATATGAGCCGGAGCCAATCAAAGATCTTCTCATTCTCGGAATGACTTATTTGTTTTGCCTCGATGTCTTTGCAATTTGGTTTCCCCAGATATACGCGAAGATGGGATATCCAGTCGAGGATGTGAGTGTTGAAGAAGACGATTGGCAGCCTAGTTTGTCCACAATCCCCTTCGGTCCATACTTGGCAATTGGGGCGATTGTCTGTATGCTTATGAGAACAGAATTATTACAGTATGCGAATGACGTTGTTCGCACTTTAAACGGAACATGATCTGAGATTTTGACCAGGTTTAGGCGTCATAATCGAGTATTAGATTGATAGGACTTCCGGCCTATTCGCAAAACAAAAGCGAAACGACGGAACAGGATGGGGTTCGCTTGAGTCGAACTCTGATAGGGAAGAGGGTATGGGAACGGTACAAATGAAAAAACGCGCATTTACACTCATCGAGCTTTTAACGGTGATGGCGATCATTGCTTTGCTGTCGGCGATTATATTTCCAGTTTTTGCTCGAGTCAAACTGAACGCTCACAAGAGCGGAGATTTGTCAGCCATGAATTCAATTCGATCGGCTGTTCAGCTTTATCGGGATGACCAAGGTGGCTATCCGCCGGCATTGCTGGGCTACATTTCGCCTTACGATTACCAAAATGGCGTTACCGTTGTGCCTGCCGATTTGTATCGGGGTCCAATGTATCCAAAGCGCATCGATTCCATTGACACTCTGAAAGGTTCCCTCAACCGAAGTGCCCGTAACCTAATGGTTCCAGCTGCCTGGCCGCAAATTGATAATCGGGCAGTCGGATCAGCGCCAATTCTCGATCTTAATGCAGATGGTGTGATCTCTGCAGTAGACGATATTCCAAAGGCTCGACAATTGTATGGTTCTAGCTATACCGGGGCTCCTCAGTATTTCTTGAACGATCCCGCAGCTTCACCAAACATTAATTCATCGCCGTCCACGACCGATACAGTTGTAGGTCGCTTCTATGCAGTGAGTGGCTATGACGTTGGTCCGGCAAAATATTCGACTGGCGTGACTTACAACGAGTTGCACTACACGCTATTCTGGTCTGAATTTGGTGTCGGCCCGGGAGATGCAACTGACGATCCTCGTCAGCTCGGTTATTCCGATCCTCCTGACACAACGGTTGTCACTTGGAACACCTATTACCGTGACTACACAAACAATTTCTTAACCAACGGCGGAAGCAAGGATATGGTTCTCTTCCTCGGTGGTTCAGCCCGGGCGCTTGACTCTAAGCAGATGTCTGAGCGATCTTGGCGAATGATTCCCTAACAGTTAGGAGAAAGAACAATGATCTTTCCAGCGCGTAAATTAAACCGGTTTGGCGGAACGACTCTCATCGAGATTCTGGTCGTCATCGTAGTCTTCTTAGTAGGAATTCTTGCTATCGCCCAGATTTTTCCTGGTGGCATCAAGATTCTCAATAAGGGAAGAAATAACTCGATTGCAATCGGGCTTCTTCGATCCAATCAGGAGTTATTAAAATCTAGACCTGATGTTCTTCCGGGCGAAGTCGTTCCTATTCGAATGACCTTGGTTGGACCTATTTACGTGCCGGTTGAAGATCCGACTTGGCTTCCAACTGAATATTCTCCAGCAGTTACGGCGATTCTTCCTAACGGAACGGCTTTAGAGGCAGGTAGAGCTTGGCAATTGGTTTCTGGTGCGAATACAACCAGAAGAATCATTGGTGAGACTCACAAGATAACGGCTCCCAAGCTTCTGTCTCCTGATGGGACTTCGGTAACTGCTCCATTTGGTAGCCTTACCCTCTTGGAATTTGGCCCGATCGATCACATTGGTGGTGTGCCTCTTCCAAATCAACTGAGTGTTTACGGGCGAGACATGTATCGTCGCGTGGCTAAGAATGCCACTGACTACCAGGGAATGCGAGATTACGAATATGGTGTGATGGGCATGAATTCATCGGCCGCTGAGATCGCTTTTCCAGCAGCCGTTTCCGGGACTTACCGAGTCTCGATTACCGCCAACATTATTAATGCAGGTTCCATCTTTACACGTCGCCTTAACGGTGTATCCGTTAATATCGCTGCGACGCCTGGTGGATATGCGGTTGTCCCGGTTAGCGATCCGTTGATTGGGATTTTGGGTCCTGGCGATAACTTGATTAGCGTTGAAGTTGATTCGCTCAAGATTGCCCACATGTTTACGCAATTGGCGCCAGCAACGGCATTCGATGCAAACGACCTTTTCCAATACAAAGTTCTGAATGGTCGAATTGGAGAGCTGTTGTTCAACCCTAAATTGTTTGGCAAATACGAAGAAAGGGCTGGTTCAACTCGACAGCCTTATGTGGCCAGGATTGACTATGATGTCCGAGACTGGAGAATTCTTCATGAAGACTTCCGGGTAAGCACGAGTGCTCCTGCCGGTTTGCCGAAAGTACTAAAGCTTGCTATTCCTTCACTTCGAACAAATTCTGTTCCTGGACCAGATGGTCTGTCGGCTCCATCTCATGCCGCAATCATTGCGGGATCTGATTCGCCAAATGCGGGAATGGAAGACGTATTTGTTGTCAACAATACAACTGTTCCTGGTGCAAACACCACTGACGCTGACAATATGCTGATTCTTGATCTTGCAACTGGTGGTCAGTTGCTAGAGCAATACAGCGGCGCGCCGACGATGAAGATTGACAAGTCTGGTGGCAATATCACTCTGTTCGATATTGATAACAATGACGCCAACGGATTAACTCAAGCGATCGCTACTCCAGATGGCTCAATTGTGTTGACCAATGTGACTGGTCGTGCTTTGCGGGCCTTCTATATGGCTCGAGAAGAATGGGCCCTTCAGGTAACGCGAAGTGCGGCTCACTATGACTTCACCTATGTGGCACCGGCAGCGGCTCAATACTACGTTGGTGGAACTGGTCCGCTCAACGGTCAACCAACTCGAATTTACTTCCCAGCAATGGATACCAACAGAAAGGTTTCGATTGGTAAGATTCGGTATCGAGATGGTGGTGGAACCGAGCGACTTTTGGAAGGTGCTGAGTTCCAAATTAAGTTCAGAACTGGAGTCGATTCGATTACTCAGCCAATGCCATCTATTGACTTGAGAGACATTGACGGCGGAGCAGTTAGTTTCGTTCAAGATACGACGAGTCCTTCTTCAATGGCCTTTTCGGTTGGCGATGTTCGAGGAGTCTCGGTTATCTCGAAAGCATTTTATAACAGCAGCGGTTTTACGTTCAGCCCGAATACGACCGACAACCTAACCAACAAATTTGGCAACTGGGCAAAAGAATGGGGCATTAGCTCCAGAGAAACTTACTTGCATCGAGGAGAAGCAATCCAATGATTAACGGACGAAGATACGCCTTTACGCTCATTGAGCTCATAACGGTCATGGCGATAACCGCCATTCTCTTGACCATCATCACGGTTCCGATGGTCGAAACCTTTAAGGCGACTAAAACGGCGCAAGCCTATTCAGATGCACAAGATAAGGCAAGGATTTTGACCGAGCGACTTTCTCGAGAAATCGGAGAAGCGGCAGCCATTCGAGATGTTGAAGGACTCTCGGGTCGGGTCAGTGTTGTTTGTCCAAACCCAATTAACGGAATTGATGATACTGGCGCGCTAGTAACTAGTCTTGGTGGCTTCGTCAAGATTGGAATGAATTACACCAAACTTGATATTGTTCTTCCGCAAAAAGTAGGTCAGAAGGGTATTGGCGGTGGTTTCATCAATCCAGCAACCGGAAAGGAAGATCCGACGCTTCGTTCTGCCGCAGGCCAAGTGCAATTGCCACTTGCCCCTGGCACAACCATCAAGCGATATTGGATTGGTCTGGCCAATCCGTTCGCCAATTATAACAATCCTTACGACGGTCTTCTTATGGCAAGAGCTGGAGGACGAGACAATCTTTTCGTTCTTTATTCAGCCGAAGTTGAGCCGGTGAAGATGACTGAGGTTCCAGCTGGTAGCGGCAACTTCATTCCTCAAGTTAATACCGACTTTTTTGATGCTGTTCCAGACGGAACCAATCGAAACCCAATCTACGATGATGCTGACTTCTTTTTGGCAACGGGTGCCGCCGCTGGTGCGCCGGTTAACAATGATGCGAAAGCGATTCGAGTTCAGAATTGGAAGCGCGTAGCGAAGATTGAAACTGAAGTCACGCGCTACGACATGGTTCAGCCGCAGTTTGACAAAACAAAGCGTTTGGTGAAGATGACCAACACCGGTGGTGTTTGGTCGCCTCGGATAACTCCGCTCGTTTTGTTCCGCCCATCTCACGTCGAGGGCGATGGTGCAGACGCTCAAGTTGCAGCATCCTTAGGCAACGAGTCTGAAGGATCCGATCAAATTGGATCAGAAGTTTTCCAAGGTCAATTCACGATGTGGAGCAACTTGATGGTCCGCACCTATGGTGTGAACTGGCAGAGCACCGATCCATATCAGATTGCTCGAAGAGACCCGTCAAATCTCGCGATCTTCTTTGTTCAACCTGGTGTTACTGGTTTGCCAGATACTCAACTTGGAACCGGAACTGAACTGTTTGACATTACGGCCTACGAAGATGCGTTTAGACGGCGAGGATATGATGCAACGAGCCGCTATCCGTTTAGTGTGGGACTTGATGCTGCAAATGTTGCGAGTGGCTGGTTAACATCGGCTAACCCGGTATTCCGCGCGAACTTTATGCCGTTCTCGACGAATCCAGCAACTGGAAAGATCATCGCTAGCTTCAATATTGGTGAAGTTGGAAACTATACATTGAATCCAAATGCGGCTGCGAACTTATTTAGCAACTTTGATCTCAATGATTTGAACTTGCCGCAATGTCCCGCACAGGGAACGGTTTCTTCAGGTTGGACCAATACTGATTCATCGTTTACTCCGTCGAATGACCCGCTCATTGTTCGACCTCTTAATTTGCCTCCTAATATGCCTGGTGTCTTTTCCGATGCTCCGTACTGGGACACGGCGTTCAATCGATTCAATATTAATCGTGTCTTTAACAAGGTTACGATCGATGCGCAAGGCGGTCAAAATGGCATCCCTTCTCAGTACGGGGATTCAGGTGGTGCTCACCGGTTTATTGATCTACGAACAATTCCACAGGGTGATGGAACCGCGAGCCCTCTCGGTCAATTTGGTCGAGCTAGGATCGTTCCTGGCAGTGAAGAAGTGTGGGGACCAGACCAGAATCCTGGATCGTTGAACAGTTACGAAGTTCGATATCATCGAACTAACCGAGAGCCAGGACCAAACCAATACCGAATTAACTATGCCGATTTGACTCCGCCAACAGCGGCTGGTTGGGCCGCACTAGGACTTCCAGTTCCACCAGCAATTTATGATCGAACGAACTTTGTCAGTGCGATCATAGAGCCACGGTTCAAGGCGGGCTATGTTCAGCTATGCTCTAGTCCGACCGTCCCAATTCCGGCAGTTATGAGAATTCAGGGAACCCTGAACGATGTTCCAGGTCGAATACGAGTAGCGTATAAATTCCAATTCACAACTCCAGATGATGTTGTGCGGACTGAGTACGACACAAGACAGCTAATGCAGGTGATCATGACCATTCGAAACTACCCGCAAGCCGATATTCCATTCCCACAGACGGTTACGATGAAAGCAACCGCCAACGTACGCAACTTTATTAGGTAATCAGAGATGAGAACGAGAAACCATAGTCGTCGACTTCAATACGGACAGACGCTTGTCATAGCGCTCCTGGTTCTATTCGTCCTATTGATTCTTGGTGCAGCTTTTGCTTCGATTTTAAGTCGAAACATTCGAGGAGCATCAGTGGCGAAAGGTCGTGGTATCAATAATGACTTGGCTGAGTCCGGAGTTCGGTTTGCCCATGCTCAATTAGTGAATTCCACATTAGGCGCCGACTGGCGAGGTATTCCAACAACCTTGACTCAGGTCAGTCCCGACGTTACTCGCGATCCCGACGCATTCTATTTACGACCACCTGCACGAACCGGTGCCGGTGCATTAGCTTTTCCTGGTTCGGTAAGAGCCGACGAAGGTGGTCCCGATGGCCTTGGTCCTTTTTTCCGAATCGCATACCGCGGTGGTCGAGCACTTGTTCGAGTTCGATATGCTCCGGGCGATCCAAGCATTTTCACCTCAACCGGTGTTGGTTACTTACGAGATCCTGGTCTGGCACGCAACTTCTTAGTTATTGAGTCAGTTGGTCGCCAAGGCGAAGTGTTGCCAAACGACCCGACGCTTAACAACGCGCGAAGCACTGCCCAGTTCCAAAACTACGCAAACCAAGCTGGATTCAATGCTGCGCACGCAAAGATGAAAGAGTTTGATGGCAAAGAGACCTCGAGTCGAAAGCTCATCGCAATGGCTCAAATTGGGTTGATCGACTACGGTCGAATTGAATTCAATAAGTACAAAGCGACACGACCAATCGAAATTGGGCTTTCACAAGACATTGTTAGGTACCGAGAAACTGCCGGAATAGAAGGAACACCAGTTAATGTTCCAACCCAGATGGGTGATGTTATTCCAACCTATGATTTCACCCCAACTGGCGCCGGCGCTTTAGCCGGAGCATTTCCCAGCGGCGGATCTTTCCGCGCTAATGGAGATGTCCGCTTCTATGGCACAGTCACGGCGAACCTAAACCAAAGTTTTGGAGATGCGATTCTTGCTTCTGGCAGTTTCCAGCAGATGCCCAATTCTTCGCTCACGATTACCAAATCGAAGTGGGATAGAATCACTTCGACATGGCAGGTTTCTCCTGCCACGCCAATGGTTTTGGACAGCTTGAATCCAGCGTTTAACACCTTGGAAGGAACATTCCGAGACGGTGTTAGTGGAACCGATGCTGCCAATTTTGTTCGAGGCGTTGGTTACATTGCATCGCCATCGATCGCAACAAATTCGGACAGTTCTGAAAGTGCCAATACCAATCGGTACTTGTCGGCGACAAAGGATTCCGGGCGACTTGGTGCCGGCGGAAACAGCGGCATATTTGGTCACGGCTCAGGATTGTTTGTTGATAATAGTTCTGATTTTCAAGTTCCCGACGATGAATCAGGTCGACGAGCAAGTGGTGCCAATGCATCACTCGTCCAAGACTGGTTAGGCTCGTTTGGTGACTCGTCAGCAGACCCAACTTTCCGAACTGGGTGGCACGGTCCGTTCTATATTCCAGTTGGTGCGTACCTGCTTCTAACCAAGGATGGCTTTGTTATCCAACGAAACGCTCATCCAAGCCAAACTCCTACCGAAAGGACATGGAAGCGAGCTGATGGAGTTGATAGTGGTTTAACAACCATTCGTTACCGGGTTGGATATGGAACTGACGCTCAGATTCATATCATCAATACGTTGACAGCGGGACTGTCTGCTTCAATCAATAACGCGCTCACTCCGGCTGATTTTAATCAGGGGCCAGTTTTCAATGGCATTCTCTACTTCGAAGGCAATGTTCGTGTTCGAGGAATCGTTCCGACAGACGTCCAGCTAACTGTTGTTTCAAACAAGACGGTTTACATTGAAGGCAGCATCTTGAAGGGTGTCGAGGCAAACGATGTAACATCTGCTTACCCAGGTGTTATTGCCAACAATCGATTGACCCGGGCTAGCAAGTCTTCAGTCATGTTGATGGCAAAGGACTACGTAACGTTGAACCCAACGATGTTCTTTGGTCCTTCAACTGAACGAAATGCTCAGGTAACACAGGGCGGTTCTGGTGTTGGTGGATACAGTCCAGATACGCTGAATGCTCCAGACGGAATGACTACATTGAACTTCGACACCGGTTTGAGTCCGTTCGATCCAGCTGATCTTTCGGTCACGCTTCCATTTTCTAGCCGGGTTCCAACAAACCTTACTTACAAGGAGTTTGATCCTGCAAATCCATTAGATCCAAATGGAACAGGCTTGTTCGTCAATACCGGATTGTTGCTAACGGAAGCCTTGAAATATGCGAATCCAGGCCCAACTAATACTTTTTACGGATTGAACGTCAACCGAGGAAGTCAAATTCTTGGCGGCAACGAACAGTACCAGTTTGAAGTTTTGAACTCGCCAACAAACTCGGCAAAGATCATTTGGGCTTCGATTAACAATCCTGCTCCTGCTCCTTTGTTCGGAAATATCTATGGACTTGGTACTGATGCATTCCAACAGGCACCGAAGTTTGAAACGGTAAATGTGCCTCTAATTTCGCCAGCGGCAACAACGCTGAGCATTGCTAACAATCGTTTTACCAACACATTTAACACGAACAATTACGAAATGATGATGCAAGGAAGTAACAGTCTTGAATTGTTCTTAACTCAATTTGGCACTCAAGCCAGTGGTAACTACCTGATGGCGAGAGCGGCCGCAGTTCCGATGGATATCAAGATCGAAGCTTCGATCTTTGCTGAAGAAGGCTCCTTCTTCGTTATTCCAGGCGACTGGTTCAACATGAATCCGAACGATCGACGCGATGCATTTGAAGCAAGAGTTGCAACATTAGTGGGCGGTGGTTCAACGTTGATTCAGGCAAGAGATGCAGCTGCTCAAGAGAGGCTTACGAACTTTGGAGCAGTTGCTAGCGCTCCATTTTACGGCGAGCCAATTGACGTGAAAATCAATATTGTTGGCTCGGTTGCCGAGAATATGCCACCTGCGATCTCAACTCAATCCGAATGGTTGAAGAAGTGGGGTTGGATGCCTACTAAGCAGGCCGGTGCTTACAACTCAGTAAATGGTGCACCAAGGTTTATTCCGGTTAACCACGTATCACCATGGACCAAGGCAAATCCTGCCACTAGGCCATTCACTTCTAATTTGACCATCACCTACGACACAGCGTTGGCGACTGGTCGAGTTGGTGGCACCTTTGGTTTTGATGCAACTGCCGATGCTTCGAATCCTGCGAATGTAAACGCAATGATTCGAACGACACAACTTAATGGAGTCACTTACCAACTGCCGCCGATGCCACGGCTGCCGGTAAGCCCAACTCTCGCATTCTTTGGAGAATCTAAGTAATGAAGAAACTACTGTCAATTATCTGCCTTGCTGCAGCAACTGCTTTCGCGGTTGCCCAGCAAGGAAACGCGCTCCGAAAGGTTGATATTCGGGCCGCGTATTTGCATTTAAATGGGGATCACCTTGCGACTGGCGTATCGCAATCCTTGACAGCACCGTTTGTTTGGTTCAATCTTGATTCAAATTTAAGCGTTAAGCCTGCTGGTTGGAATTTTTACAATCCATTAGCTCCAGGTTGGCTCGATGCAAGCGAAAGACCATTTTTCGCAGCTCGATACGCGAATACACCTCCGGCACAAGCTCCAGTCAATAAGAGAACCGTTCGATATTGGTGGCTCAATGTTGCAGAACTAACGGACAACGATTTCTCTCAACTTGATGTGGCAGTTCTTCAAGTTACAACTCCAAACTTGTCGGTAAACCCCTCAGATCGAGAAAAGCTGAGAAGATTTGTCGATAAAGGTGGCGTCCTCTGGATCGACTACACATATGGATGGTTAGATCAGAGCCAAGGCGGTCCAATATCTCATCGCGTCTATGTACCTGGTTTGCCTTTAACAACTTCGCAAGCCGATTACACAAGTCCGTTGCTCAGGTACCCGTCATCGCTCACTACGAATGAAGTAGGCGTGATCACCCTTGGTCCACAATACACAACGCAACCGACCAATCTTTTTAACATGGCCTCAAGTGATCTCGCAACTGAGGGTGCATTGCCAGTAGAGCCGCTGATGTACAACATCGTTGGTAACAACGGAGAATATGGCAAGCTGAAATTTGTAACTGGAGCTGGCACTGGTTTACCACCATCAACTGCTTACTCGAAAATCGGTGACGGCTACATGATCATCACAACTCGTGGCGTCAGCGAAGGCTTGAACCGAGTAGGTTCTAACCTCAATAGAGAGTATTATGCTGCGGATCCTGCAGGTCAAACCGGTGGCAATTCAACGGCAACATTTTATGCCAATACGGTTGCAAAGTTTGTCGTCAATGCCGTTTCTCTTTCTGTTCAGTCCACTCAAACAGGATCTGGATCGCGAAAGAACTATAGTGCTTTCATTGATACAGGTGCACCTCTATTGCAGACTTGGGCCGCACCCTACGCAACTTCGCTCGGTACTTCGGTTGTAACCTCAAGTCCGAAAGATTTTCGACCACCAGTGATCTATAAGGGAATGACGTTCTCAGTTTCGGACGACCAAGTTTTTTGTCACGACGGTAATCCGAAATCAGATGCTGACAGAGACGGAAATATTGATGACGGATTCCCAGACTTTAACCAAGGCAGAGAAGAGGATCTCATTTTTGCGACCGCTCCAGTTGCTGGTGGAATTTCAAGTGCTGTTTGTGTGGAAGTCGCCAATCCTGCCGCTGGAGTTCCTCAAGATCAACTCATGGTAACGACCAGCGATGGTCGTCTCTTGGTTTATCCAATCTTTGATCCGTTCACTCGCAGATGCCCAGCGACTGAGGTTTTGGCTCCAATTGCGGCGCTGTCTCCTGGTCTTGGTGGAGCTGGTGGGTTGGCTCCAGGTGAAGTTCCAAAGGCGCCAACCGTACACGAAGGCATTGCTTATGTAGTTGACTCCGTCAATGCAGCCGGCTCATTTATTGGTCGAGTCTGGCAAGTCAATCTCAAAACGCTTCAAGTAGTTCGATCCAATTCTGCCGGAGGAAACGCATTCGTTTTTGGTGGAACTGGAAATGCAATCCAAAGAATTTCTAGCTCACCAAGTGTCGGTTATATTCCGATCCTTGATAACTCAGGCGGAATGGACAGAGTTATGTATCTTCCGCTCAAGGAGCAAGGTCTTCCAAGTATTGCCAATGCTGGAATGATGAGTGTTTGGGTCGGAGCAAAGGGCGAAAGACCAATCTCCGTAACTTCGGCTCCTGGTATTGTGACAATTACTACCCGAGCTGGAAACCAGGGAGGATTGCCGATCTACATGGGTACTTCCGGCGATCCGTTAGCGGTTCATATTTCATTGGTTCGAAAGACCGATGGTTCTGTTTACACCGCGGCTCAAATGGCGGCGCTGTTTAGTGGCGGAATTGCAGAATCTCAAGGAACATTGACCCTGACACTTGCTCCGCTCGCGGTATGGCCACCTGCCGACGTCGATCCTGACAATGGAGTTCGAGTTGACTATACGATCGATTGGGGTGCAGCATTCCCGACCTTTAGTGCTTCAATTGAACGGGGACGATTGAATTTCCCTACGCCAAGCGCTACACAACGAAGCATCGTTGATGGTCTTGCATTGTCACCTTCTGGAACGGTTTATGTAACTTCAAGTACTCAAAACCCCACGCCGGCATTTGCGGATGTCAATAACTACTTAGGCTCCTTCTTTGCAATTCGAGAAGAGGGACGTGGAATTTTCCGAATGGTTTACCGTTGGGATCTGTATCCTCAACATACAGTAACCCTTGGTGGAGTTACCAGAACCTATCCTAGTTCAATTCCAGACAATGACCCAATCCAAAGTTTGAATGTAGGTGGCTTTAGCCTTGCTCCATTCCTCGGTGGAGGATTCAGATCGGCTTGTTTCCAAGGTGCCCCAGTTGTTCGAAATGGTGATGTATTTGTCACCGCAAGCGGTAGTAAAGCTGGTTCTCCTGCTTCTGCATTGCTTTGCTTCAAGGACGATTCGAGTGCTCGTGAAATTCGATTTGGACGAGAGATTAGCTCTCAAGCAACCATTGTTCAGCCAGACTTCGCGAGATCTCCGGATCCAACGAAGCCAACGACTTTTAGTGTCTTGAGCCCAAGCTCGTTCCGAATTGAAAAGGAACCTGGCGATGTTGGTTCAACCATCCGAATCGATAACATGATGAACACTCAACGTTCTCAGATTACGGATAGCATTAGTGCAAGTCAGCCAATCATTTTGAAAGAGCAAGGCAAGCCCGACGTTGTCCTTGATCCAGCAATGCAAAATGACCGTTGGAGCCCACTCAAGTGGTACACGATTTTCCACGGAATGACAACTCAGAGCAGCGCATTCTGCTCAGGAAATACTGTTTTCGTGAGCGGCGGCTCGTTTGTACCGTCAATACTATCGGGATCCGGATTCTCCTCTGACGGTTTTGTTACCGCGATTAGAACTGACTTCGATCCAAGTATTGCCCAAAAGGCTAGCCAAGCCCACGTTCCTTACGATCCCAATCCTGCGAACTTTGTGCCAGTAAATATTGTCGCTGATGATAACCGGCCTTATATGAGACAGGTTATTTCAATGGACTACTTGAGAACTGGTCCAGGTTGGGCAACAACGAACGTTGATATGTCGAACTTGTATCCAAGTCAGCTTTCAGCATGGCCACAGTTCCCACAAAATAAAGAAGAGCGAGGTCGAATGTCATTTGATGACTTCCTCATTCGGCTTAACCAGTGCACCTTAAGAGGCGGTCCATCGGGATCACGAAGTACTAGCCGAGGTGTTGTTGGTGGCGACGGAATCTTGATGGCATGGAACGCTAACCAGACATTCTGCTTCCGAAGAGCAAATACTTGGGTTGCAGACGAGGGGCGAATCATTTCACTTGACCCAAGTGGTAATTCAACATTTGATAGTTCAATTCAAACCGTAACTGGAGCGACCGGTGGCAACACTAATGGTGCGAACTTAACCAAGTTTGATCGACCAACACGTGTTTATCCTTTGACCGACACCGGAGACGTTCTAGTTGTTGATAGCAATCAGAACCGTGTCCTTCGAATGTCTGCAGGTGGTTCAGTAAGTAGAAATCTCACTGAAATGACCCTTGATTCAATGTTTGTTCCTGTCGGATACAAGAGCAGTGATCCGCTCACTTTCTCAAATCCTCGGGATGCAGCAACCTATGTTTCAGAAGTTGCCGTAGCGAACAATCCGTTCTCCAATCCTCGCCCGCTAGAGTCATGGAGACATTACTTGGTGGCCGATCAAGGCAACAATCGATTGGTTGAAATGGTTGACCGATTCCAAGTGGATCCAAATTCTGGAAATGTCATTGCTCGAATTTCTGAAGGAACTCTGCTTTGGCACTCTCCACCAGCAATTTCTGGAAAGGGCTACTCATATAACTCCCTAACTCGCGTCCAGATTGGAGCAGGAAGGTTTATTGTTATTGCTGGTCTTGGCGGCAAGGCACCTTCGAGAATCGATTCAGGGGAGCCTAATCTTAGTTCCACTTTGATTGGCGACCAGAATCCGCTTGACCTTCGGTCTTCAAGTGTAGGCGATGGAGGAATTGTCATCTTCGATTCTGCGCTCCAGGGTGGGTATCGAGTATTCAATCAATTCAATACGCCGTTTGTCGACCATACAAGAATCTGGGACTTCAACGCCGGACCTCAAGCCTGGTCTGTTAATCCGGCTATGAACTTGGCGCCAAGAGCTCATTTCATGAGTAACTTGCAATCAGTTACCGCATCGTTGATTCCTCCAACTGTAGTGGGTGCTCCACCGCAATTGGCAATCATGATCGCTGACGGGACTGGAGTTTATGAAGTGGCAACCAACTCGGCAGACCCAACCGTCCTTGACACTCGTTGGATGCTTCCAAATTGGGCATTTAGAGCGACAAGAAGACTTGGAGCCGCAGGTGGTACCCCAACTTCGAGCAATCCGCTAGGATTCTTCCCAACGTATGCTCGACGACTTGATGAAGATAACATCATGGTCGTTAATGGGTTCACAGGCAAGACCATTGATCTTTCAACAAATTACAGTGGTGAGGTTCTCCAATTTGACGGTCGTCTCGACCCAATCGTTGGTCTCCAAGCACCAACCTATGTCAGCCAAGGATATTCGCTTAACACGGTAAACCTTGGATTCAACACTCGCAGTATTAAGCTCCGATTTGGTCCAGTCGAAGGATCAAGGGGTCTATTCCTGCCCGTTTTCGCCGATCGACGATAGAGCAGCTTGAGGCAAAGCATGCATAAGATGAAACTAATAGTAAGTGCACTGACAATCGGAACCGCAGGATTGGTTTTAAGCCAATCCGCAACCGACTTTCCAAACTTGAAGGGTAATAACCCTCGTACAGGTGTATCCGGTAACCCGGCGGCATCTGGACCTGGTTATTTGAATCCCCAATCAGCGACTTTACCGAGCTCGCTGCGTTGGTTCAGACCATTCGTGTCAGCAACCCCAGTTGGGTCATTGCGCCTCAATCAGATCAACCCACTCAAGACCATCATTGACAACACTGACCTTTTTGGTTCAATTGTCAACCTCGATGCAAGTGGAAACAACGTTGGTCCTTATGATCCCCTTCCTAACGGTAATGTTGCCTCTACCGGTACTTGGAATGCACCCAATGAGTTTGAGGAAGCCAAGTCCCCATATCTCATATCGATCCGAAGAAATATCAACCTCGGAAATGCAGTACCGTTTCAACAACGAAATCCTGGACTTCGACATCCTGGACATTTGTGGACCCCGGCTACGGCGTCACTTGGTGGAGTAAACCAAGATCCTCGACAAGCAATTGTCCCGGCTAGCCTCAGTACCTTCTCTTGGACGTTTTCACCACGAGTGTCAACATTGGTTGGCGCAACTTACGTTGTCTCCAATGATCCGAATCCTAAGGGATACGCGTTATATGTCTGGATTCCAATTGGCTTAGTATCACCCGGCGGCGTGCCAATGCCAAGACCACGCTACTGGTCATACGAAATCACTTATGGCATTGGTCAAAAGTATGTTGACGTAGTTGATACCGAGGCATCTGGTGGCGGTTGGGTTCGACTCGGAAACGGAGGAAGGCCAACTAATCAGTTATTCCAATATTCAGGCTTGAACGGAGCAAATCCATGGCCAATCACCATCAAGCTTTTCAATACAATTTCACGAGATAGCACCGACCAATTGACAGAAACCGTCAATGCAGGAAACCCTGCCAGCCGGTTCGCAGTTTTTGCCGACGCGGCAATGTTCTCTGCCGAAACTGACAACTATATTGCTTCGCCAACTTCCGCAGGATTTGGTGGTCTTGACGTGCGAGTTACGGGCGGAATCAATGAGAGAATTATTGACCCAACCACAATTCCTTCCGTCACCTCGACTAATTTCCGGGCAAAACCAGAAACGATTGACAATGCCATTGTTCGTAGTTTCAACTATAACACTGGTCAAGAGCGATGGAAATACAGTCCTTCTGAAGATGGTCCCACAACACTAGCTTTTGATAACACAAGTGTTCGATTTACGCCAACAGTAGGGTTTACGCCATCGGTAGACAATCCGAACGCGAGGGGTGGCTCTTACTTGAAGACACTCGTCACTAGTCCAGTTGCGACCGAAAACGTTTTAGTTAGTCCGCTAACTGATCTCACTGACGGTTCCTATCAAATCTATATGTATGTTGGCGGAGACGTTGTTGCTCCACCTGTGGCATATGCACAATCTGCTCAATACGAAGTCTTTGAGGGTGGAGTTTCGGCTGGTCGGTTTACCATGGACATGAGTGGACCTCCTGGATGGAAGCAAATTGGAAATCGAAGATATATCCACTCAAATACCGCCGGTCTTGAGCTTTCGGTTCGAATGGAGAATGTGAGTGCCAATCCGCTCGATGCCGGTAAGAGCATCTACGTTGATCAATTCAGATTCGTGGGTGCCCAAGGAACCACCATCAAGTCAACTCCAGTACATGCTCGAGCTTTAGTTCGACCTGGTCCGGGACTTCCACCTGTTGATACCAATGTCGTGCTAATCGCCGACGAGCGAGGACGCATTCACTGCGTTGATGCCAATGGTAACGGAGATGGGACAACCACAAATTATTGGACTTATCCAACGTCAACCGATGACGCAAGCGATCCAAACTTGCAACCTGGACAAGATCCAACTGACCCGAACCTCCTTGGTGTTTACCAAAGATTCGATGGTCAACTGGACACTCTTGAGGCTCAGATGCCAGTCGATTTTGACTTGAGTACCGCAGTTGTTCAACGAATGACGGTTACGACACCTGGCGGTCCAGTTCTTCGTGACTACCTGATTATTGGTAGTAAGAATGGTCGCGTTTATAGCATCGCAATGGAAGGTCGGGGAGACTTTGCCGGTGGCAAAGGTTCAACGTTCCGTCGATGGACTTATCCGGAGACTTACCCTGCCACGATTCCTAAATCGAGCCAATTGGGCAATATTTCATCGGTTGTATCGGCCAACCTAATCATTGCTGGACTTCCTACTGACGTGGTCATCGTTGCAACTGAGCAAGGAAGAATATTCTGCCTCAATGCTCAAGGTGACTTCACATATGCCAACGGAAGCGAACTAAAGACAAACGTTATTTGGCAGTATCCTCCGGCAAACGTTCAAACCCTTCCTGCGATCTGTGGTGCGCCAACTCTTGATGTAGCCAACAACCGATTATTCTTCGGAACCAAGAATGAGGATGACAATGCGGCTCGATTCATGGCATTAGATGCCAGAACGGGAGCACCTCTTTGGGGCAATCCAAACAACTCAATCGTAGATGCCTACGTCGATCCAAATGGCGCAGTTCCGCCAAAACAAATCGACTGGCTCAGCGGTTCATGTTACGTCAGCGCGGCTCAGCTCAATAGCCTGCCGTCACTTTCAGGACCAATGCCAGATACGGTTTTCGCAATGAACGAGAATCATGGTGTCTACGCAATCAATGCGGCTACCGGTCAAGTCATTTGGCGAACTCAAGAGTTGCAATCTGGCGGCGTTGGCTCCCTAATTTATACCGAGATGAGAGCGTATGGAGCTACATTAGCCCTTGCCCAATTCCCGGTTATCATGGTTCCAACCGAAGGTGGTCGATTCGCGTCACTCTTTGCCAGACTTGGTGAAGAAACGAGATTCGGCAATCGAATGGCCTGGGGCTACGATATGGGCAATCCAATCAAGGCTTCGATGGCAATCTCGAACAAGTGGCTATTTGGTGCTTCAACCAATGGATACCTCCTTGCTTGGTCTGATCTCGGAAACGGCGGATCTAACCTTGGTTCAGGAGATGTTGGACCTGGAAACGAATCGATTCCGGACAATGATCCGAACTACGATAGCTACAGAAATTGTGAAGTTGCGTTTCTAAGCCCAACTGGCTTTGCAAACCTGAGGGAGACCTTAACTGGTACGACCACCGGATCAAGAAACTATGCGCAAGTAATCAATAATGCTGCGATTTACACTAAGCCGTTCGGCAAGCTCATTGCGCCTTATAGAAGCACGCATGGAGCGGCCTTTGAATGGGGCGAAACGATTTATCTTATCGCCTATAACTTCCCGTTCACGACTCAAGATACGAGTGGAAATGATGTTGCTCCTCCAGTTGTTGAAGCAACTGTGACTACAGAAGGGCGAGCGGGTCGACCAGTGGTAGCAGAAGCTCGAGTCTTTAGAGACCGAACTTCGGCTGATCCAGATGGTGGATATGCAATTTTCCAAATTCCGTTGACTGCAGGTGGCACAACGTCACAGACTCCGGGACCAGGATCCATTCGAGTTCAAATTCGAACAAGTGCGGTTAACAATAACAACACTCAACAATCCATCTCCCTGAATCCGCAAACGACTCAGCTCGATTATAAGGTTGCGAATCCAATTGGAATTTCGGTTGAAGACATCTTCCGAACTGCGCCAACCTCTTCATTGGGTGACACGATTATCCCAACTGAGGAAGATGCTCTTCTGAACGGATCGGGAACTGTTACTCCAACTCGATTGGGTCTTCCAGTCTTTGGTGACAGATTCGGAAAGTCTGCCGGAACGATTGCTCATGGAGCCAATAAGAGTACGAACATATTTGTATTTGATCGAAGCTTGATCACGTTGCTCCGAGGAGAAAACCGTGGTCTTGAACTTGTCAGAGTGGACCGAAAAGATCTGCGCTTCCAAGGTGGAGTTGCAGCGATTGTCAAGCCATTCGCAGCTGTTCCGGGTATCGGTGGCCTTTTGGGCAACTTTGAAGACCTCCCTGGAAACTTCCCGAACACTTCTCTCGACTATCCAGACGTTCAAAGAGAACAGGTCATAGTCAAGAAAGATCCAAATGGCTTTGTTGAAAATCCAGTCTTTAGTCCAACGACCTTGTCTGGACCACAATTGCCTGGTGGCGGATATGTAACTGAGGCAAACGCGAACACGCGATTAATTCAGCCAACTGTCTTCCAATTCACAGTTGATATTCCAAAATATCAACCGGTTAACCTTGGCAATTTCTCCATTCCTAATCAGAATGGTGGTTTCTGGCAGGCTGGATACACCGGACGATTCACGGTGTTCGTTGATAGCGACCAAAGTGGAAGCTTCAGCGGCGGATCACGAGAGGCTTACCGATCATTCAACTTGGCTGCTGCGGTTTCGCCAGACGAAAGAATTGAAGTAGGAAGTCCAAACGTTGATCTTGGATCATTGGCTGGTGGAGCAGGCTACGATGCTCGACTGGCTTACAGCAACACATTCCCTTACCGAACCCTTTCGCCAGCTACGTTCTTTAATCCGTATGATCCGGTCTATACGAAGATGTTCAAACCGTTTACTGCATTCAATGAAGGAAACGTAAACTTGTTTAACGTTCGATTGGCAAAAGGCTCATACGACGTTACCGGTGGTCTTTATTGGCCATGGCAAGTACTTTCGGGTGGAAACAATGCCGACTTATGGATTGATGCCGCAACCGACGTTCATTCGAACCTTGATCGAAGATTTGCTCCGGAGTTCGCTCCAGGGTTCAATCCGATCGTCGTTCAAAAGCCTCGTGTTGGCGACTCAAGAGGTCGACAGGTAAAGGTTAACCCAACATCTCGGGTTAATCCGAATCTACCGGGAAGTGGATTCTCGCTCATTGCAGGAAACGCAAACTTGGAACCAACGATCAGTGTTACTCCACCATTTGGAATGCCAATTGGTCGATACTCACAATTGATGCGCCTGGTAGAAGATACTGGTGGATCAGGACCTGGAATCGGAACTGGTGACGAAAGTCTATCCATCGGATTCACTGCGTCATCGACCGTAGTCCCATACGAAGCATTCAGTGACCCAACATTCACCTTAACATTTAATGTGAAGGAAACTCAGCTCACTGGAGGACGAAGTACTTATACTTCAGCTGGAATCCATGAAGGAAATGTTGTTACCCCAGCGGCTCCTTCCCAATGGTCAGATATTCAGCCTTCGGGTCTCCGAACTCAAGATGGCAACGTTCTGATGGCATTCGCTTCGAATCGTCCAAGCTTCTTCCCGGTTGCAGGAAATCCAAATCCTAACAATCGAAATACGAGAATTATCATCAGCGCGATGGCTGGAAATGTTCTTGGAGCGGCAGATGGTCGAGGACAGGATTCTCAAATCCGAGATCTCAACAAGTTCACTCCAGACGATCCTGCTAATCAGCGATGGTTCCGAAGTTTGAACTCACTTCCAAATGTTCCAGATGCAACCATCTTCAGGAACAACCTTACCAACGGCGTATCGGCTCCTTCAAATATTGGTGGAACGCTTACTGCCGACGTGTCGTATGGCAACCCAGTATGGTCAACCAACGGCGATAAGGATCTCGGAGGAGCCGTTCAAGGTTCATCATTCGTTGCCTACACGGGCACCGCAAAGCGGCAAACCAATACGGGAATTGTTGATGATTCAAGAATCATTTTAACAAACGTTGATGTAAGCGGCGGAGTTGGTGGAACGTTCGTTCTCGATGCTGATCCACTCTCGCTCAAGGGCAGACCTACCATCATTCAAGACGGAAGAGACGTTCATATCTTCTATCCCGCTCTGAGCAATGGTGTTTGGTCGATCTATCAGTCAACCTACAATAACCTCACCGGATTTACGCCTCCTGTGATGCTGCAATTTGGTTCAGGTTTTGAATCTGTATCCAATCCAGCAGTCATCTACAGAAACGTACAACTCAATGGTGTGGCATCAACGGAATTCGATCTCACCTTTACTGGTCGATTGCGAAGTAGCGGGGTAAGCGAAGTCTTTATGGCTCGACTAGACCGAAACCTCAACTATCGAACCTTCGGACAGATCAATCCGGTTGGCGTTCCAGTTGTCCCTGGAACTCAAATTGTTGAAAATGCAGTTTACGATTCAAGATTTGGATCGTACAGAGTTCGAGGATCGGTTTGGAATGGTCAGTTTGACATCGCAGTGAATGGCACTTCGATTCTAACGAGTTCTCCAGCTATCGACCGCCAAACGAAACTTCAGAGTGCATCGACTATCTTTGGTGGTCGAGCAATGATCGATACTGAATTAGGAACGATCAAGATCACTGGAGCACCGCTGCCAAAATCAGCTCAACTTCAAGTGACTTACACGCCGACATTCATGAGATTGTCAGAAACTGGCATTTCAGGCTACACAAGTCCGTCGCTAGTGTTTGATAACCGACTTGAAAACTCGAATACTCGTGGAAACTATGCTTACTGGAAGACGCCTTCTGGTCTGAACGAAACCGCGGCGAGCGTCAATACGTTTGCCGACAGAATGGTCATGTCCGCTGTCAGAAGCGCAACGACCGGTGGTCAAACGGCTCGGCCTATAATGGGTACATATCGACTCGGTGTTCGAATGGGCAGATCGATCCTTACGAACCCTGACGGATCGTTTGCTGAATCAGTTACGGTTACTGGAAACACTGGCTCATATCAAATTGATCCGGCAGCAGGTCGCATTTACTTCACTAGGTTTGATGAAGATCGTTCGATCAGAATCCAGCTTGGTGGTGCAGGAAGCATTCCTGCAGTCGATGTAACTCGCCCTGTGACATTTGTAGGTGAAACAGCCGAGAACTTCATCACAATGGAGAACCCTACAAATGAGAGCAACCTCTACATGTTCCTTGATCCTGTTGGCACAGTAGGCAACAGAAGAGGCATGATATGGATGCTTTGGTCGAGTACTCGTGGAGGCGCGCCAAGCATCTTTATGCAGACAGTTGCCCGTAAGATCATCCCAGTTCTGCCACCAAATTGAAATTGAACTAAAAAAAGTTAGAAAGCCCTGGCAATTTGCTAGGGCTTTTTAGTGTGGTTAGTGTAAAATCCTGGCGTCAGTAGAGATGTTACGATTAGTTATTATTTTGCCGTTGACAGAAGTCGACGAGGAATGATACTATGAGTCGCCTCTGCAGCGGCAGGTTTTGCGTCTATGGCTAGTAAGCTCAGTAGTGTTCTCGGAATTGACATCGGGAGTCACAGCATTAAGGTGTGTGAAGTGAAAGCTTCGGGCGGAAGCGCAACGGTATCAGCCGTTGGCGTAACCCCAACACCCGAAGGTGCGGTTGACTATAGTGGTGTCTACAATAGTGAAGCGGTTGGAGCTGCCCTCAAGCAGATCATGGCCCAGGTCGGTGTTTCCTCATCAGCCGCGGTCGTAACCATTGCCGGACAACATTCCGTACTGGTACGGGTCGTTGAAGTTCCCCGGATGGATCCTGACAAGGAATTGAAGTCTCACATGGAATGGGAGATCAATAAGAACATTCCATTTGCAGAAACCAATATCATGTCGGACTACAAGGTCCTCCCTGGCACCGATCCAAATTCAGCAAACATGGATGTTGTTATGGCAATGGCACCTATGTCTGCCATTGAAACTTTAATGGACTGCATCAAGCGTTCTGGCAAAAAAGCCGTAGCAATCGATGTAGAGCCTCTTAGTATTGCTCGGTCAGTTGCGATCAGTTATCCCGAGTATGCAGGCGAGAATGGCGTTATTATGGTCGACATTGGCCATTCAACGACTTCTATCAATGTTTACGAACGAAACAACTTGGTGTTGCCTCGGCCGGTTCCAGGCGGCGGTGACATGGTCACCAGGGCAATTGCTGATGCCATGCAAACAGGTGTCACTGATGCAGAAGCTTACAAATGTTCAACATTTGTCGTTCCAGAATCAGCAACAACTGGTGGCGGATCGTTCGATCCATTCTCCGTTGGTGGTGCCACTCAGTCGTTTGATCCAGGCTTTGGCGCAACCTATCAAGCTGGTGAGCCAGATTATCACGCAACGACTTCAATGGATGCAGTGCCGGAATTAGATCCGGTGACTGGTCTGCCTATTGAAGCGGCCGCTGATGCTGTTCAAGGCTATACAAACGATCCGTTCGCAGCTTCAAGTCCTGAGTCTGACGCTTCTGCTCCGCAACCAACAATGGCTATGCCGGAGTCTCCTTTGGTTCAACATGCTAACTCTGACCAAGTTTTTTCTGCAGTTCAGGGAATTCTTGACGATTTAATTGCTGAATTAAGGCGATCTATAGATTATTATAATGGTCGGGGTGGAACGGTTTCAAGAATCGTCCTTTGTGGAGGTGGATCAAAGTTGAAAGGTCTTTCAGGCTATGTTCAGCGATCCCTCGATATAAAGTGCGAGGTTTATGATCCGCTTAGAAATCTAGGTTTCTCTTCCAAAAAAGTCGGGATGGATTATGTCAACGAGTATCGAGAACAGCTCGCAGTCGCAGTCGGAAACGGATTGCACATTTTGTTCGATTAAGGGGAAACAGTGAAACTAAATCTTTTACCTAAGATCGTCGATACAACGGGCCGCGCAAAGCGGGCGTTTTTCGGCGGAGCGCTAGTACTGATTGCATCAATTGCTGGGGCGTTTTATATGACCACCACTGCATCAGGTCGACTTGCAAAAGCAAAAGAGGCCGATCAAGCTGCGCAACCTGCGTATGATCAGGCTGTAGCCACAGCAAACGAAGCCGACGCTATGATGGGCAAGGCTGCAGTGCGGCAATTGGTTGTCAATACTTCATTAGCCAAGTCAATGATGGGCGCAAGCAGGACTTATCCTGACCTTTACGATTTTGTGAAGCCATATATTCCCGGTTTCTTCAGGATTACCAATCTTGGTGCAACCCCAATTGATGGAACTAGTTGTACTGTCAACATGACGGGAACCGTGAAGAATGCTCAGCAGTATGCTGAATTGATGTTGGCTTTGCTCAGGATTCCAGGTGCAACTGCAGTTACTCGATCTGGGTTCCAGGCAGAGGACAAGGTTGTTCCAGCATTAACATTGGTTGATCAGAAGGGGACCCCAAGGTTTGAGAGTAGAGCTCCAATTCCAGACGATGCGCTTGAGCGATTGGCGTACTTCCAAAATGAAACGTCTCCAACCGGTTTTCTTAATGCAGGAAATTTTGGGAACATGGAAGAGGCAACTGTAAAGGGTGCTAGACCGGGCGAATCGGTTATCGCTGTTTCAGTCACTATTCCTCGAAATATTCAGACACCAAATCCGCGGGCGACGATTCAGAGCCTGGCTGGAACTGGTGGAGCTGGAGGCGCGGCGAGGCCTGCATCTGCAGTAACTCCTCCTCCTGCTGCGGCTGGAAAGAACGGGGCTGGAAGTACTCCAGCAGGAAACGAATAATGTTTAGATCCCTTTATCCAAGAACCATTTGGCTGATTTTCCTGTCACTTTCGGCAATTATTTTGTCGCTTGGTGTTTTCAAGTTCTGGTTGCCAGTGCAAGAGGAAACAACGTTCTATGTAAACCATGCCAACAAGCTCTATGAAGAGGGCAATAAGCTTGGTCAAGCAGTAAAGAAGAGGAATGCAGCGATTGAGGCTGTTAAGTCGGCCGAAGCTGCATGGTTGCCAATTGTGGCGGCTCATACGCCAAGCCAAGTGACTAGCAATGGTGGCATGAATATTAATGTCAATCAGCTACAGTTGCTTCTTGATACAAAGCGATTCCGAAACAGCATTCAAACCGCTCTCAACAATCATTTGAAGATCGGTGGAGTGAAAGTTATCGGGCCGCGAGTTGCCGGCGTATCAGATCAAGATGAGCCAAATGCTGTTCTGGCTAGTTATTACAACTATCCAGGCGTTCCATTCCCAGTTGTTATTCAAGACCTAGGTCAAGTTACCGTAACTGGTACTTATGATCAAATTATGAAGAACGTAAGGGCGTGGGATAATTTCCCAAGGTATCTGGCGGTCGCTCACGGATTGCAATTGCAAGGAACCGCGCCAACATTGACTGGAACCTATAACTTGTCGATCGTCGGCTATATCCGGTACGACGGAATGTTCGGAGCATTGCCTGTTACTTCAGGTGGTGGTACCGGAGGTGGAACTGGTGGCGGATTCGGGGGACCTGGCGGCTCAGCACCAGGTGGACGACCAAGTGGACCATTGCCTGGTGGCGGACCTAGCGCTGCAGGAGTAGCTGGAAACTAATGAAAGCAAATACAAAGTCATTGTCATTGTTAGGTCTCTTTGTTGTGATCGGGTTAGTTGGGTGTGCAGATCCTAACGATCTGCTTGTGACAACAACGCCTGCGCCAGGGAAGCAATTGAAGGAATATGTTCCTTCTGCGCCGGCCGGCGTTTATAAAGACATCGCGAAGTCATTGAATCCAGCCCGAAACAATCCATACATTACATCAACAGTAAGATTCGGGCGGAGAAGTAATCCATTTGCTCTCAATGCTGATGAGAAAGCTTTCGATGTAGCACAAGCTGCCGAGAAGATTGTTATTGATGGCGGAGCATTCGGGAGTATGTATGAAGAGCCTGAAGACAAGCTCCCAGCTGCAGAACCAATGGAACCGCAGCCATATCGAAGACTCTCGGGAATTCTCATTGGAGATTCCGTTTTGGCTATTCTTGAAGAAGGATCAAAATCAACAATCGTTCGACCAGGAATGATGATTCCGGACACCAGTTGGAGAGTTATCTCGATTGATCGAGATAAAGCTATTCTTCGACGAGAAGGCAGTACACGGTTGCCAAGAGAAGTTGAAGTCAGATTGGAAGTAGGTCTTCCATTCCAAGGTGGCAACGGCGGATTTGGTGGTGGTGCTCCACAAGGCGGAGCGCCGCAGGGCGGGCCACCTCCTGGTGGCGGCGGTGGTAAGAGAGGCGGCGGCGGTGCTGCAGCCGGAGCCAACTAAACAATTTCAACACAACGATAGTAAGATTAACTAAGAAACGATTTAAAGAGAGGAACGTCCAAATTTTGAGGTCAAGAAACATGAAAATTAAAAACATGATGATGGTAGTCGCACTTGCGATGACAACGGCTTGCATGACCCCGCTGGCA
>Ga0194055_10000552_pt1 | contig 30402 bp, 29 predicted proteins | sample SepL449m_MetaG_FD_155482 | JGI IMG/M metagenome (GOLD analysis project Ga0194055, IMG submission 155482) | Anoxic zone freshwater microbial communities from boreal shield lake in IISD Experimental Lakes Area, Ontario, Canada - Sep2016-L442-9m | ecosystem: Environmental > Aquatic > Freshwater >... | reverse complement strand
GGCACACTCACCACAGGCGAAAAGTCCGGGTAGTGACGAGTGTCCGAAGAGGTCGGTGCTGATGCCACCGGAGTGATAATGCTGCGCAGGAGCGACCGGAATGAGGTCATGGCGCGGATCGATTCCGTGTGTGAGACACGACTGCAAGATAGTGGGGAAACGAGTGGGCCACTCACCACCCAGAGCGCGCGCATCAAGCCACATGTGCTGCGCACCTGTTTCGCGCATGCGACGCATGATGGCCTTCGCCACCACATCGCGCGGTGCTAGTTCCTCAAGCGGATGCACACCCACCATGAAACGCACGCCGTCGTCGTCGACCAATGTTGCGCCTTCACCGCGAACGGCCTCCGACACCAGCGGTTGCTGGCCAGCAGCCTCAGGTCCGAGCCACATCACCGTGGGGTGGAACTGTACGAACTCAAGATCGGAAACCGCCGCACCAGCACGTAATGCCGCGGCTACGCCATCGCCGGTGGCCACTCGAGGGTTGGTTGACTGCGAGAAGACTTGGCCGATACCGCCGGTCGCCAACACCACGGCCGGAGCCAAGATTGCGCCCACTCCATCGCGCTGCCCCTCACCCATGACGTGCAGGGTGACTCCTTGTGCGCATCCTCTGCCATCAAGTAGCAGATCGAGCACCAACGCCTGCTCAATGAGCTCGATGCCCGGATCATTGGCGACCGCCTCGACAAGGGCGCGCGAGATTTCTGCGCCGGTTGCGTCTCCGCCCGCATGGGCAATGCGGTCGCGCAGATGCCCGCCCTCGCGGGTGAGCGCAATCTCACCGCTGGCATCGCGATCGAACTGAGCACCGAGTGCCATCAAGCGACGCAGCGCATCAGGACCTTGGGTGACCAGCACATTAACCGCATCGCGATCGCACAGGCCAGCACCGGCCACGAGCGTGTCCTGCAGGTGGTCGGCGGGTGAATCTTCCGGGTCAAGTGCCGCGGCAATTCCGCCTTGCGCCCACCTAGTCGATCCCTGATCGACCGTTGACTTGGTCACCAAGATCACGCTGCGGCCGGCCCGACGTGCATGCAGCGCGGTCGTGAGGCCCGCCACACCGGAACCGACGACCACCACATCGGCTTCCTGCGTCCAGCCTGCTGATGCAGCCGCCAGCCGAAGCGGTAGTCGCGTGGTCATCGTGCCTGCGGAATGGTCACGCGAACATTGTCGATCAAGCGCACTCCACCCACGACAGCGGCCACCAATGCGCGCGCTTCGCCCGCACGCGGCGGCGCTTCGAACTGCGTCGAACGCACCGCAAGGTAGTCGACCTCATCGACCAACGGCTGAGCCGCCAGCCACCGCGAGGCGTCATCCGCGGCGAACTCCGCCGACGCACCGGACTCAAGAGCGGCCCGCACACGTTCGAGCGACTGCGGCACGGCAATCGCTGCTGCGCGATCGCGCGCACTGAGTCGCCGGTTGCGACTCGACATCGCCAGTCCGTCGGCTTCCCGCACAGTCGGGACTCCCACAATGTGAGTCGGAATGAGGAGGTCGGCGACCATCCGACGAATGAGTGCGAGTTGCTGGTAGTCCTTCTCGCCAAACATGGCGGCAGTGGGCGCGGTCACCATCAGCAGACGATTGACCACCGTGAGCATCCCCCGAAAGTGACCGGGCCGTGAGATTCCTTCAAGCGTCTCACCGAGAACACCAGGATCGACCGTAATGAGGGGATCACCGTCGGGGTACATCTCGTCGACGGACGGCGCGAAAACAACGTCAACCCCTTCGGAACGACACAGGGCGACGTCATCGTCGAGCGTTCTTGGGTATTTCGCCAAGTCGCTCGGATCACTGAACTGCAGTGGATTGACGAATACCGTCACCACGATTTCAGCATCGCGTGGCCCCAGCCCGCGGTTTCCGAGCCAGGCGCGTCCGGCACGCACCAACTCGAGGTGCCCGTCATGAAGAGCGCCCATAGTCATCACGACGACGCGCGGGCGTCGCGGGGTGGAGTGCTCGCCATCGGTGGCGCGCGTTCCAAGTCGGGTGCGCAGCCCCTCAAGGCTGTCGATCAACTCGGTCACTCGTCGCCCCCCTGCGGTGGCGTGACATCGCGGGGGCGTGCCAACACATCAAGCAGCGACTCGGCTTGAGCAGCAGACAGCGTGGTGGCAGCAAGAGCACGATCGGCGGTGAGTCGAGCCATGGCCACGTACGCGGCTTGCGCTTCGCGACTCACCCGACCAATTTGTTCCACATGGTCGGCCACTGTTCCGGAATCACCGCGCGCGACCGGACCGGTGAGTGCACGGTCACCCGCCGCCAACGCATTGTCGAGTGACGCGTGCAGCAGAGGAGACACCAGTCGCGCGGGGTCATCGACCCCCGCGTGAGACAACAGGTCAAGAGTCTGAGCAACCAGGGTGATGAGGTGGTTGCTGCCATTCGCCAGCGCTGCGTGATACAGCCCACGGTGTTCTTCGACGATCCAGACTGGATCGCCACCCATCTCAACCACGAGCGCCTCGGCCACGGGGCGTAGGACATCCGGTGACGTCACTCCGAAGGGGCAGCCATCGAGTCGGGCCAGATCGACGCTGGTACCCGTGAAGGTCATCACCGGGTGTAGCGCCAGAGGTAGCGCGCCACAGAGCGTGGCCGGTTCGAGAACGTCAGTTCCGTAGCGACCCGAGAGGTGCACCACGAACTGCCCCCGCCGGAACGTGGCAGTCGAGGCAAGACCTTCGACCAGCGCGGGCAGCACATCATCAGGCACCGCCAACACCACCAGATCGGCGCTGCCCACCACGTCAGGCACGGATACAACCGGTACACCCGGAAGCATCGCCTCGGCACGCACCCGACTCAATTCGGAGACGGCCGATACTGCGACCACCACATGGCCAGCACGACGGAGCGCGGCGCCAATGGCTGAGCCCGCGCGACCGACACCGACTACGCCAACGCGAAGACGCGGCGGTGCTTCGACTGGCTCCTGCACGCTCGCCAGCGTAGTCCGCACCCAGAGCCCAATGAGACTCGTGGCACGATCGGCTCATGCGATTGGCGTCAGCACCGACGGCGGAACCCGCCGACATCGTGCTAGACCTCGACGCAGGGCACTGGGCACGACAGGGCCGAGTGGCCTTTGAAATCGACCTCACCGACGGCATCATCGGTTCCTCTGATCTCATCGCCGGCTTCATGCACCGCGGCGCCGAGAAACTCTTCGAAGTGCGCGACTACCGACAGGGGATGGCGCTGGCGAACCGGCACGACTGGCTTGCCCCCGTCGGCGGCGAGATCCTGCTCGCTCGTGCGGCCGAAGAACTCCTTGGTATGCCAGTACCGCGGCAGGGCCGGCTGCTGCGTCTTCTGCTGCTTGAACTCAGTCGCGCCGCATCGATGCTGGCCTTTCTCGGACCGGCCGCTGCCCCCACTGGCATGCCTGCGGCAGACGAACTGCGATCGAAGGCCGCGGCTGCCCGTGAGGAACTTCTCGAACTTCTCGAGCTACTCACCGGCGCACGTATGCACGTCACTTTCAGCGTGGTGGGTGGCGTGCACAACGACGCACCTGACGAGTGGCTCACGACCGTCATCGGCACCTGCGAGCGGCTGCAGTCGGCAATCTCGTCGACGTTTGTTGACGCGGTTACCTCCGACGCGGTCACCGCCGTGTGTGCCGGCCTCGGTGTCGTGTCGTGTGAATCAGCCCTCGGCCACGGTGCCTCCGGGGTTGTCGGCCGGGCCAGCGGAATCGCACTCGACCTCCGCCAGAACGATCCCGACTACGCAGAGATTCAGCATCTCCTGCCTCACACCGAGGCGACCACCGGCGACGCGACAGCTCGACTCATCTGGATGGCCGCCGAACTGAGGTCTGCTCTGGCGCTGTCAGCCGAGCTCGCACAGCGGGTCACCCACGCTACCGATCGGGCCGTGAACCAGACGCTTCCCAAGGTGCTGCGCGTCCCTGTGGGTTCCACTCTGCAATGGCTTGAGACGCCACTGGGCGCTGCCGGTGCGTTGTTGGAATCGCGCGGCGACCGCGTTCCGTACCGCTATGCCCTGCGCACACCCTCATTCGCGCACGCCCCGCTGTTGGCGGGGGCACTCGTGGGTCACCGCATCGATCAGGCTGCGGCGATAGTCAGTTCGTTTCCGATCGTGGTCGGAGACCTCGACAAGTAATCAGCACAAACGCGACGGCCAGCACAGCGGACGTCACGATCATCACGGGAAAATCCAAAACGCTGGTCGTCCAAATTCCTGCTGTGGGAACAACGCTTACTGAGTAGCCGACAATGAGGATTCCGAAAACATTGTTGGCAATGTGCGCACCGATTGCCAGCTCAATGCGGCCATCGAGCACACTCGCCCAAGCCCAACCAGCACCCAGGAAGAACCACACCAGCCAGGCATATGCCTGAGCACCTTGGGCTTCTGGGTTAGCCAAGTGCGGCAGCGCGAATACGATGCCGCTGACACCAGACAGCACTGCGATGCGCACGAGGGGCTTGGCAGTTCGCCCCGGGCGATCAGTGGCCAAACTCGTCCACTGAATGACGTAGCCGCGAAACAGTAATTCCTCAGCGCTGGACTGCACCGGTATCAACAGCAGCACCACGATGGCGGCGGGAATGAACCGGTCGGCCGCAAACGTCGCTTGATAAGCACCCGGATGCAGCAATGCGTCAGCGAATGAACTCACCGCGAGGAGACCCGCGTACACACCGGCGCCCACCAGAATGCGCCGTACGGAAACGCGCGGCAGACCCGTGACGACGGTGCGCGCAGACCGGTCAAGTACGAAACGCACAGCGAACAGCACGCCGAGGAACAACAGGGCAAACGGAAGCAGGTCAATGAGTAGCCGCTGCCAGTCTGTCCCTCCCGTTCCCTTGGCATTGCCGGTCAGCGCGGAAGCAATGAATGCGGAGAACAACGATCCGACGATGATCCACGTGAAGAGGATGACCAGCAGGCCCAGAATGTAGTAGCCGCCATTACCGCGGCCATCGCGGCTGTGAGAAAGATACGACGGTGCCGCCGAGTCGGACGGCGACATACTCATCAGTCGGGGTGCCGCGTCAGGTAGTCGACGAACACCGCTCGAAAGAGTGGCTCGAGATCGCCAGGCTCGTCGGTGAAGGCTTCGCGAGCCGATTTCACGCTGTCGATAATCGACACGCTGGCGTCACCCAGCGAACCGCCCTCATCGGCCATCTCATCCATTGCCTGAGTGTGCGCCATCAGCGTGAGGAAGAACTTCGCATCTAGGCGCCGCTCCGCTTTGTGAAACGCACGATCACGGAGTTCGGGGTAGGGAAGTTGTTCGAGGGAGTCGTCGGTCATGGCCCGACTCTAGCCGTGCACTGCATCGTCGTCGCCGAGGCCAACCCGGTCAGGCTCGTCTGGTAGTCGACACATGCGCTCAAGCCAGAGACCAACCGCGACCACTGCAAGCGACGCCAGAACGGCAACAGCCGCCGTCACGACTCGTTCACGGCCAGCTTCCTGACCCCATCGCGATGCAAACGCCACAGCGATTCCGAAGTACACACCACCCACAAGCGCCCCCGTGCGCGACGCGGCCATGGCGAGCGCCGCGGTACGGGCCGCGACGAGGGGATCAAGGGGGCGTGACCCGGGGTCGTGTCGCAAGCGGGGCCGAACCATCAGGGCCCAGAAGAGTAAGGCGGCAGCCAACAGCCACAGGGCCAGCGCGGTAGTCCACGGCACCGGCAGATAGCGGCCAGTGAGGACCTCCCACAGGCTCGAGAGCCCCCAGCCGGCGGCCGCGGCCAGAATCGCCACTGACAGGAGCAGCTTGGTACTTGTTGGCGACAGGTTCATCGCTGGTCACCCCAGAGCACATCGTCGGTACGGCGCACGCCTGCCAGATCAGCGGCTGGCAGTTTCTCAAGGCATTGCGTCACCGTTGCGTGCCCGGGAATCACCGCATCAGGGTCAACATCGGCCCAGGGCCCGAGGACGAATGCGCGCTCATGCGCTCGGGGATGCGGAATCAGGATGCGAGGGTCGGCAGACACCACGTCACCGAGCGCCAACACATCAATGTCGAGAGTGCGCGGACCCCAACGAACCTCACGCGTGCGACCGTGTTCGAGTTCAAGTGCGAGCACGCAGTCGATGAGTTCGTCAGGTGAGAGCTCGGTGTCGGCAACAACCACGGCGTTGACGAAGTCCGGTTGATTCACGCCGCCTACCGGCTCGGTCACATAGACAGCCGAGACCCGCACATTGGTAAGCCCGTCGCTAGCAGCGAGAGCATCAACCGCAGCACGAAGGGTGCCCAGCGCGTCGCCGATATTGGCACCCAGTCCGAGGGCGACGCGACGACTCATTCGACCTGCCCGAGACGAGCGCGTACCACTGTGACGGTGACATCAGAAAACGCCACGGTGATGGGCGCCGAAGGCTTGTGAACTGTGACTTTGACCCGCGCAACACGTCGATCGATAAGGCACGCGTCGGCAATTCGTGAGGCGAGGGTTTCGATGAGATTCACCGGTTCGCCAGTAACGAGGTCATGCACAGCAACCGCAATGGTGCCGTAGTCGACGGTGTCGCCTAGATCGTCGGAAGCGGCAGCAGCCGTCACGTCAACGTCAAGCACCACATCGACTGTGAACTCTTGACCGTCACGACGTTCATGGTCGAAAACTCCGTGGTAGCCAACCGCGCGCAGGCCTGACAGTTCAATGCGATCAGTCACTGGACACCGCCTGACCTGCGGCACGCCACGCAGCACCCACACGCACCGCGTCGGCACTGCCTCGCACGTCATGAACTCGCACGCCCCACACTCCCTTGCTGGCCGCAATCGCCGACACGGCATGGGTCGCATCATCGCGATCAACCACGTTGCGCGCCGCGCCCGAGCTGTCGGCAAGCAGTGCACCGAGGAAACGCTTGCGCGACGCCCCGATCAACACCGGTAGCCCCAGGGAGTCGAGAGCATCACGCTGAGCAAGCAGCGGCCAGTTGTGCCTGACTTGTTTGGCGAAGCCCAGTCCCGGATCGATCACGATGCGGTCGATCGCTACTCCGGCGGCCACCGCGTCATCGACTCGTCGACGTAACTCGTCACCCACTTCGCGCACGACGTCGTCGTAGTGTGCGAGTTCGTCCATGTTCGCGCTATGCCCTCGCCAATGCATGATCACGTACGGGACTGCCAGACCTGCGACCGTCGCCAACATGTCAGGGTCGGCCAAACCGCCAGATACGTCGTTGATGATCGACGCCCCCGCCTCGATGGATTGTGCAGCCACTTCGGCCCGCATGGTGTCGACACTCACCACGAGGCCTCCGGCCACCAGAGCCCGCACGACGGGAACAACCCGCTGCAATTCAACCGAAACCGGAATTCGAGGTGCTCCGGGCCGAGTGGACTCTCCCCCGACATCGACGATGTCGGCACCATCTGCGCCCATCCGCAGTCCGTGCTCAATCGCGTCGCGCTCGACTTCCCACTCACCCCCATCACTGAACGAGTCAGGGGTGACGTTGAGAACCCCCCAGACGAGGGTGCGATCGAGATCGGCCAATTGCTCGGGCAGACCGACGGGGTGCTTCACCGGCCCAAGATCAGCGACATCGCCTCGGCCCGAGTGGCCGGGTCGCGTAGCTGCCCGCGAACCGCTGACGTCGTGGTACGCGCGCCCGGCTTGCGTACACCTCGCATCGACATACACAGGTGCTCACACTCGATGACCACAATGGCACCGCGGGGTCCAAGAATCTCCATCAACGAGTCGGCGATCTGGCTGGTGAGCCGCTCTTGCACCTGCGGCCGCTTGGCGTACACCTCAACCAGCCGCGCCAATTTCGACAGGCCCGTGATACGACCGTCGTTACCCGGGATGTACCCGACGTGAGCGACGCCGTGGAACGGCACCAGGTGATGTTCGCAGGTGGAGTACACCTCGATGTCCCTCACCAACACCATTTCCTCGTGCCCTGCATCGAACGTCGTTGTCAGCACATCTTCGGCTGTCATCCGCAGCCCGCCGAAGATCTCGGTATAGGCACGCGCCACACGCGCGGGAGTTTCGGCAAGGCCTTCGCGATCGGGGTCTTCACCTACCGCGATGAGAAGTTCGCGCACGGCAGCCTCGGCCCGCTCTAGGTCGAAGGGGGGAACCTCGGGCAGGTTCGCGTGCACCGGCTCGTTGGGGTTCATGTCGCGCTTTCTCCCGATGTCGGTTCATCCGTTGCCGGCACGTCGACTGCGGCCTCGTGGGACACACCGCTCGACGAACCGTTCGAACCGTTGGTCGAGCCGTTGGTCGAACCGTTGGTCGAACCGTTCGACGCGGCATTGGCCAGTGCGTTCTTGATGTCGTTCAGGCTCGGAACGAACGGAATCGGACCGCGCTCACTGGGTGCTCGACGTGCCGAGCCCGTCCAGGCCGGGCGGTGAGGATGCAGTGACAACGGCTCGAAGATGCGCTGCACATCTTCCTTGTCGAGCGTCTCCTTTTCGAGCAGTTCAAGGACGAGTGAGTCGAGTACGTCGCGGTTCTCGACCAGGATTTCGTAGGCCTCCTGATGCGCTGTCTCGATAAGTTTGCGCACCTCTTCGTCGATGGCGGCCGCCACTTCCTCGGAATAGTCACGCTGGTGGCCGTAGTCACGGCCGAGGAAGACCTGTGTATCGCCCTGGCCATAACGCACCGCACCGAGGCGTTCGGTCATACCAAACTGCGTCACCATCGCTCGCGCCACCGACGTTGCCTTCTCGATGTCGTTGCTGGCGCCCGTCGTGGGGTCGTGGAACACCATTTCCTCAGCGGCACGGCCACCGAGCATGTACGCCAACTGACCGAGCATTTCGTTGCGCGTGGTGGAGTACTTGTCTTGATCGGGAAGCACCATCGTGTAACCCAGCGCACGACCACGCGGCAGGATGGTGATCTTGTGAACGGGGTCGTTATTGGGAAGCGCCGCCGCCACCAACGCGTGACCGCCTTCGTGGTACGCCGTGATGAGTTTCTCGTGCTCGTTCATCAAGCGAGTGCGCTTTTGCGGACCGGCAATGACCCGGTCGATCGCCTCATCAATCGCGAACTTGTCGATGAGTTTGGCCCCGGTGCGGGCGGTCAACAGTGCGGACTCGTTGAGCACGTTGGCCAGGTCAGCGCCTGTGAAACCCGGAGTACGACGGGCCACGGCGACGAGATCAACGTCGTCGGCGAGGGGCTTACCCTTCGCGTGCACGGCGAGAATCTCGGCACGACCGGCGAGATCGGGCGACTCGACAGCGATCTGACGGTCAAACCGGCCCGGTCGCAACAGCGCGGGATCGAGAATGTCGGGTCGGTTCGTCGCGGCGATGAGAATGACTCCACCGGTGACGTCAAAGCCGTCCATTTCAACAAGCATCTGGTTGAGGGTCTGCTCGCGCTCATCGTGGCCACCACCGAGGCCCGCACCGCGGTGACGACCCACGGCGTCAATCTCGTCGATGAAGATGATGGCTGGAGCATTCTGCTTGGCCTGATCGAACAGATCGCGCACCCGGCTCGCACCCACTCCGACGAACATCTCAACGAAGTCTGAGCCTGAGATCGCGAAGAATGGAACGCCGGCCTCGCCGGCCACAGCGCGGGCCAGGAGCGTCTTACCCGTTCCGGGCGGGCCATACAGCAGCACACCCTTGGGGATCTTGGCGCCGACCGCGTGGAACTTAGCGGGATCCTCAAGGAAGTCTTTGATCTCTTCGAGTTCCTCAACCGCCTCATGAGCGCCCGCCACGTCGGCGAAGGTGGTCTTGGGCATGTCCTTGCTGACGGCCTTGGCCTTGGACTTGCCGAAGTTCATGATGCGCGAGCCGCCGCCCTGCATCTGGTTCATGAAGAAGAAGAGCAAACCGAGAACAAGTGCCACCGGGATGATCGACAGCAGAATCGACATCAGCACATTGTCGTTCGGCGCCTCGACGTTGTAGCCGTCCTTGAGTTGCCCTGCATCGACCTTGGACTGAAGCAGTTGCTGCAGGGTGAGCCCTTGCCCGTAGACGTACTGAGCCTTCTGCTTACTACCGTCGGCGAGCGTCAGGGTGATGGTCTGGTCGTTGTCGACGATGAGCGCGGAGGTCGCTTGGTTTTTGTTGAGGCTGTCGATGACCACGGAGGTATCGACCGATTTCGTGCCAGAAGCACCGGTCAGCAGGCTCATGCCGAGCAGCACGAGAGCGACGGCTGTCACGATCCAGAAGATCGGTCCGCGGAAGAACTTGGCAGCGTTCATGATGAGGGGTTAGTAACCCCTGCCCTCCTCGACTTTCGTGTAGTACCCCGACGGTACACCGGCTGACACGGAAGCGCTCCGTGCGGCTTCCTGTGCAACGTCGCAGGCGGGTGAGGTTGTTCCCTCAGCCCCCGTACACGTGCGGGGCCAGAGTAGCCACCACCTTGAGGTTGCGATACCGCTGGCTGTAATCGAGGCCGTATCCCACGACAAACTTGTTCGGAATGTCGAAACCCACATATTTGACCGGAACCTCGACCTTGACCGCGTCAGGCTTGCGAAGGAGGGTCAGCACCTCGATCGAGGCCGGCTGGCGCGACCGGAGGTTAGCCAAGAGCCACGACAGGGTCAGCCCCGAGTCGAGAACGTCTTCAACGATGAGCAGGTGGCGGCCCTGAACGTCAGTGTCAAGATCTTTGAGAATGCGCACAACCCCGGAACTCTTGGTGCCCGATCCGTACGACGACACGGCCATCCAGTCGTGATCGATATGCGAATGCATGGCCCGCATCAGATCAGACATGAGCACGGTCGCACCCTTGAGCACGCCTACCATCAAGACATTGCGATCGGCGTAGTCGCGGTCAACCTGGGCCGCTAATTCTTGAACACGCGCGTTGAGCGTCTGCTCGTCAATCAGCACTTCCTCGAGATCGCCTTCGACGTCCGAAACGTCCATCAAGACTCCTTCGCACGCGGTGGTGTCGCCGACCTATCAATAATGAGCCTGCCACAGTCACGCCGGGCCAGATACCCCGCGGGCAGGTGCACTGGGCCGCGAACTCGAGGGCTCATCACCATTCGTTCGATGGCACGCACGTGGTCACGCGTGAGATCGCCTACAGGGCAACCACTCTCGGCTGCAAGAAGTCGTACTACGCGCGAGCGAAGGGCGGCAGGAAGCTCGGCCAGCCGAGCCATCGAGGGGTCATCACGAACATCGGCGAGCGCATCGAGCGCCAGCAAATCGAGCAGGTCGGCGTCGTCGCGCAGCAGGTCCGCCGATCGGGCGAGGGCTGCCGCTATTCCTGGTCCGAGCTGCTCTTCGAGCACCGGAAGGGCCGTGCTGCGTACTCGAACTCGAGCGAATGCCGGGTCGAGGTTCTGCGGATCGTCGTGGGCCGTGAGCCCGAGGTCAACAACCGATTGTCGGACCGTCGCTCGACTGAGCCCCAGCATCGGCCGCCGAAAAAGTCCGTTGATCGGTCGCATTCCGGCCAGTGAGCGAGCTCCCGAACCACGTGCCAGCCCGAGCAGCACGGTCTCGGCCTGATCATCACGGGTGTGCCCCAAGAGCACGGCTGACGAGGCCATCTGGACCGCAACCTCGGTCAGCGCCGCCCTGCGCGCGTCACGTGCCGCAGCCTCAGGCCCTGCCCCTCCCGGTGAAACGACGACCGAGACTGACTTGACTATCACCGGACTGAGACCCAGTTGCCGGCACTGCGCCGCCGTAGAGCGAGCAACCTGCGCCGATCCCTCGACGAGACCGTGATCGACCACCACTGCCGCGACCGGACGTGACGTCCGTTCCCCCACCCACGCCGTAGCGGCCGCGAGTGCCAACGAGTCAGCCCCGCCCGAGCACCCCACGACCACCCGTTCGCCGTGGGGAAGGTCAGCGAGGGCCTCCCGCACGGCACCGCGCACGGCGGTGGTCGCGGCCGTCACTCACCGCTCACAACGAAGCCGGTGCTGTGCGCACGCTCAACCCACGTCAGCGGTTCACGGATTTCAGCAAGGGACGGCAACGTCTGGGCCGACGTCCAGATCGCGTTGAACCCGGCCATGCCCACCCGGTCAACCACCGTGCGCACAAAGGCGGCCCCTTCGGTGTACTGGCGCAGTTTCGCGTCGAGGCCGAGCAGGCGACGGATCAGCCCTTCAATAGCGCCAGGAGAGGTGCGCCGCGCATCAAATCGCGCCCGAATGGTCGGCAGCGACGGAATCAACGCCGGGGCCGCCACATCCATCACATGGTCGGCATGGCCTTCAAGAAGTGACATCAGTGCGGTGAGCCGATCGACAACCACCTGCTGCTCGGGACCCTGCAACGCCTCAACGAGCGATCCACCGGACCCCACAGATCGAATCGCCGAGGAGAGTCGGGCAATGACTTCATCACCGCTGAGATCCGAGATCGACAGGAGAGAGCCCACCTCGCTCAGGAGGTGGTCGGCCAGCCACGGGACCGACCCGAACTGAACACGGTGCGTCTCTTCGTGCAAGGCAACCCAGAGTCGGAAGTCGCGCGGTTCAAGTTCAAGAGTGTGCTCGACCGAACGAATATTGGGGGCCACAAGAAGTAGCCGAGGCCGCTCATGAGGTGCATGGAAGGCCTCGTACTGGCCCAGCACCTTCGATGACATCCACGCCAGGATTGCGCCAAGTTGCATCCCGCTCACGCGAGAGCCGACAGCGGCGACCGTTCCCGAACTCTTCGAACTCATCTGTTCAAGTGAGGGCGCTAAAGCCCATCGGAAGCCCTCGGCAGCGCTACGAATCCAGGCCGGTCGGTCAACCACCACTGTCTCGGCGCTGTTGGGCGGACAGTGCAGGCCCGTCACGCGTGCTACGGGATCGACGGCGGCCTCGGCAGCCCAGCGAAGGTCGGCCACCACAGAGCGTGCTTCCTCTGACGTGACGGACGGTCCGGGCGATGCGAAGCGCACGGCTGTACGCACGGCCAGATCCCAATCGACGAGTTCGCCCACGCGGTTGACCTTACGCGTGCTCCCACCTGACACGGCAGTAGCGCAGTTCACCGGCAGCCGCAGGCCGCCACGGTGGCCGCGAATTCGTCGAGGTCACCACGAGCGGCGTCGATGTCGGGGATGCCACTGGCCAAGGCCACAAATACCAGCAGTCGACCGTCGCGATCACGCGATTGGCCGGCGAGCGCCGAGATTCCGGTCAACGTTCCTGTCTTCGCTCGTACAACACCGCGGCCGGCGCGAGTCGCGGTGTTATCAAATCGATTCGCAAGCGTGCCGGTAAATCCCGCCACCGGAAGTCCGACCGACACCGCCCAGCCCACGGAAGCCGGCACATCAATTCCCTCCGGGGCACGCCCGGTGACGATGACCTGAAGGGTGCGCGCCAACGTGATGGCCTGCATGCGGTCGCTGCGCGCAAGGCCACTGCCGTCACTGACCTTCATTCCTTCGGTCGGAATGCCATACGCCTCGAGCACCTGCTTCATCGCACGCGCACCGCCCGCGAATGACGCCTCACCCACCAGTTTGCCGCCAGCGAGATGAGCAAGCGCTTCGGCCACATCGTTGTCAGATTCAGTGAGCGTGTAGTCGGTAATCTCGGCGATGGTGGGCGACAGCACGTGTGCAATCTCAGGTGCGTCGGTTGGCGCTGCGACCCGCTGAACACCTCGCGCGACATCAATACCGGCATCACGAAGCTGTGCGGCGAAGTATCGTGCGGCACTTGCGGCCGGATCGGACACGCTCGTATCGGATGTTGCGGATTCGCGTCCCTGATCAGCTGACAGGGCCGTGACCGGCGCGATGGCTCCGCTGGTGACCAATACCGAATTCCACTCGGGTGACAGCGTGGGACCGGTGAACAGACTGTCGTCGAATGCCACCTGTACCGACGAGACTCCCTGCTTGCCGAGGGCTTTCCCCGTCAATTCAGCCAATTGATTGAGCGACGCCGTTGGAACGCCATCGATCAGACCTTTGGCACGGCCCAGCGTCGCGTCGCCCGCGCCAATAATCACGACCGTTGACCCGTCAAGCACCACCCGGGTACGCAACCTCGTGTCGGGTCCCAACACGCTCAACACCGTCAGCGCGGTTGGGATCTTGAGCGTCGAGGCAGGGGTGCGAGCGATCGAACTGCTTTCGTAGAGGAGCGACCCGTCGGAAGGGTCGAGAACGACGGCCGACACCGCTTCCCAGGAACCGGCGTTGAGCACCGGTGCCACAGCGGCAGTCACGGCGGCAGGTGAGGCCGGCGGCGCCGTGGTTCCGTCGACGGCCACCGGACTTAACACCGCGCTGGCTCCGACCGGCGGAATCGATGGAGCGGCCACAACGAGCGCCGGGGCCGCGGGCGCCAGCGCGACCACGCAGGCCACAGCAACCGTGGGCACCAGCACGTAGCCGAACCACGCGGTACGGATACCGAAGATGCGCGAGGTCATCACACGAGGGTACGTCAGAAGATCGACCGCTTCCGGCACCCCTCGCGAGCCGACCATGGTGTTTGTGGCGTCAAAGAGCCGCTGGGTACGGAACAATGCACACAAGCGATCGCCATCTTTGGAGGAGTTGCAGTGGAGCCCATGAAGTTCGATGTATTCGTTGAGATCCCGGCTGGCAGTCGCAACAAGTACGAGGTCGACCACACCACCGGACGCATTCGTCTAGACCGCATGCTCTTCACCTCAACCCGTTACCCGCACGATTACGGGTTCATCGACGACACCCTGGGCCTCGATGGTGACCCGCTCGACGCCCTCGTGCTCCTTGAAGACCCCACGTTCCCCGGCTGTGTCATCCGCTGCCGCGCCATCGGAATGTTCCGCATGACTGACGAAGCGGGCGGCGATGACAAAGTCATTTGCGTGCCGTTTAACGACCCCCGCAAGGAACACATCCGCGACATCCACCACATGCCCGAATTCGACAGACTCGAAATCCAACATTTCTTTGAGGTCTACAAGGAGCTCGAGCCAGGCAAATCGGTTGAAGGCGCCACGTGGACAGGACGCGTGGAGGCCGAGGCAGAAATCATCGAGTCACAGAAGCGCTTCCTGCTCACTGAGGGTCACTAGGTCCTTCGCTTGCCTTCCTGCCATTCTTCTTTGAAGGTCCACATCGTCACTACTCTGTGTCACCAGACTGTCCCGCCTAGCGTCACTCGTCCTGCAATCTCCTCCTCGTCTGGCCCAACGCTCATGATTCGCGCAACGGTTGCCGATGAACGGGAGGACAGTTGAGATGCGAATGTGGGACGGAGGGTGATGGAGAACAAGCCGATGAATGACGTTTCCGCACCGCGTGCCGCATGGGACGGCGGCTTGGCTCAGTCCGTACTCGATGCCCTTCCTAGCCTGACCCTCGTGGTCAATCACGGCGGCGAAGTGCTCGCTACCAACGAAGCGTGGAAGTCTTACCAGACGGCCCATGCACTTGACGTGGAAGAAACAATCGTCGGCTCGAGTTACGTTGACCAGTTGCGCAACGATGCCACCACCCAACGATGGGCCATTCAGGCTCTCGCCGGAGTCACGAGCGTGCTCGCCGGCCGGATGATGTCGTTCGAAATGGACTACGACCTCCTGCTCGCCAACGTCGATCGCACCTTCAGCCTGTCAGTCGTGCCGCTGCCTGCGGGCGGGGCAGTTGTCAGCCACGTTGACATCACCTGGCGTAAGTCGCTCGAGCGACAATTGTCACACCGGGCGACCCACGATGCTCTCACCGGCTTACCGAACCGGATGCTTCTCACCGACCGGCTCACTCAGGCAGTTCAGCGTGCAGCGCGCACCGGCAAGCAGGTGGGCGTCCTGTTCTGCGACCTCGACCAATTCAAGGTGCTCAACGACACCCTCGGCCACGCGGCCGGCGATCAGGTCATTGTTTCCGTGGCTCGCCGCCTTCAGTCGGTGTGTCGCACCAACGACAGCGTCACGCGATTCGGCGGCGACGAGTTCGTCATCGTCGTCGAGGACATCACATCCGAAGACGACGTACGCATGGTCGCCGAGCGCCTGCGAGATGCCGCCACGGCACCGATGCAGGTTGACGGCGTCGACCTGTGGTTCGGCACGAGCATCGGAGTCGTTCTCACCGCGGGGAGTACGCGTGCGTCAAGTCGCGACGCTGATGACTTGCTACGCGATGCCGACACCGCGATGTACCGGGCGAAGGACCTCGGACGAAACCGCATTGTGTTGTTCGACAAGTCGATGCGCGAGGAAGTGGCCTCACGACTCGAGCTCACAATGTCGCTGCGCCACGCAGTGCGCCGCCACGAGTTGCGACTGGATTACCAGCCCGAGTTCAGCTGCACTGACGGTCACATCGTCGGCGTCGAAGCGCTCGTGCGGTGGCAACATCCGCAACGCGGACTGATCAACCCCGTCGAGTTCATTGAGGCGGCCGAGGAAAGCGGCACGATCATCGAGATCGGTTCGTGGGTACTTGAAGAAGCGTGCCGCCAAGCAGCGTTGTGGAGTGATCTCACCGGACCCGGATTCAGCGTGGCTGTGAACATCTCGAGCAAACAGTTATCCGAGCCAGGCTTTGTCGATCACGTCCGCGACTGCCTACGGCGTAACAATCTTGAACCGTCGCGGCTGGTGCTCGAACTCACCGAAAGCGCGCTGATGCGCGATCCTGAAAGCGCCACCGCCGTTCTCATGGCGTTGAGTGATCTGGGTGTCTGGATCAGCGTCGATGACTTCGGAACTGGCTACTCGTCGCTGTCGTACCTCCAGCGATTCCCAGTCGACATTCTCAAGATCGACCGCTCATTCATCGGCCGCATGCTCGAACACCCCAAGACCACGGCTCTCGTGCACGGCATCGTCGATCTTGCTCACGCGCTCGGACTGCTCACCGTGGCTGAAGGCGTCGAAGTCGAGGAACAGCGACTGGCTGTATCCAGAGCAGGTTGTGACGCTTTCCAGGGCTACCTCGCCGCCAAACCCCAATCGGCCGAGGCCATCTCAACGATGCTGACCGAGCGGGCAACGATCAGCCAGCCCCTTGCCGTCTGATCAGCCTTCGCAGTAGCGCTTGAGTCCCTTGGTGGCACCCGACAGGGTGTCCTTCATCGACTTCTTTACCAGGAAGCCGGGCAACGGAATGGCCGGATCGACTGACAGCGAGAGCGTCGCCCTAGTGCTGTCACCGAGATCCTCCAAGACCCACGATCCTGTGCTCTTCTTCTGAGCCATGCTCGGAGCAGCCAATGACCAGGACATGCCGTCGTCCGAATGCTCGTAGAGGAGGTCAAACTCGTCTTTCGCCAACTTCAGATCGTTGACCTGATGGGCGCTCGTGGGCCGGTCGTACTCGTCGACCTCCGTCACTTCACAGCTGATCAGTCCGGGAAACCAGCCAACCTGCCCCGGAAGGTCGATCACCGCAGCGAGCACGGTGTCGAGCGGCGCGTTGATCGTGATGCTCTCTGAGCCAGAAGCCTCTCCCATGACTGGCACGTTACCGCCACGGCAGAGGCTCCGTCTGCTAGTTCGAGGACGACTACTCCTTGTGCGTTCCGAGAATCCGTAGAGATACTCCCGTGAGCACAAACAGCAGGCCGAGCAGCACGGTGAGTGCCGCGACCCCGAAGGCAACGACTGAGGTGAACAATGACGCTCGCAAGAACGACGCCGTCATTGCGACCTGACGCAGTGGGTCCTCTTTGCCCAGTTCGGCGTAGGTCTTGCCACCGGTTGCATCACCGGCGTGCTTGGCGATGACCATGGCCTCGCAGTACGCAGTAAAGGGCCCGCTTACCGCTCGGTCGGGAAGGCAGGCGTCCTTTGAGGTGGTGATTTTCTCTGCTGCGAGTGTGGATGAGATGGTGAAATAGGTGCCGATTCCGGCGAGGGCGAGCACGATGCCCACAATGGCCAAGATCGTGCCGATCGTGCGAGGCGCCTTACTCAGGGCCCCGACCGCGGGTGCGGCAGGAGAGGCAGCAACGTCGTTCGACATATGTCCTCCGATGTGATGGGTACTACGTCCCACCATGATCTATGGCTCCACGGTCTAGATCCGGCACCCGCTGCTCCATCTGGGTGCGTGTCGCCTAGCGCGGCCAGTCAGCCAGGGTGTCGACGAACATCGTGCGAACTGATTCAACATGGCGGTCGACGGTCGCTGGCTTCCACTTGGCAGTGCTCACCGGCGGCAGCACAGCGACTTGCACCGTGCCCTTGGCGATGAAGATCGAGTGCGATGGAAGCACCTCCCCAGCATTACGAATTACGACGGGAACCATCGGTACTCCCGCCTGCATCGCAAGGTGGAACGCCCCCTTCTTGAAGGGCAGGAGCCTCGGCGTCGACGAGCGAGTGCCCTCAGGAGCGATGATCAGCGACTGACCCGAGGTAAGGGCATCAACGGCAGGAGCGAGCGCCTCGCGCGCGGCGACACTGTTGCTTCGGTCAATGTAGGCGATGTCGGCGAGCCATCCCATTGGTGCGAAAAACGGGTCTCGAGATAGTTCCTTCTTGGCAACAGCCGTGAAGTCACGGCGCAGAAGAGCCGCGAGAATCACGACGTCAAGCTGACTTTGGTGATTGAACACAAACACGGCAGGACGTGCGGCCCACAAGTTCTCCTCGCCCTGCACCTCCAGCTCAACGCCGGCAGTGGTGAGTGCCAAACGAGAACCGACGGTTGCCGCTACCTCAAGGCCGGTAGCCCGATTACGGTTGAGCAGTCCCAGCACTCCGCCGAGTGCCACTCCAGCGCCCATGCTGCTGTACGCGGCCACCGTGCGCACCAGATTTTCCGGGGAATGCCGGTGTCGGTGCGTGAGGTAGGCCACTGGCCAGTCGCGTTCGGCGGCCGTTGCCTCAAGGTCACTGTCGGGATTGAGCGGGCGTGGATTTCCTGAAGACTCGAGGAAGGGCACATCTTCGCCGCCATTGCTGTACGTGTACGAAATATCGAGATCGATTCCGTTCGCTTCCGCGAACTCACGCACGGCATCAGCTTTGTTTTCGCCCCACAGAATCGGACCAGCCACAGCGCCGGTCAAGATTCCGTCTTCCTCATGAACTTCGGTGCACAACACGTGGTCGATGCCAAGGTCGAGCGCCGCCGCGCGGGTCTGGAAACTCGTGGCGGACGACGCGAGTACCACCGTGTGGCCACGCCTGCGGTGCGCTTCCAACAGCACGCGAGCCTCGGGATAAACCATGCCCGCGACACGCGACCGGAAGAGCCGATCACCGAATTCCTCAATCTCGTCGACGGAGCGGCCGGCGAGAGCGCCGACGCCGATGTTCATCAATTCGGTGACGTCGTGTCCGCGTCGCTCGACATTCACACTCTCAACAGCAGTGCGCAGAATTTCAGTCAGACCGATATCGCGATTCTTCAATCGCTCGCGGAAATACATCACCGCGGAGTATCCGTCAATGAGAGTTCCGTCGAAGTCGAAGAATGCACCCACCTCTGGCCCGACCGGCGAATTCTCTACTTCCTCGACGAGCACATCAATATCGGCCACGTCATCCCTCCTGCATTCGATCGAGCACCAACTGTCGCAGACTTCCGGCGCGGCGCACTGCATCGCGAAGTTCATCGGCAAAAGCCCGGCGCGCCTGCGCTACTTCATCCCCACCCGGGCTGAGCAACCCCCGGTTGTCAGCGAGTCGAAGTGCACCGGACATGAGGTCCTTGGAAATCGACTCGGGACTGTGTAGTTCGCGTTGAAGCCACCGCTGGTGAGCAACACCGAGGCACTCAGTGACCAGAGCGTCTCGGTTGACCGGTGTCGAAGGCTCGCAGGCCGCAAGTCGATCGGCGGCAACGAGATACCCCTCGAGGATGGGACCAATCACCCGGTGTGCCAGAAGCAACCCCGTTGACTCAATCGCCGCATGCACTCCTGCAGCGGTCTGCTTCGAGTCCTGCCACCCGGGCGCTGCGAGTTCGACCTCAGCACGCAACTGCTCGGAGAATTCGGCCTTGGTGGGGAAGAAGAACTCGTACTTGAGCAGATCACGAAGTGCCAGAGCACCTTCCCACGTGGTGGCGGTGATGTCGGCGGACCCGACTTCGGATGCGCGCAGCATCGCCACTTCGCTAATGGCTCGCGTCACAAACCAATGCACGAGGGTGTTGCGATAAAAACCCGCCTCATGTTGGCGATCGGCAGCGATTGAAAACACCGGTTCGATTCCACCGGCGTATTCTTCGACCACTCCTTCGCGCACCAGAGTTCGCAACGCTTTGAGCAATCCGTCGGGGCGAGCGATATCGACGTCTGAGGTGAGCGGCAGCGAGCGACGTCTCACGTACACGAGCAAGGGGTCGATGATCGTCTCGATCTCAGGCAGCGTTAACGCGCGCCCCTTGTTGTCAAGCAGCGAGAACGCGATCAGTGCGGCCGGCGTGATGGGAGTTGCGTCGTTAATGCGGTGCGCGATCTCGAAAGCAACCCGAGGAACAACCGTGGTGGGATCGGGTGATCCGGCGCGCTCACGCGCTTCGTTGATCGCGTCACCGAGCGAGAGTGGCTCACCGAAACGAACATGGGCCTTACCTCGACCTCGTGACTGTGCTCGGGCGAAGGACCACAACCAACCCACACTCTCAGGACGTTTGTCGCCGCCACCTTCTTCAGCAGAGATGGCACCGACTTCATGTTGTTGGTCATAGACGATCGATACCGGCACGATGATGACGTCACCAGCGTCTGCGTCGTTGGCTGAGTGCGCATCAACGAGGTACCGCAGCACTCCCATTCGTGGCGGACGCAACTTCCCAGTGCGCGTGCGACCACCTTCGAAATACCACTCTAGGTTGTCGTGCGAGCGCAGCATGTGTCCGAGGAGAAGGCGCATCATTTCCGGGTAGACGGGGTCATCACGGGTGCTGCGTCGGATGAACACAATGCCCGAACGCTGAGCTAATTCCGAGAATGGCCACAGCGCGAGGTTGACCCCACCAAGAATGAAGTTTGGCGGAAAGCCATTTCCTAGGAGAACGCGCCGAAGCACCAGCGGATCAAGGTACGAACGATGATTCGGCAGAAATACCAGTGAGTGGTTGGTCGACAATTCGCGCAGATGAGGAAGCGCCGATGTGTCGACGTCAACCGAGTAGGCACGAGTGAGCCATCGACCAAACTTGTCCCAGAGTGCGGTGGCGCGGGGTGACAGTTGGGAGGTCATCTCGTCGAGGCATTCGCGTGCGTCACGTCGAATGTCGTCTTCGGTGCGACCTGTCTCAACGGCGAGCATCGTCACCCGCTCGTCGAACAGCGGATTGGCCATCACGGCGCTCACGGGATCAACCTGTCCCATCAGTGCCCCCTTCCCAGCGCTATCCAGAAACGTCAGCCTAGAGCGGAGCGTGTCACCTAGGTGACACAAGGTGGACTTTCGTCCTTTCATCACCGTGCCCGCGGCGCATAGTCTTCAGCGAAGGAGGTACGTGTGAAGAGGATTCTGGGCTTGATCGTGCTGCTCGTCTTAACGGCTGTCGGCCTCTTCTGGCCTGTGTTCGGGCAATTGGCTGCATCGACGTCAACGACGAACGGTAGCGACCCGGTGACCTTCACCCGGTATCGCGCCGATCTGGCGATCGCCGATGACGGCCTACTCACTGCGCGCGAGACCATCACCGCCAACTTCCCTCTCCCTCGGCACGGCATCTTCCAGTTCTGGGACGTCAAGGACTCAAGCGACTCACACAACCGCTACATCCCAACAATCACCTCCATCACCATGGACGGCAAGCCCGTTCCGTACGAGGTGTCCAAGACCGGTGGCGACCGCTACGTCGTGGCAAAGATCGGCAACCCCGATGAATACGTTGACTTCGGCGATCACACGTACGTCATCGACTACACCATTCCTGGCGCAATCTCACCTGGCACCGCGGGCACCGGAACCTACGAATCGAACGAGGGCGACGTCTCCGGCACTGCCCCGTCCGACCTCTACTGGAATGTCGTGGCACCCGGGTGGCTCAACGACATCACCAAAGCCGACATTCACCTCACCTTGCCCTCCGAGGCACTGGGAGTGCAATGCACCGCAGGCACCGGATTCGGCCTGAGCGCTGGTCGAGGGCCGTGCGGTATCGAGGGAACCGGAACACGCACGGTCACGCTGACTGCGAACGACATTCCCGCGCAATCGGGAATGACCGTTCGCATTCCTATGGCAATGACACCACCGCCGAGGATGTCCGTGCCGTGGCCGGTGTTGTTTGACAAGGTGCTCGGCACGACCTTGCTACCCGCGCTCTTCGTGGGCCTACTCAGTCTCGTCGGCTTAGCCCTCGGAATCGCGTGGAGTTCGAGCACACGCGAGTCGGCACCGGGACTGCCCGTGATGTACGCACCGCCCGAGGGATTTGGTCCTGCGCAAACGGTGTACCTCGCACAGGAAGACACCGGAGGCAAGGCGCTTATCGCCACACTGCTGCACATGGCCGACCGCGGATTGGTGAAACTCGACCACCGCACCGACGACACGTGGCTGGTCACCGGACAAGCAACCGCCGATCAGTGGTTGGCAACCGATCCCGCCGATCGGGCCGCAGGATCAGCTCTCGGGGTAATGGCAACGCAGGGCTCGTGGTTCCTGGCCGACGGGTCGAAGGACGCAGGCGAATCGTTGCTCGACGCTCAGAAGTCGATCGACAAAGAAGTTCAGTCGTGGAGCCTGGCTTCCGGGTTTGTCTCCAAAGACAAGGGCGCGCGTCTAGGGTGCTCGGTCTGGGGACTACTGGCTATCGCAGCCATCATCGGCTTCATCGGTTGGCGCTGGCCAACGATGTGGGGCCTTCCTTTTGCGGCTTTCGCAATCGGCGGCAGCGAACTACTCAACCCCAAAGCCATGACGCGGCGCACCGATACCGGTCGGCGGGCATGGTCAGAATCCGGCGGTTTCAAGCGCATGCTGGAGACGCCCTCAAGCGAGGAACGATTCGATTTCTCAGCGCGCAAGGACCTGTTCATTCCCTACATCCCCTTCGCAGTGGCGTTCGGAGTGGCCGACAAGTGGGCAGCGAAATACCGCGTAGAAACCGGTCAGGAACCGCCCGTTCCGCTGTGGTACCCCATCGGAGCCGGCTACGCCTACTCATCGTTGTACGACGGCAGCGCGGGATTCAGCTCATTTGATAGCTCACTGGATTCAGCCATCAGTTCCTACCAGGCGTCGCAGTCGTCATCGAGTGGCGGTGGCGGCGGCAGCTTTGGTGGGGGTGGCGGTGGTGGCGGCGGCGGATCGTGGTGATCGACTAGAAACGGAACCGTTTCGCAGGCACACTCAGTACATACCCGACCGTGAGGACGTGATCGCACATGTGGACCTGGATCATCCTGATCATCATCATCGCCGTGGTGCTCTTTGGCATTGTCGGCTTCAACAAATTGCGCACTACGGATATCAAGGCGCAGGAAGCCCTTGGCGGTATCGACGTTCAGTTGACCCGTCGCGCCGACCTCATTCCCAACCTTGTTGAAACAGTGAAGGGATACGCCGCACACGAGAAGGGCGTATTCGAAGAGGTCACCAACGCGCGAGCGCGTGTGCAGAAGGCAGCAGCCGGTGGAACCATCGACGAAAAGGTCGCCGCTGAGGCAGCCCTCGACAAGGCCATCGTCAACGTCAACGCCGTCGCTGAGAATTACCCCGACCTCAAGGCGTCGACGAACTTCCTTGATCTGCAAAGTCAACTCAAGGAGACCGAGAACCAACTCGCCTTCGCGCGCCAGTACTACAACGACGCCGTCTCGACGCTCAACCAACTCGTTGTCACCATTCCGTGGATGTTCTTCGCAGGAATGGCTGGGGTCAGCAAGCGCGAGTTCTACAAGGCTCCCGAAGGGCAACAGAACCCGCCCGCCGTCAGCTTCGGGTGAGTTCAACCGACGCCTACGCCGCACACAAGCGTGTACTCGTCGATTGTGATCCGGCAATTGGCGTACGCAATCGCGACCTTGACGATGGGCTTGCCCTGTTACTTCTTCTCGCCTCCCCTGTGGAGCTTGAGGGCCTGACCATCAACTTCGGAAACGTCGCGACCGATGTTGGCCTTTCGGTAGCTCAGGACCTACTGCAACGCGTCGGCTCATCGATTCCCATCGTGGGAGGAGCAACGAGTCGCCATGACCTCGGTGTGAGTAATCCGGCAGTCGACTTCTTGATCGACTCGGTTCGCGCGGCCCCAGGCGAGATTTCTTTGCTAGCGCTCGCGCCACTCACCAACGTTGCCACGGCGATGACTCTCGACCGCACATTTGCAGGCAACCTCCGCGAGATCGTCATCATGGGCGGCTCTTTTGGCTTCAAACCGTTTAAGTGGGTCGGCGAGTTCAACTTTCACCTCGATGGCGCTGCGGCAGCGCGAGTTATCTCTGCGCCCGTGCCCAAGACGCTCATCACCATGGATGTGTGCTCGCAGGCCGTGGTTCGTCAGGCTCAGCTCGATCGGGTACGCACGCATACTAGTGAATTCGCGACGTACCTTGGCGACGCGATCGAACCCTGGCTGTCACTCAATCGCCGCGTCTTTCGCCGTGCCAAGGGATTCTTCCCTTGGGATGGTGTTGCTGCTGCGTACCTCCTTGATCCGTCACTCTTTGACAGCAACGCGGTCGCTATCGACGTTCAATCGAGTGGACTTCGGTCTGGGCGCCTAGGCATTAGTGATCGCGGTACAACGATCAACGCACCCACCCGACTTGATGCCGATCGATTCATGACGCTCTTCATGGACGCGCTCATCAGTTACTGCTGACGGGTTCGGCACCAGGAGACCAGGGCTGCCCGGGGCTACCCGGGGTCGCTTGGCGCAATACCGGCCGCGAGGAGAGCGTCGAACGACGGAACGAAGTACGACGAACTTGAGACAGCCGACGTGTACTGAGTGAGTGCATCAACCTGCGAATCCTCGCCGCCATCGACTCCGAACATTCGGTCAAGCATGCGCGTGACTCGGCTCTGATCGGCGGCGATACCCACGAAGATGTAGCCACGCTCGGTCACCGATCCAAATGGCGCATTACGCCGCACAATGTGGAGTTCTTCACCGTCAACTTCCAAGACAGTGCGGGCTACGTGTGATGTGACCGGGAGTTCGACGAGTTCGACCGAATCGCGTTTGGTACGGCCGAACACCGCCTCCTGTTCCTCGATCGACAGTGCCTCGAACGCTTTCTCCGGCGCGTTTACCCAGCGCTGAATGAGGACCGTCGTGCCCCCTGCGCCCTTCTGGCCATCGGCAACGAACGCTGCCTCCGGGGCCTGGAAGGGGCCCGGGTTTTCTGTACCGTCGATAAAGCCTTCCCATGTGCGACTGTCTTGCAGAACGAAGCAATGCTGTTCATGAGCAAGCGTGGCCACCGAGTCAAACATGCGCGTCACCTTCACTGCGGACGACAGGACGGTGGAGTAGCTGGCGGCACAGAGCCACACCCACACGTCGCGTTGAGTGGCCGGAACTGCGACTGCACCCTCGCGGGTCGACACCGAAAGCGCCGGCCCAAAGTGCGCGGGCGTCGTTTCCGGCGCAAGGGCATTCCAGACATCGGGCCCGAAGCCAACCACGATCGAGACTGCACCCCCAGCAGATTGCACACCCGCACCCTCTGCCGCATTCTGTTCGCCGGTGAATGCCGGATCCCACAACTGGGCAACCAGCGCAATCACGTCGCCCGTACTCGCGTCACCGCGCAGCACAAACTCAAGGTGGTACTGGTGCGGCGCCGTTGGAATGAGAACCGGCTGAGGTGTCGCCATGTGCTCAAGGTTAGACGAGGCCCTCTAACGCGGGCGGTATACGTCAGCACGGTGATCGATACGCACGATGACGACGAGTTGCGCGGCATCGTCGATTTCGTACACCACTCGATATGGACCGCGGCGTGCCGACCAGAGCCCGTCAAGATCACGCCGAAGCGGTCGCCCAACACCACGAGGAGCGTTGCTGACATCACCCAACAGGAACTCCACCACAGCCGCAGCGGTTGATTCGCCCAGCCGGTCGAGTCCGCGGAGCGCTGGTGGCATCACGAGAAGAGCGAAATTAGCGCTCTCCACCGAGGTACCGCCTTCTGATTTCCTCTGAATTCAGTCCTTCACCGCGGGCCGCAGCCTCGCGGCCCTCTTCAATTTCCTTAAGCGCCTGCGGATCAGACAGCAGATCGAGCGTCTCCTCCAGCGAGGCGAGGTCCTCCACCGATATGACGACGGCTTCCGCGCGGCCGTGACGCGTGATGGTGACTCGATCATGGGTTGAGGTCACCCGGTCAACGACAGCCGACAGGTGCGCTTTGACCTCAGCGAGTGGGAGTTGTTCCGATGGAGCCATGACCATAAGTATGACCTGATTTCGTTCGACGGACAAGGCTCCTAGAGTCTGCAGCGGCGCCCTCTCCGCCTTCCGAGATATCCACAGCGGCTAGCGGTGCAGCCTCGAATCGCTGAGAACTCGGTCGAGTGTTGCCACGAGGCGGTCGGCATCGGCCTCGGTCCACACCAGCGGAGGCTTGATCTTGAGCACGTTGTGGAAAGGGCCGTCGATACTGACCAGAACGCCGAGGTTCTTGCACTCCTCAATGACGAACGACGCCTCAGAGTCGGCGGGTTCGAGCGTGGCACGATCGCGCACGAGTTCGACGCCGAGGTAGAGGCCGAGCCCTCGCACGTCACCGATCAGTTCGTGTCGCTGCGCAAGTTCACGCACTCCCGCCTCGATGCGGGCACCCACTCGCAGCGCGTTCGCTGGCAGTTGCTCACGTTCGATGACGTCAAGCACGGCCAAACCCGTTGCCGCTGATACTGCATTTCCGCCAAAGGTGTTGAAGTACTCCATCCCGTTGGCGAACGAAGCCGCAACCTCCGGCGTCGTGACGACAACCGCAAGGGGATGCCCATTGCCCGCCGGCTTTCCCATCGTGACGATGTCGGGAACGAGTCCCTGGGTTGCGAAGCCCCAGAACGCCGGACCCACGCGCCCAAACCCAACCTGCACCTCGTCGGCGATCATCAATCCACCCGCGGCGCGAATGAGCGTGGCGGCCTCCGCTAAGTAGTGAACGGGCAGAACCACTTGACCACCGCACCCGATCATCGACTCGACGATCATTCCTGCCACTCGCCCACCTGCGTCATCGATGCAGCGTTGCACGTCAGCGGCATAGGCCAGCGAAGTCTGGCGCGAGTAGCCACGGAATTCACCGCGATACGGATCAGGCATCCTCGCCGTGTGCACCCACGGCGGTGCTCCCTGCCCACCTCTACCTTGGTTCTTGTAGTGGCTGACATCAATGAGCGCCTGCGTGTGACCGTGATACCCGTGCTCAACGCACACCACGTCCTTCGCTCCAGAATGGGCGCGCATCAGCCGCAGCGCGAGGTCGTTCGCTTCGCTCCCTGAGTTCACGAAGAAGCACACCGACAGAGATTCGGGAAGGGTCGCGGTTAAACGCTCGGCGTAGTCAAGAACAGTGTCGTGCAGATAGCGCGTATTGGTGTTGAGCACAGACATCTGTCGCTGCGCGGCGTGCACGACATGGGGATGAGCGTGACCCACGTGCGCCACGTTGTTGACGCCATCGAGATAGGCGCGTCCCTTGTCGTCGTAGAGGCGCGAGCCGATTCCGCGCACAATGCGCAGTGGTGACGCGTACGAGACGCTCAGGTTGTATCCGAAGAGGCGCTGACGATCGGCCGCTGTTTCTGCAATCGGCCGTTGCGGTGTGGGGACTGAACCCGCCGGGAGGGCCAGGAACAGGGCAGGATCAGGAGAAAGTTGCATCCACATTTCATGCTGCGACGGAACCGCCACGCCGGGGTAGTCATGCTCAAGACCCATCAAGTCAACGATGACCTGCACGTGCGCGTGCGGCGCCCAGCCTCCGTTCACCGCCGGCTCACCCACCCAGGCAAAGACTGACCCGGACTCAACGCGTTGCCCCTCAACGAGATGGTCGAGTGTGCGACGGGCTAGGTGACCGTACAGGCTGAAGAATGGAACCCCGTGATCGGTCTCGTGCTGCAGCACCACCATGGGTCCGTAGTCGAGTGGCGTGGCGTTATCGCGAACGATGCGAACAGTTCCCGTCAGCGGTGCATGAAGTGGGGTACCTTCCGGTACCCATACGTCAACACCAAGGTGAACCGTTCGCCACTCCGCTGCCGGATCATCGCCGGGCGGAGCAAAGGCAGGAGTCGTGTAGACCAGTCGCGCTTCGCCGTACCCGCCGAGCCCCACGGCGTCGGCGCCGCGCATCGCCCCGATGACTCGTGCCTCGAAATCCTCAGGAGATCGTTGGAGATCATCAGCGGAAATCCACGGGCTTCCGACAGACAGGTCAACCGGCACCGTGTTCAGTTGCTGCCACGCGGTACCCAACAGTGGTGACGACTCAACCTGTTCGAGGTAGGCAACGACCTCGTCGACGGCTGCATGCGCGACGCGCCCACACGCCCAACGCAGGCGGGCGTGCGCGACTTCCGGATTGATGTCAAGAAGTCGCTCGAGTGTGCGCCAAGCGGGCGCCTCGCTGACAACGAGATACGGGTCGTCAGGTCGCGCGGCGCTCTGCACTGCGGCATTAGTGACGCTCAATGACAACCGCGCGAGCACAAGGTTCCACGCCACGGCAAGTTCATCGTCGGTAAGCGGGAACTGCGAGTCGAATCCAGCGAAGACATCACCCACCGCCCCGACCGGGTCGCCAGCGTCCATCGCAACATAGGCAGCCGCTACAGCTGGCTCGGCGACGACGGCGCTGAACACCATGTCACCGAAATCCAGCAGTCCGGTAATGCGCTGCATGCGAGCTGCCGGATCATCAGTGCGTGCAGCCTCGACAAGGACGTTACGATCGTTTGCGTCGCCGTGGATGATCGCCTGACGCAACGCGGGGAGCCTCGGAACGACTTCCGTGTCGAGGCGCACAAGAAGGCGCTGCAGCAGTTCGGTGCGCTGGGGATCGGTGACTGCTACGCCTCGCTCGCGCACGACCTCGGGCGCCTTCACCACATCCCAGTAGAAGTCTCGATGCGCTGCGGGATGATCGAAACCTTCGAGTGATTTCGCGAGGCGACCCAGTACGGTACCGAGGTCAAACCGTAAAGCCGTCGTTCCGGGAAGTGCCTCAATCAGCAGCGTTCCTGGCAGGTGATCGAGAAGTCGCACCATGTGCCCGTCAGAGGTTTCGATGAGTGCACCCGACAACGCGGCATGTGCACCCTGAACCGGCACACCGCTCTCACCTGCCCGCGCGGCCACGGCCATTTGAGCTTCGAGAACGTCGCGGGTCTCCGAGCCATTGGCCACCTTGAGAACAAACTCGCGGCCGTCACTCGCCTCGATACGGAAATTGCGGTCACGCTCACTGGGCAACGACGTCACTGCCCCATCGATGCCGAACAAGTCGCGCGCGATGCGTTGAGCGTCGACGACGTCCACCGTAGGAGTGTGATCGAGAAGTGCCATGCCCACAGGCTAGAGGTCAGATCTGGTGGGCCGTAGAAGGGTGGAGTTCAGGGCTTAGCAGTCGACCGGTGTGAGTAGCCCGGTGGTGACGTCATAGAAGGCGCCCGCCACAACCACGTTGTCCGGTAGCAGCGGGAAACTGCGAATCCGGATGACATCGGAAATGAGGGCGTCGCGCGGGTGCGCCGTGGTGCGAAACTCCAAGCTGCGCGTATCGACACCGAACTCGTTGGCAATGCGCGCGTGCAAGGTGGCCTCATCGTTGTTGCTCATCGCGCAGTCAGTGTGCGGCATGACCAGCACACGCTTCACGCCCAGCAAATAGGTCGCCAGAACGAGAGTGCGCAGGACGTCTTCGGTGACCCGAGCACCGGCGTTACGCAGAATCTTGACATCGCCGAAGTCCATCCCCACCACGGCTAATGGGTTGATGCGCGAATCCATGCAGGTCACGATCGCGAGTCCTCGTCGAGCCGTACCCGTGAGTCCGAGTGCGTCGAATTCGGCAGCGAACGAACGGTTCGCGTCAACGACGTCACCAAACGCATCAAGTGGAAAAAGTTCGGGCTGAGAAGATCCTGCGAGATGGTGATGATCAGACATGCAAAAAAGCCTACCCGTTCGATCGGCTTAGTGCTCTCGCGAGTAGTGGGCTGCAAGCGGACCAATTCCGAAATCGCGACGAGGATCTCGCCACACCGAGTGAACATGCTGCGCACCCCGTTGAGTGTTGTCGTACTCAACCATCACGGTGTCGCCTTGGACCCGGTAGTAGTGCCCCTCACCTGGCTCACGCGAGCCTGCCCAGAGGAATCTCAAGTCACATAGATCAGCGTCAGAGGCGTACTTCGCCGCCTCGTCGGAAGCGAGCGCGGCAGGAAGACGATTCACGTAGAGGTCAAGGAGTGCCTTCAACATCTCCCGCTGCTCGAGGCGCAGGTCACCTGCGATCAGTCCGCGCGGTACACGAGTAAGT
>Ga0194055_10000547_pt1 | contig 30499 bp, 26 predicted proteins | sample SepL449m_MetaG_FD_155482 | JGI IMG/M metagenome (GOLD analysis project Ga0194055, IMG submission 155482) | Anoxic zone freshwater microbial communities from boreal shield lake in IISD Experimental Lakes Area, Ontario, Canada - Sep2016-L442-9m | ecosystem: Environmental > Aquatic > Freshwater >... | reverse complement strand
GGGGCGTTGTGCTCACCCAGTTTCGGGATTGCCTTCGTGGTCATGACGATCGGCTATGCCGTTCCGATGGGCCTGTACGTCGTGGAACGCAATAAACGAGTTCCCGATTCCGGCAAGGTCCTGACCCGTCGACATATTCGCGCCGTGACGATTCGGTTGTTATCCAAGATCGGCGTTCAGATTGGTTCGCGCGAACAACGCGAATCTGTGGTTGGTCCGCCGATCAAGCTGATCGGGAAGTCGGGCAAGGGTGCCGGCGAAATGGATCGATCGCGGCAGGTCGAAAGTTCCAAGGGCTATCTCGCAGCCAAAGAACTGATCTACGATGCCATCCTGCGTCGCACGACCGACATCCATATGGAGCCAAAAGAAGACGAAATGTCGGTGCGGCTGCGTATCGACGGCGTGATGTATCCCGCCGAAGCTTTTGACCGCCCCATGGGGGATGCGCTGGTCAATATCTTCAAAGTCCTGTCATCCATGGACATTACCGAACGCCGCAAGCCTCAGGACGGCAGCTTCCGTGCAGAAATGGAAGGACGCCAGATCGACTTCCGTGTTGCCACTCAAGGCCTGCAGGGTGGCGAAAAGATGGTCATCCGTATCCTCGACAAGGGTTCGTCAGCCAAGACGCTGTCCGACTTGGGAATGCGGAAGCAGATGGTCGAGCAGCTTCAGGAAATCGTGCACCAGCCACACGGGATGATGATCACCTGCGGTCCGACCGGGGCTGGTAAATCGACGACACTGTACGCCGCGCTCCAGGAAATCGATGCCTACGAAAACAACATTATCACGATCGAAGACCCCGTCGAATACAAGATGGCCAACGTCACGCAGATCGAAATCAACAGCAAGGCGGGCCAGACGTTCGCCGGTTCGCTACGAAGCGTGCTGCGACAAGACCCCGATATCGTGATGGTCGGTGAAATTCGCGATGGTGAAACAGCAAAGATCGCCTGCCAGGCAGCAAATACCGGTCACATGGTGTTCTCAACATTGCATGCCAACGACACCATCGCGGCACTGTTCCGATTGATCGACTTGGAAGTCGAGCCGTTCCTGCTCTCCAGTTCGGTCTCGGCGATCCTCGGACAGCGACTGGTTCGCAAGCTCTGCAACGATTGCAAGGAAGCCTATAAGCCAACGGCGGACATGTTGCAGAAGATTGGACTTCCCGGAGATAAGGTCGACAAGTTCTACCGGCCACCAGCAACACGCGAGGCGACCTGTCCCACCTGTAACGACCTCGGCTACGTCGGGCGGATCGGCGTCTACGAATTGCTGGTGATCACCGACAGGCTGCGAGATCTGATTCGCGAAAATCCCAACCTGACGGCGATCAAGGCGGAAGCCCGCAAGAACGGGATGCTGTATATGAAAGAAGAAGGCTTGCGACTGGTCGTCAAGGGTATTACCTCGGTCGACGAAATGATGCGGGTCGTCAAGTAGCGATCGATTTGAACGGGTTGGTCGTCGTGCCGGGTACGACGAACGGTTTCTGATTCCGATTTGCCAAGTAAGTTGAGTTTTTCATGATCGACGTCGGTTGCCTGATCGTGATTGGAATTATCGTGTGGTGCGTCGCAGCCGAAGGGTTGTGGGGTGCTGCCCATACATTCTTGTGCGTCCTGATTTCCGGACTGCTGGCGATGAATTTCTTCGAACCGCTGGCGGGGATTCTGGATGGACTTCTCGGGGGCTGGAAGGGCTATTCCGATATCGTCGCGCTGCTGGGACTGTTCATCGGGTTCATCTTCGCACTGCGGCTGGGTACGGAACAATTGTCGCCGACGTTCATTCAGCTCCCATCGACGGTCGATCAGGTGGGACGCTGGGTTTTCAGCACTTTGACAGGTTACGTCACGATGGCCGTTCTGTTGACTTCGATGCATACCGCACCGTTGCCTCGCGAATTCCTCGGATTCAAACCGGAACAAGCGGCTTTTTTTGGTCTGGCTCCTGATCGTCAATGGCTCGGCTTTACGCAGTACGTCACCGAAAAACCGTTCTCGCACGTCAAGTATTTCGACTCCAATACCAAGACAACCATTACTCATGCGTTTGATGGCAAGTACGAAGTACTTGGTGACAAAAGTCAGCCCTATCACAACACGATCTGGCCGTCGTTCCCGATCAGGTACGCCATGCGTCGCAGCTTGATTGGTGGGCGTCAAGGCCCTGTTGCACCGCCGGTTCAAGTCACTCCGCCGGCACCAGCTGCTGGTGGTGGCGGAGCTGCAGGTGGCGGTGCCGCTCCAGCGAATCCAGGCTTCTGAACCCTGGCGATCGTATCGGGCCGTTCCTACGGTGAGGCCATCGTGGGCTTCCTTTAAACGGGTTGCGCCCGACACGTGACATCCCGCTGAACAACGTCATGGCCAAAGCGCCATCCAGACACTGGCGGCCCAAGGCTGCCGCCAGTGCCACCCACAACCAAGCGCAAAAAGGACGATGGCCCGCAGTTCCAGTGCTACCAAATGTGACATCCGGGTGTCGCTACGATATGCTCGATGCTCTGCATGTCTCCTGATGGCCAATGCCGTGACGGTGACGAAGTCTTGATGGGTGTCTGCATCTTGAGGGGAATTCCACATGAAGACTGCCACCGGAGTGACAGTGATCGAACATGGTCAACTGATCGACGGAACCGGCGCTAACGCCATTCCTGACGGGGCTCTGCTGATTGAGGACGGCAAGATCACCTATGCCGGTCCCGCGAGTCAGTTGCCTCCTGTTGGTCCCTCGGCTACCCGGATCGATGCACACGGGGGCACCATCATGCCAGGCCTGATTGAAGCGCACTTTCATCCGACATACTTCAATGTCTCGGCACTGGAAGATCTGGATATCAAGTATCCCGTCGAATATGTCACGCTGCTGGCGGCCTGCAACGCCAAGCTGGCCCTCGAATGCGGTTATACGTCCGCTCGTAGCGGCGGGAGCCTGTTCAACATCGATGTCTGGCTGAAGAAGGCAATCGAAGCAGACTTGATGCCAGGGCCTCGCATGGCGACGAGCGGGCGCGAGATCTGTGGGGTCGGGGGATTGATGGACTGGAATCCCGACTTTCGCAAGATCAGTATGGATGGACTCGTCCTGCTGATCAATGGCCCAGACGAGGCTCGCGCGGCAGTTCGTAAACTGGTGAAGGACGGTGTCGAATGGGTGAAGACATATCCCACCGGTGATGCCGCGTCTCCCGACATCAACGATCATCACACGCTCTGCATGACCTTTGAAGAAATGCATGCGGTCGTGGCCACGGCACACAATCACGGGCTCAAAGTCACCGGGCATTGTCGCGCGACGCAGGGAATCAAGAATGCTTTGCGCGCCGGCTACGATGCCATCGAACACGGGACATTTGTTGACGACGAAGCTCTGGAACTGATTCTGCAACGGGATGTCCCGGTCGTTCCTGCACTCTATTTTGAACTCGCCAGTATTGAGCGAGGTCCGGAATTCGGTCTGCCTCAAGCCGTAATCGACGGACACCAGGAGACACTCGATGGAGGTACGGAAAGTGCCCGCAGGATTCTAAAAGCCGGGGGACGGATTGGCCTGGGGGGCGACTATGGATTCGGCTGGAATCCCCACGGCGATTATGCTCGAGAACTGACATTCTTCGTCAGGCACGTCGGATTCACTCCGCTCGAAACCCTGATGTGTGCTACGAAGACGGGCGCCGAGATCCTGGGACGGGCGCACGAACTGGGAACACTGCAAACCGGGAAACTGGCAGATGTGCTTGTTGTTGATGGTGATGTTCTGGCTGACATTTCCATCCTGGAAGATCGTTCTCGCTTTATTGCGGTCATGCAGGGTGGCCTCGTCAAGGCGGGGCGATTGCTGCGTGCATAGTGCGTTGTCACGGCTAAATTCGGGGGGTACGACGGACTGGAAGTCCGTCGTACAATTTCAGATCAACCCACAAATTAAGTCTGGACGCACTAGTCTGCTTTGTCAGATCCCCTTGGAGAGATCATTCAACAGGGCGACGTAGTTTGAGAAGACGCGGAAGATAATGAAGACGATCAGGAAGGCGACCAAGCCCCAGATCACCCACGCTAATGCTGCGGTCATGGCTGATAGACTGCGACGTGCCTCGTCTTCCAGTTGCGGGCTGATTCGCTGCAGGGCTTCTGGAACGGTACCCGTTTCTTCGCCGACACGGACCAGTTCCAGATAGTCGCGCGGATACAGGCCTGTTGCGTGCAGCGTCGTCACCAGGTCTTCCCCTTCGCGCACCATACCAACCGTTTGAGGAATCGAAGCAATAAACGCTCCGTTGGCCGTCGCCTTCAAGCTGGATTCCAGACTCGGTTCAATCGGCATCCCCGCCTGTTGTGTCAACGCAAAGGCCCACGAGAACCTGGCCACGGCGAACGATCTGAGACATCCACCAACGACAGGGATGTGCAGCAGGAATGAATGGACAAACGTCTGTCCCTGCAGCCCTTTTGTCAGCATCTTGTAGACGATGAATCCCGTCGCCGCCGTTCCGAAGCAACCTGACAGCCAGAGGATCGCTCCCTGAGTCCCGATCAATCCTAACCCCAGGATGTCGGTCGGCTTTTCGTTCGGACTGCCGCCAATCATTCCCAGGATCAGAATGAGCAGTGCCACGATCATGATCGCCGCGACCAGTTGAAAGATTGGCCAGGCGATGGCACTGAGAAATGTCTGTCGCAATCGGACCAGATTATCATAGTGTTCTGCCAGCGCCAGCAGAACTTCGGGAAGAGAACCTGTCTGTTCGGCGACATCAATCAGGTCAATCATCAGTTCTGGAAATGAACCTGCCTGTTCCCGCATGGCAACAGCAACCTGACTGCCACTACGCAGATCTTCGACAATCTGCTTTGATGCCCGTTTCAATTGAGGATCGAGTGACTTCGAACCAGCGATTTGAAAGGCCTTCAGGATGTTGACGCCGGAATGGAGCATCGTGCTCAGCGAACGATTAAATATCGCCAGAGTCTTCCAGGACAACTGCGATCCGCTGAACACTCCCACGGCGATCTCCTCAACAACCGGCCAAATTCGCGGCCGAACACTCGTCCATTCATGGTCGATGATGGTAGCATTCTTGTGCCAGACACAATCCCGATTCTACCACCTTGATCTTCAGGAAGCTTATCATGCCGCAGTACCGCTGGCTCGCGACTTTTCTTTTGTCGGCCGTTTGCCTCTGCGGTCGAGTTAATGCAGGGGTCCCTGCATTCGAAGCCAAGGTGATCGATCCGGATATTGGCGTCGTCTGCTATGCGGTCACCAGTGCCGATGTGAATGGTGATGGCAAACTGGATATTGTCGCCGTCAGTGAAAACCGGGTCCAATGGTACGAAGCACCGACCTGGACCAAACATATTATCATCGACAACCAGACGGAACTCGACAACGTCTGCATTGCCGCCACGGACATTGATGGCGATGGTCGAGTCGATTTTGCTCTCGGGGCTGGCTGGATTAAATCAAATACCGGCACGATCCAATGGATCACGCGCGGTGCGAAGCCGGACGACAAATGGTCTGTTCACTTTATCGCCAAAGAAGTGAGTACTCATCGTATGAGTTTCGCGGATGTCCTTGGCAAAGGAAAACCTCAACTCGTCGTTTCGCCGCTCAATCGCAGCGTCGCACCAGCCGGAATCCGGTTGATGGCCTTCGAAATCCCCGCTCAGCCCAAGACCGATCGCTGGGGAATGTCGATCCTCGACGAGTCCTTGAATCGAATGCACAACCATACTCATGTCGACTGGAATGGCGATGGCAAGCTGGACACGATTACAGCCAGCCAGGAAGGGGTCTTTCTGATCGAACGCAAAGGGGATGGTTTTCAAAAGACGAAACTGGGACAGGGAGCCATCGGCGACAAGCCGGAAACTCAGGGAGCTGGCGAAATTCGCGTCGGCAAACTCAAAAGTGGTGGCCGATTCCTGGCGACGGTGGAACCGATGCACGGAACCAGCATTGCGGTCTATACCACGAAGCCGGATGGATCGCTGCCGCTGCAGCGGACAGTCATCGAAGACACGTTAAAAGCAGGACACGCCGTCTGGGCGATGGATCTGGATGGTGACGGAGCCGACGAAATCGTGGTCGGTCATCGGGAACCTGGCACTGGAACGGTCAAAGGCCCCGGCCTGTATGTTTATTCCTGTGATGACGAAGCCAATCGGAAGTGGTCCAAGCACGTGATCGACGATGGCGGAGTCGCGGTGGAAGATGCTTTGGCCGCTGACTTCAACGGTGATGGAAAACCAGACCTCGTGGCTGGCGGCCGCGTGACGCACAATGTGAAGTTGTATTTGAATCTTGGGGTGCGCAAGTAGGGGCGGCTGGGTTAGTGCAACGCGGCGTTTGCGATGGGAATTATGGGAAGCATGGGAATTATGATTCCTGGCGTTAACGGCGCCGTAAATGACATTATTCCCATGCTTCCCATAATTCCCATCGCCAGCCCAAGCGATTCCCCAACCAACTAACCCGCTGCGCAAAACTGAAAATACACCTCAGCCGCCTGACGCAACTGGTCAATGGCGATCCATTCATCCTTGGTATGTGCCTGGGCGATATTACCTGGCCCAAACACAACAGACGGGATACCGATCCGTGCCAGACGCGAAGCGTGAGTTCCATACGGAACGCCGATGATCTGGCGTGGCCCGACCACGGTCGAGATCGTCTGGCTCAATTGCTGTGCCAGTGAACCGTTCAGGTCGTCCCCCAGTGCCGGACTTGTGCAATAGGGAGCTTCGTGGACGAGTTCGAAGTCGAGGCGTTCGCGCAGGTAATCGGCAATCTCGGCCTGGACAGCCAGATTCTCTTCGCCAGGGATGACTCGCCGGTCCAGTTCAATGACACATCCATCGGGAACAACGTTGACACTACTTCCACCGGAGATCAGTCCCACACTCAAAGTTGCCGGACCGCACAGGGGATGAGCCGGTCGGGAGCCGGGTAACCATGCGGCGTATTCTTCAAGCAGTCGCAACACCTGGGCCATCCGGTAGATTGCGTTGATCCCTTCCGACGGCCGGGAACTATGGCAGGCCCGGCCTGCAGTCCGAAGTTTCCAGCGCGTGGCACCTCGATGAGCAACAACGATATCCAGTTCGGTCGGCTCCGCGACAATCGCTACGTCGGGTCGTTGCGGGCACAGGCGATATGCCGGAGCCTTGCCTGTCCAACTGGCTGCCAGATGATTGATCCCCAGGCTGGTCGCTTCTTCATCACAGGAGCAGGAAAGAACGACATTGGCCATTCCGGCGGGCCGCTCTGTCGCCAACCGCGTGAAGGCGGCCAGCATCGATGCCATTCCCCCTTTCACGTCACACGATCCGCGACCATAGATTCGACCATCCTGCTCGGTCGGCTCGAACGGTGAAATTGTCATTCCATCGACGGGGACAGTGTCCTGATGGGCATCCAGCAGAATCGTTCGAGACGACTTCCCACCATCCAGACGAGCGAGAACATTGGCGCGACCCGAAGTCATTTCGACGATTTCGAAGGGAACATTCAGACGACTCAGGTAGTTTTCGAGGTACGCGGTGACACGCCCTTCGAAAAACTCGGGCCCTGAAACATCTCGTCCCATGGGGTTCACACTGGGAATCGAAACCAGGTCTTTCAACAGCGGCAGCGGATCTGTCATCAAGGAGCCCCAGTGGCTGAAGGAGAAATCGGAAGCAGCCCGTGTTCGTTGTACGCTTGAACGGGTTACTCTGCAACACTCGCTCGAACACTGACTGGAAAGGATCGGTATTTGGAAGTCAGTCCGAATGCAGGACAATCAAGGTGCGCCGAAAGCTCGATGAATCGACCTGAGCATCGATTGTTCCAGTGCTTCGTCGCGCCCCTTGGAGACCCACCCGGACGGCGTCGCCTGTCCGACCACGGCGTTCAGATCGCGCTGCAGCAGACTGTCATCAAGAAACGTGGCGGCCCCTTGCAAGTTCGCCGCCTGGGCAACATCTTCCAGTTCTTTGTGAGCTTCCACTCCTACCAGGTATCCCCCCTGAACGGGCGTAATGCTGACGTAGGCTTTGCGCCGGATTGACTGCAGAGTGCTCTCCATGCGATTGGCGCTACCGACAGAATCGCGATGCCACGGTTCCAGAACACTGGCACCCGTCTTGTAGCGAGTTTCCAGAACTCCACCCAGTTTGTTTTCGCGTTCAATTTCAAACAGGTATTCGTGAACGACATCGACCGTTCGTTCCCAGGCAACTTCGTGATTGTTGGCTCGCACAAACACAGGATTGGTGACAGGAGTCGTATAGCCTTGAATGGTGGCGCAGCCGCTCGACGAGGCAACGATCATTGCCACGATCAGCATCATTCCGTTGATGTGCGGTCGATGAACCACGCTTGTCAAATCCCCTACACTTTTTCGGTTCTTCGGTGACCTGGATGTCCACCGATGAAGGAACGTAATGTGACAGGCATTTCAATTTCACTCAAGACCGGTTCGAATGCAGCACAACCTACACGGACACAACATCTTACGTCGAAAACAATGCAAACCATCCGTTCGCATGGCCCGGTCCGGCATGGAATACCAAACAGCGGGCGTACACGAAGGTGACCCTCGCCGTGCTGCCTGATATTGATATGCTCCGGATGTCACGGATAAGAATTTGAGTTTGACTGACAGCCGCAGGGCGCTTGCCCACGGTTCAAACCGAAATGGGTGCCACGGTCTTGGAGTCTGCGACAAGGCCGTGTCTTCGATGGATCTTGAGAATGAGCGAAACTTCATGGAGATGGTGAAGAGATCTGTTACATGATGTCGAATAATCAACTGTTGCAACGCTGCGTCGAAATGGCATTGGCCGGAATTCATCGCGAATTTCCGTGCTTTTTTCCCGTGGTGATCGATGCACCGACGAACTTCATACGGCCGCGCGACTGGACGCCTGCTTTCTATGGCTGCTACGACTGGCACTCTGCCGTTCACAGTCATTGGTTGCTGGTCCGCTGGTTATCGATGACTCCGCCCGATGTACCAATGGCTGCCAGAGTCCAATCGGCGCTGGCCACCAGTTTTACGCCGGAAAACCTGGCGGGTGAATATCGCTTCCTGAGCCATCCGCTACGAGTTTCTTTCGAACGGCCGTACGGCCTGGTCTGGCTGCTGCAATTGACTGCTGAACTGCGAAAGTGGAACGACTCAATTGCCAGAACCTGGCTCGAGGGCCTTCAGCCTCTCGAACAACTCACGGTCCGCCGTTTTCACGAATGGCTGCCCAGGTTACTGGCTCCTGTACGCACCGGGGAACACAACCAGACCGCCTTCGCACTCGGGTTGCTGGCAGACTGGGCTCGCGATGCCGCAGATCACAGTACAGCAGATCTCGTTTGCAGTACGGCAATGCGGTTCTACTCGTCGGACTGCAATCTTCCGCTGTTTCTGGAACCCTCGGGCCACGACTTCTTGTCACCAGCCCTGGCAACAGCGGACCTGATGAGGCGGGTGATGAGTCCAAATGACTTCAGCGCCTGGTTCTCAACGGCGCTACCTGGCTTTCCGCATGAAAAAACATTGCAACCGATGCCCGCACCGACAGATCTTCAGGATGGAAAAGCCGCTCATTTCGCGGGACTCTATTTCAGCCGCGCCTGGATGCTCAACGGAATCGCCTGCGGGCTGCCAACGAGCGATCCGCGTCGCCCAGGCCTTACACGTCTTGCCCAGGAACATCTCGACGCTGGAATTCCGATGCTGGAAAGCAACGAATACTCAGTCACGCATTGGGTTGGTACTTACGCAATGTACGCGCTCACTACGTAGGTCTCATCTCCACAGTGCCGCTTCCAGTGTAATTCCCGGACCAAACGCCAGCGAGACGCACGGACGAGGAGAATCGGTTTCTCGCAGTCGATTCAAAATGAACATGATCGTCGGTGACGACATGTTTCCGTACCGTTCCAGGATCTCTCGAGACGCTGTCAACGCGTGTGGCGGTAACTGAAGGGCCGCTTCACAGGCATTCAAAATGCGCGGGCCACCGGGATGAATCGCCCACGAACCGACCTCTTCAATCGACAGGCCCAGGGAAGCCAGCCACTGCTGCAGCCAGGGCCGTAGATTTGTTTCGATCACCTCAGGAATCTTTGGTGATAATGTCATCTGAAAACCGTGATCGCCAATCCGCCATGTCATCAGATCGGCTGTTTCCGGAACAACAAAACTCTGTTGTTCGACCAATTGCCAGTCGGGGCTTTTCGTGACTTCGGAAGAATCTGCGATCAGCGCGGCGGCACCGTCAGCAAACAGGGAATTCGCGACGATCTGCTCGGCACTGGTCGTGTACTGCTGATGAAGGCTGCAGAGTTCGACACAACAGACCAGGACACGCGCGTTGGGATCACTCCCGGTAAACGCATGAGCCACGCGCCACCCATTGAATGCCGCGTGACATCCCATGAATCCCACATGCGTCCGGACGATATTCCGCTTCAATCCCAAAGTGTCGAGCAGTCCCAGATCGAAACCGGGTGAAGCAAACCCGCTACAGGAGACGCTGACCAGGTGTGTGATCGATTCGGGTGCGACACCTGAGGATTCGATGGCCTGTTGTGCCGCTCTTGTCGCGAGGGCCGTGGCCTCGACTTCATAGCGCTGCATGCGGACTCGCGTCGTTGGCCCCGAATCCGCCTCGTTGGCCGCAGGACTATAGAATGACTGCTTCGCACGGTGTTCACTCGGACGGTGTTCACTGGAACCGTGACCACTCGTTGCATGTCCCTTTGAAAAATCTCCGTTCGAACTGCCATCGACAAGAATACTGTGACGCGTCTTGACTCCGGATCGACGATAGAGCGCCATGATTGCAGGGCCGCGGCCGATCACGTTGCCCCACATCTCGACGGCATGCAGGGCCGAATCTTCCTGCGTGGCAAAACCTTCAGGCACAACCGCGCCCCAGCCCCGGATGGTCATCGTCATAAATGGCTTTCTGTTGTCACAGTACAGGGTCGCGGATCATTGATTCGGGAAATTAACCAGCGGGGAACCGCGGGAACAAACTGACCGATGCGTAACAGCACGCGGCTTAAAGTCGGATAGCGAAGCGTTGCCCCCAGGGTTCGCACGGGCCATTGCCGCTGTCGTATGGCTCGCGCATAACTCGTATTCCAGTTTTGGGCCAATTGAGGATCCCATTGACGAACTGCTTGCTCGATCAACGGTGCGGACAGCCAGGCGCTTTCCAGTGCGTTCGCCATCCCCTCGCCTGTGAACGGCTCTACGTAACCTGCGGCGTCACCGATCACAAACACGCGTTCGGTAGCTACCGTTCGGGCGTGACTGGTCAAAAGAGGCGTTCCCTGCCAGTCGATGGAATCTGCGTTCTCGACAAATGGCAGTCCTGCGGAAGCCAATACTCGTTTCAGTAGCGCAGCGGGGCTTTTCGCGGATTTGAGCGACGCCGGAGAAATCGCCGCCGCGATACTCAGTCGCCCATTCTCGCAGCGGGCCAGTCCTGCATACCCGTCGCGACCGACAGCCATCGCAATCGTGCCAGACCGAACGCGTTCTTCGAATGCCGGTCCCGGATGGTGCAGACAGGCTCCAATTCCCAAATGAGATCGTGGTGAAGTCTCGGCGGCGAGTTCCGGAAGTTGTCGTGCAGCGGACCGCAGTAAGCCATCAGCACAGACGACACAGGCCGCATCAAACTGGCTGACATGCGAGCCATGCCGGGCCGTCACCACCCGCCGTCCAGCAATACACTCTTTCTCGATAACCGCCATTGTCTGGGGAACAAAATGCACCCCAACGGCGATCGCAGCGTTCAATAGGTGCTGATCGAGCGTGCGGCGACTGAGTGAATAACCGCCGCTCAGTGCAAACCGAGAGACACGACCGCCAATATGAACTTCGAAAGCATCCAGTGGAACGGCACCAGCATTTGTCGGCAGTTCACCCAATCCCGCCTGAGCCAGTTGTGCGACGGCACGTGCACTGAGGCAACCGCCACAAACTTTATCGCGAGGAAACTCTTTGGCGTCGATCAACAACACCGCGTTTCCACGCTGAGCCAGCAATCGAGAGACCAGCGACCCGGCAGGGCCCGCCCCGATGACAATGACATCCCACGCCAGACGATTCGGAAAGCTCTGTGGCTGTGCGTCCTCATTTGCGACGCCGACCGGCCTTTTGGTGGCAGGTCTCGATGGATCAGCAGTGCTTTCCAAACTGCCAGGTTCGGTCATTCGCGACTCCACCTGAGTAGAAATCGTTCTGGCCAATGGCGTCGAATCTGGATCTGATTCAGCCCAGCCTGACCAGCGAGTTGGCGAGCTTCCTCCATCGTGAATGCGGCTCGAACAGACAACGGACCATCGTTCCAGACAATGCGTGATTGAGTCACAATTCGGCAGCCAATCCAGCACATCAGGTAGCCCAGTCGTGTCCTCAGCAAGTCATCTACCAGGATCGCGCGTCGAGCCGCCTGCGCCATGTTCTTCATGAGCAGAACTGCGTCCGACTGATCCAGATGATGCAGGAATAGCGAACACAGGATCACGTCGTACCGATCAGGGAGAGGTTCATGCAGGACATCATGCTGAAAAAATCGCAGGTCCAGCATACGCCGCTGCCGAGCAAGTTGATATCCCAACTTCAGAGCGGTCTCGCTGATGTCACACCCTTCAAACAGAATCGGCAGACCATGTCTTTTCGCCCGACCGGCTAACCGGACGATGACATCACCACCTCCGCAGGCCACATCCAGAACTCGTAAAGGCCGATCAGCGGATGCGGAGCGTGCCAATGTCGGCAACTGTCGCCACATCGCGGGGACACCGCCACTGAGCCAGTTGACACGTCGCAACCCCGCCAATGCCGCGTGATGTGCGGCTTCTTCCAGGCCGGGCTGGTCCATCAATTCGGGCTGCCGGTCGCGGTGCTGCAGAAACGTCATTTCAAAATCCTTCTGCGGCTTTTACGCGTTTGTCGTGTGTTCCCTCGCGATTCTATCAAACATGGATTTGAGACGGGTGTTTGTGAGTGAGAATAAACGGATCAATCGCTATTGCGACATCGGACTTCGGGAGTCAAACGATGTCTGTGGAGACGCTCAAAGAACTTGGCTGTTGACCCGGTCAGTGATGCAACTCCCTCAGATTCGTCCGTGCCTTCCGAGCACTCCGTGTCCGAGTACTTCCCGAGATTCACAGAAGATAATTGCACACGGAGGACATGGACGACACGGGCAGTCCCTGAATAAGCACTCGTCGTCTGTTCCAGCAAGGTAGCAACTTCCCGTTAGTCATCGATCTTATGGAAGAACGGTTCGTCTGGTTGTTTTTTATGGCAGACTGTGCATTTTGTAATTGTTCCTGCATGTCCCTGATGTTGAACAGCTTGAACATTGTCTGCTGCGGTCGTTGCTGGACCCGTAGCATGTTGCGGGCCATGGCAAGCCGAGCAGTGGACGCCACCATGCCCACGGGAATCTTTAAACAGCTTTCCAGGTTCTTCAAACTTGAAACCAGGTTTGCGTTTCTGATGACAACTGCCACAGGTCGGTTCATCTACCCACGGACGTCGTAGGGGGTTGGCGACCGCAGACATGTCGCCATGACAACTCACACAGCCGATCCCCTTGGAAAAATGGACATCTCGCTGGCAATTCGTGGCAGTACCGGGATGGCAGGCATAGCAGGTGTTTCCAATACCAGCCACCGCTGCCATGCGTGACGAGTGTGATCCGTGCATGGCATGCGACATACTTTTAACGCCCTTGACACCAGGAGTTCCGAGGGCCGGGTCAGCATGGCATCCGGCGCACAGGACCGGTTTGCTCGCTTCCAACTTCGTATTGTGCATCTTGTCGTGCTTGCGAAGAATGTCCGTGGCAACACTGATTCCTTTTGTGTTGTGACACAAATTGCAATTGATTTCCCAGGAAACCGGGATGACTGCAGATGTCGTTGCAACCTGCAGTTTGTTGACCAGCACATCGATTTTCGAAAGTTGAAAGGCATTCAATTGTTTTTTGTCGTCCAGTGGGGTTACCGGAATCCCGATCGCTGCCCAGTCATTGTTTCCCGTTGGTTTCATGAAGCCCGCCAGTGTACTTCCCGTCAGGCCAACGTTTGCCGGGATGTTGACGCCAAAAAGCGGCTTTGAATACGTCCAGAAATTCGTCTTGTTCGAAGAGACTGTATTGCCCGGGATCGAATATCTGACGCTGACACCTGAAGTCACGATACGTGGGTCTTCACCACTACGATCAATGACTTGAGCACGAAGCGTATTGAATGGTGGAAGAATGCACATCTCGGAGAAATCCTGATTCATGCAGTGCATCCCCAGGTCGTTGTACCCCAGGACGACATATTGATTCGTCGCCGACGTCACAACTTCCTTCGGCGGAGGAGCCCCTTTCACCGTGGAATCGGGTTGAAGTGCGATCAGCACAGTGACCAGAAGCATCCAACTGCATCCTCCTGCAATCATCATCCACTGGACTGCTTTTTTCTTATCAGCCATGACTCCCCCTCATTCGCCCAAGGCGTTGACACAGATGTAACGAAATTCAAAGTTTCGAATGGCTCGAAACATGAGCGAACCAAGTCGTCACCAGGTAACGAACCAGAACGAGCAACCCGCTTGCACCGCCAACAAGTGCCTGAAGAATCAAACTTCCAGAACCGGGATCGAGGTACGCAAGACTGTGGATCACGATGGTGTCCCCCGAAATTCAAGAACATTCGTTGCTGAGAGTGGATCTTGAAATCTCTTGGTCGACGAGACTTCGACATGGAATATGCATCAGCTACGCTGATCGGTATGGTTTGTCGCTTTGACCAGACAAAAGCACATTGCGGACCAGATGCGACAAAACTTGATTCGCCTGTTAAATGAGGTCGCAACGTGTTTCTCGTTAAATGTTTACAACACAAACACTACGCCGTAAGGCTGCCCCTTCACGATGACCGCGATCATTGGGTATGGTGCGCCAGTGACCAGCGCTGGTGGTAGAATGACAAGTAGATCGTCATATCCACATTAAATGCCCTTTGGGTGACGGGAGCAGTGATTTGTCATTTTATCTGTTTCGCAGTCCTCTCCGACTTTTCCTGGTCGTGCTGGCGGTGATCTTCATATCCGAGTATGTGGTCATGTTGATTTTGCCTTACCTCGTCGACGAGTCGGTTGGAGAATGGCATCGCGGCATCATTGACGCGGCGCTTTTGCTGGTATTCTCCAGTCCCGCGCTGTGGCTGTTGATTATTGAACCGCTACGCGATGCGGCGATCTTTGAACGACGTCGCGCACAAACCATCCTGGAGAATGCTGGACAGGGAATATTGACGATCGACTCTCAGCAACAGGTGAAGTCCATGAATCGGGCCGCAGAAGCCTTGTTCGGGGTAACATCAACATCATGGGCTGGAAAGCCCGTCGCAATGTTTCTCCCTGAATGGACATCCGGTAATTGTCGTCATCGCAAGATTGAGATGAAAATTTGTTCTCCTGCATCGGGCTCACGCCCAGTTGCCATCTCCATCAGCCCGTTGAATCCGGGGCACGATGACGGACACATCCTGATGTTACGAGATCTGACTGAGCAGCGAAGAGCCGAGCAGCGGCGCGTTGATAAGGCCGTGATGCGCGCCGAGCAGCTTGCTATACTGGCGCGAATTGCATCCAGCGTGGCTCATGAAATCCGCAATCCGCTGACATCCTTGAAGATGCTGATTCAGACGAATCGTGAGGAAGCGCTGGAGCGCGGGATGCCCGCCGAAGATCTGCTGCTGATTGAACAGGAGATCGTGCGTATGGAAGGTTCCCTCCAGGAATTCCTCAACCTCGCACGACCGAATCCGCCCCGACCTGAACAGATCAGCCTGAACGACCTCATCCATCGTACTTTTCGTTTGATCGAAGCCCGATCACGGCAACAACATGTTACTCTCCAGTTCTCAACCTCGACCCCGCAAGCGACGTTGAACGCTGATCGTGATCACTTGCAACAACTTTTTCTAAATCTGGCGATCAACGCGCTGGACGCCATGCCGTCAGGTGGCGAATTATCAGTAACGCTGTCCGCACTGGTAAGCACGGATTTCGCATACGAGTTAAACTTCGCGGATACAGGATGTGGTATCCCCGAGGAACTTCTCAGCCAGTTGTTTGAGGCCTTTGTGACGAATAAACCAACGGGAACCGGACTCGGGCTTGTGGTCAGCCGCCGACTGGTGGAAGAGCAAGGGGGAACCATTTCGGCCGCGAACCGCCTCGAAGGTGGAGCAATTCTTACAGTCCGTCTCGCACAGAATCCGGTCCAACTGGTCGGTTCGTCCCCTAACCTGGTGAGCCTGCCATGATCCGACTGCTCGTCATCGATGATGAAACGGGAATTCAGCATTCGTTTCGCAGGGCATTTGCCGCTCCGGATTTCCAGGTGGAAACAGCCGGTCGTGCGGATGTCGGCACGGAACTGATGCGAACCTGGCTGCCAGATGTCGTCGTCATGGATGTGAACCTTCCGGATGCCACCGGCCTGCAGGTGCTTCCCAAGCTCCGAAAGATTGATGCCCGCGTTCCCGTGATTGTCATTACGGGTCACGGCACCACCGATACCGCCATCGAAGCGATGAAGCTGGGTGCATTTGATTACGTCCTGAAACCCTTGGAGCTTGATACGATTCGCCAGATTGTGCAGCGGGCGGCAGCCGTTGGACAGCGGATGCGGATGCCGATGGAATTGGACGACGGAACTAATCCAGCGTCACAAATCAACGCCAATTGCGAAACCATACTGGGACGTTGCCCTGCCATGCAGGAAGTTTACAAGACGATCGGACGGGTCGCCGCGACCGATGTCGCCGTTCTGATTCAGGGAGAAAGTGGCACCGGAAAGGAACTCGTCGCCCGGGCGATTTACCAGCACAGCCTGCGCGCCAAGTTCCCGTACCTTGCCATCAATTGCGCTGCGATTCCGGAATCGCTTCTGGAAAGTGAACTTTTTGGTCACGAAAAGGGTTCTTTTACGGACGCTGACCGGACACGCATTGGCAAGTTCGAACAGTGCCATGGCGGGACGCTCTTTCTGGATGAAGTCGGGGACATGCCCCCTTCGATGCAGGCCAAGATCCTGCGAGTCCTTCAGGAAGGAAAGCTGGAACGCGTGGGAGGGACGCAAACGGTTACAGTCGATGTTCGCGTGATCACCGCCACACACTACGACTTGAAACGGCGGGTTGACGAGGGGTCGTTCCGCCATGATCTTTACTATCGGCTCGGTGTTCTGACGATCGAATTACCGCCGTTGCGTGAACGCGGCGGCGATCTACCGATGCTTGCCCAGCATCTGGTCGATCGCTATTGCCACGAACTTCACCGTGATGTTCGCGTCATTGCTCCCGAAGCCATGGAATTGCTGGCAAATTATTCCTGGCCGGGCAACATTCGTGAATTGCAGAGTGCTATCAAACAGTCACTCCTGAAAGCATCGGGGTTTGTGCTGCTTCCAGAATTTCTGCCCGATGGAATTCGGAATCTCGTCGTAAAGCAGCACCCGATGACCGATGCCATCGAAGGTCTTTTTGCAGATCTGGACGAATTCCTCTCCGAGCGAATCGCTGCCGGTTCAACGACGATTTACGAAGAATGCCTGCAGTCGTTGGAAAAGCGACTTTTCACGGCGGTCCTGAAACATACTCAGGGGAATTTGTCGCAGGCGTCGCGGCTATTGGGAATCCATCGCAGAACACTTCGTGGGAAACTTCATGGATTTGGACTGGCGACGCCGGCCGATGAAACCGCCGGCGATTGATCCTACACTGCTCGGCACTGGTCATTCGCGCACCGCATTTCGTCGACTTTAAAAACTTGCCGGCATTCGCACAAGTCCCCACATCTCCTTCTCAGTAGATGCGTTACGGCATTCTTTCAGATCTTTTGTCACTTTGGCGCACCACGTGCGTAACACCAATCCACGCAACGCGATCACTCTCGCTGGGGTTCTCCAGCAAAGTGCTGACAGGCGTCTCATCGTTGACCGCTCGAGTGTTCGAGGCAGTTACTGTCCGAGGCAGTAGTTCTTACCAACGATGGCTCATGGTGGTTGATTGGAGAATTTCGCATGACACGATTTGCAGTTCGAGGATTGGCATTGGCGCTCGCAGTATCGGCCATCGGGGTCGGGTATGTCGAAGCCAGTGCACCGGGTGGAAAGTCCAGCACCAAGGTTTCAACGAAGACCGTGACCGAGGCCGAAACCGAAGCATCGCTGAAGGGAGCCGGTGCTCAGGTCGGTGCCAAAGGGCACGCAGAAAGCAAGGTGATTACGGTCACGAATACAGCGACAAATACGACGACCGTGAATTCGAGCCTGTCGATCACCGTCAAGGGACTGGCGAATCTTGAAGGTCAAGTGGTCACATTCAATCTGGGAAAGACATTGCTCGGAACGGGCACCGTAAAAAGTGGTCGTGCGTCGCTGAAACTATCGTCAAAGACGACAACTGTCCCCGCCGTAAGCCAGGGAGACACGATCTCGGTCGTCGAATCTGACGGGACAACTACGGATCTGTCCGGAGCTTTCGGCGCAGTACAGACCGAAACTGAAACCTGCGGAAAGTGATCTCTGGGAATTTCTGACGGAAGCGGGAGCGGCATTCAGTGCCGCTCCTGTATTTCCTTGCAGATTCCATTTCCCGCGACATTGAATTCACGAACTCCGATAGAAGGACGAGTCATGTCACGCCAGATTGCCAGTCGCCGCGGATTCACGATGATTGAGCTGATGGTCGTCATCGCCATCATCGCAATGTTACTCGGCCTTCTTTTGCCGGCTGTTCAGCAGATCCGAGAGGCGGCGCGTCGTACGGAGTGCCGCAACCATCTGAAACAAATTGGGCTGGCCTTACACAATTATCATGAGACTCACGGCAGCTTTCCGATCGGCAATGTTCCGGGAACGAACTTCACCTACCAGAGCATGATCCTGCCACAACTGGATCAGTCGGCGCTCTATTCCATGATCAAATTCAATGCTGCCGGGACCTGCTTTGATTGGAAATCTTCACTGGCCCCCGATGCGGACCCCGGAAATGTTCTCGTTAAGATGTACCAATGCCCCAGTGATCCCAACGCGGGTCTACGCACCATGACAGCATCGGGGATTTACCGCCCCACCAATTACCTGGGTGTCAGCGGAACAACTTCGGCCGACTTTGACGGAGCTTTATTTAGCGGAAGTCGAACCTCGTTTCGTGACTTCACCGACGGGGCATCGACCACATTGATGGTGGGTGAACGTGGTATTCCCGCCACGCTTGATCACGGCTGGCCGATCTGTGCCTGGGGTGTCAGTGGAGATGGCGACACCGACAACGTGCTCAGCACGCTCTATGGCCTGCATCGCGGACTTCCGGACAGCTTCCACAACATGCATTTCTGGAGCTACCACCCGAGTGCCGCCCATTTTCTGTTCGTCGATGGATCCGTCAAGTCACTCAATTACAGCATGGATGATCACGTCCTGAAATCACTGTCGACGCGTGCTGATGGTGAGGTCGTTTCGCTGGAATAAACGCCGTTCAGACGTTTTCGTCCGCAGGTAACTCGTGAACGAGGATCTTGCGAATCAAGGCCAGTTTACGCTCGATGGTCCGTGTGGTACGTCCACATTTGACAGCGATCTCCTCGTTGGTGAATCCTTCCATCTTCCATTCCGCCAGTTGTACCAGTTCTTCGTTGCCAAGTGCTGTCATCCATCGCTTGTACTGGTCTGCCATCTCGGCTGCGAATTCCGGCGTGGGTTCACGACTGATGATCGTGTCGATGGCCGAGCCCGCATCATTCCCAGCATGACTTTGTTGAAACTCCCCACCGCGCTTCAGTCGATTCTGATCTCGGTGCAGGTGCATCACCTTATGAATAGTGATGCTGACCAGTAATCTCCAGAGACCTTTGCGATCAGTGAGTTGCGTAAACCGCTGGTTCTCTACGCTGCGACAGAAGCTGGCAAAAGCACTCAACGCGACATCTTCGGCATCGGCAATGAAATGTCGGTTGGTGCGCATGCGCAATTGCGCAAGCTTGACAAGCTTCTGGAAAAAGGCTTCCCACAGTTTTTCAGCCGCATCATCATGTCCGGCTTCAAGCTGCCTCAGCCATCGCGTGATTGACGTACTACCAGAGACCATCCCAACTTCCTGATTTCCGGAGCTTGAAGTCCAATATCGAAGAGCATAATGTCGGTAGATGGTGGATGCCACGCTCCAGGCACTTTTCAACAGATGACTTGCTGGTGTCGGGTCCCGGCAGCAGAAAGGCACTACATTTCGCAGGGAGAGCGAGTTCCTGGCAGATCGGCCAAGGATCGGCACAAAGATACAGGACAGCTTGGAAAGAGCGGTCGAGTCGCTTGCGGCGATGACTGCAGATCAGCGAAGAGAAAGCTGGTGACAGGGTGATACATGGGTGTTGAAGATTCAACGTCGCCCGAGATTGCGCGTCGCGTGGATGCACGGTGCGATGAATTCGAACGTGCGCTCGCGATGGGTGGATCGCCAGTGATCGAGGACTACCTGGCAAATGCCACTCCCGATGAACGGAGTCCTTTGCTGGATGAATTGCTATGGCTGGAGGTCGATTTTCGCATCGCACGAGGCGAGCATCCGAAGGTTGCCGACTATTCCGATCGATTTCCCGATATCTCGCCCAACCGCCTGGCGATAATCGTTTCGGGGTTCACGGCAGAGGACGCCTGGATCGGAAGAAAGCTCCATGTTTATCAGTGCGTTTCCCTGATCGGCTCTGGAGTCATGGGACGGGTTTACCTGGCCTTGCATCACGACCTTCAGCGTCATTGCGCCATCAAAATACTCTCACCGCGGCGCGGGGGGTGTGATGCTGATTACGTCGCTCGATTCCACTGCGAAGGACAAGCAGCGGCAGCATTGATTCATCCGAATATCGTGACGCTGCACGCCGTCGGACAGATCGACGAAACTCACTTTCTGGAGATGGAATATGTCGCAGGCCGATCGCTGCAACGGCTGATTCAAGACGAAGGACCGCTCCCTGCTGATCAGGCACTGCAGTTGGCAGCGATGGTAGCCGAGGGACTTGCCGCGGCACATCGCGCGGGGATTGTCCATCGGGATGTCAAACCAGACAACATCATGGTGACTCGTGCAGGCATTGCGAAAGTAGGGGATTTTGGCCTGGCACGAATGATGTCGGTCGAGGGAAGCCACATGACCAACGCAATCTGTGGGACCCCCAATTACATGGCACCGGAGTTATTGCGAGGGGAAGTCGCAACGCCTGCCAGCGATGTCTATGCACTGGGTTTGTGTCTGTTTCAAATGCTGATCGGACGGCTTCCGTGGGTCGGAAAGAATCTGACTGAACTGATGCTGAGTGGACGTACTGAACTGGTACCCGATGTCCGAGACCTGCGACCGGACCTCAGCAGCGAACTGGCGGGCTGTGTCGCTCGAATGACATCACCGATTCCTGAGGAACGACCCGTCGATGCCTGCGCCGCGGCTGCCTTGTTGCGAGCCGTTCTTGGCCAGGAGCGCGATCTGGAATCGTTGTTCATCGAGGCTTTCGCCAACGAAACGACCGTCACCTGGGTCCGCTCAGGAAACCAATATCGGATCACTCGCCGATTGCCCGGAGATCGACGACAGACAGTGATCGTAGAAACAACGGATCACGATCTATCCGACCGGCTGCTCATCCTTTATTCGATCTGTTGCCCGGCAGTTCCGGAATATTTTGAGCAGGCACTACGCCAAAACAGTGTCGTGATGCATGCCAGCCTGGCAATCCGCGACGTGGAGGGTCAGGCCATGTTCGTTGTCATCAATGCCTATCCCCGATCGACGGTTGGCACCGAAGAAATTCGGCGGAGCGTCCTGGAAATAGCCGCTCAGGCGGATCATGTCGAAGCCCTGCTGACGCACTCGGATCGACACTAACTTCTTGCTGATCCTTCAGATTTTTGTTTCGGCGATGTCGGGTGAGATTTCATTTCGGGCATCTCTACCTGAAGGACCGATATTTGAGCGGGGGACATCGGACAGCAGTTGTGTGCGGATCGATGCGTCGTTCAGTCTCATCGAAGGAGATTTGTGATGGGTTGGCTGAAGACTCTGCAAGACATGATGACTCACGACAAGTCAGCAGGGATCACCCCGATGGACTGTCCGGTTTGTCGGGGAACTCCGCTCAGGCAGACGCGACTTGGCGACTATGGCAATGTCACTCTCGATATCTGTCCAACGTGCCATGGCATCTGGGTGGAAGCTGGCGAACTGGATCGACTCGACGGTAGCCCCTGGGCCAATGTCGAAGAACATCATTTTCATGAAACGGAAGGGGACCATGTGGAAGCGGACTGCCCAAAGTGTGCAATCCTCCTGACGCCATTGTCACCTGCAGACATGCCGGACGTGATTGTGGATCGATGTTCCCAGTGCCATGGATTCTGGTTAGACCATGGAGAATTGGATCGGATGAAGGAAGTGGCTCAGAATCTCGATGCGAGTGCAGCCCCCGTCATTGGTAATCAGAAGCCAGCTGGCTGGTCTGACCTGCGATGGAACATTCATCGCCTGAAAGCAACCCGCGATTGATCTGACCATCATTTGTCAGTGCGTATGCTTGACGCCAATCAGACGTTGCGTAATTGTTCGTAGATTAACGCATGAACTCACCTTGCTGGCGGGCACTCCACTTGGAAGAACGTTCACCAACAACTTTCAGTACCAGTTTCGCCGAGTCGGGCCGTGACCTGATTGCCGGGTGCGAATGGATTGTCGATGCGACCGGGTGTCCCAGTGAGTTGCTGCGGTCTCTGGAAACCCTGCAAACCGTCTGCGATCGCGCAATTCGCGAACTGGGACTTCAAGTCGTTGGCATTCCCCAGTGGCGACAGTTCCCTGAGCCTGGAGGTGTCACCGGGCTGTTCCTGTTATCGGAATCGCATCTCGCCTGCCATACCTGGCCCGAGCATGGAATCGCGACATTTAACCTCTTTTGTTGCCATCGCCGCCGGGAATGGCCCTGGAAAAATCGCCTGAAGGAAATGCTCGCGGCGTCATCGGTCGTCGTGCAGATGGTAGAACGAGGGCATGTGATTCGATCCCTGGCGGTCTCATCATCCGGGGAACCACAATGAAACAACGAATCGGCAGTTGCCCGGCATGTGGCGCACCCGTTGAATTCAAGCTCAGTACCGCCCTGGTGACGATCTGTGAATCGTGTCATTCTGTCGTCGCCCGAGGTGACAAGCGACTGGAGGACCATGGTCGGGTTGCAGATCTGGTGGAAACCGATTCTCCCGTCCAAGTCGGCATGACCGGGTTGTTTGAGAAAAAGAGTTTCCAGGTCGTTGGCCGAGTCCAGTATCAGCATCCGGCAGGTGGCGTGTGGGACGAGTACTATCTGAAGTTTCCGGGCGACAAAGTCCGCTGGCTGGCTGCCGCTCAAGGCAAACTTTACCTGACAACCGAACGGCGACTGAGTCAACAGACGCCCTTGCCGGAATTTGATTCCTTAGACGTTGGAGATCGGATTCAACTTGCTGACGGAAAGTACCTGGTAATCGCTGAAACAGGTACTGCGACAGCGCGATCAGCCGAAGGTGAAATACCCTGGGTCTTCCGGCCAGACGCGGAGCATCGCTTCGCCGATCTGAACGGAGAGAATCAGGAATTTGCGACGATCGAGGAGTCGGGTACCGAATCGGGACCAAGGATGTTTCTTGGGCGGGAAGTGACGGTCGATGAACTGAAGCTGACGGGCATCGCCCAGACGACCACGGTACCGCCCGCCCCCAATACACAAGCCTTACAGATCAATTGTCCCCAATGTGCCGGGCCGCTGAACCTGCATGCTCCCGACGAGACAAAGCGCGTCTGCTGCCCGAATTGCCATTCATTACTGGATTGCAATCGTGGCCGGCTGGAATACCTGCAGACACTGAAATTCAAAGTTACTCCTCAGATTCCACTTGGAACGACTGGTACGTTGGATGGAGTGAAATACACCGTCATCGGATTCATGTGTCGGTACGTTATTGAAGAGAGAATCGAGTATTCCTGGACGGAATACCTGCTTTACAATCCTCAATCAGGATTTCGCTGGCTGATCTGCAACAAGAAGCACTGGAGTATCGCAGAATCGATTACCTGTGGAGCCACTCCCGAAAGCAATCAGGTGACATTTCAGGGAACCCGATGCAGGCTCTACGACCGCGGTATCGCTTACGTCAAGTATGTTGTCGGCGAGTTTTACTGGCGCGTCAATACAGGGGACCGCGTCCATTCCGAGGATTACATTGCTCCGCCTTTCATGCTGTCGTTTGAGAAATCAACCTCGGCGGCCGGAAACGAGCTCGTCGTCTCACAGTCCAAGTATCTCGACGTCGACACGCTAGAGGCGGCGTTTGGATTGAAAGACCTTCCTCGGCCGTGGGGAATCGGCACAATTCAGCCGGCACTGCCTCTGCCAACAGGTTTCTGGTGGATTCTGGCGTCGACGTTTGGAATCCTCATGCTTCTCTACATGGTGTACTCGTCCGGTGCCGACCCCACTAAGTCGGGAGATTTTGCGGGGCACTTGATCATCGCCGTTCTGATGCTTATCGCGTGGCCCATAGTCGTGCTGGTGAAGCGAAGTGAAGTGGAAGTGAAACGCTGGAATGACAGCGATTACAGTCCGTATCAACAGGCAGAGTAAATCGTGAAAAAGTTTTCGTTACATGGATGGTTACTCGTGGTGTACTGTGCAGGAGTGTCGACCTATTTCATCGTCGCCTGCAGCAGCCGCTGGCCATCTCCGTTTCAGGTCGCGAGTAATCTTGGCGCAGGGTTTGACAGCAGTGGTGGTTCAGGCGGCTCATTTTACAGCCGCAGTTCGGGTGGTTCGTGGGGAGGAGGCAAATAGTGTTTTCGACAACGGCTCTGATGGGTTTCCGGGTGCCTCTGGCTGAGGCAACTGCAGGGAACGGCAGTGTTCAACTGCTAGTGATGCATCTGATCGCGGCAGTGGCATTTTCCATTGTCGGGATCGTAGTTCTTGGTGTTTGCTTCTGGGGTATCAAGCGGCTTCTTCCGTTCTCCGTGACGAAAGAAATCGAACAAGATCAGAATGTCGCCCTGGCCATCATTATTGCCGCAGTGATTCTGGGGATGTCCCACATTATCGCTGCAGCAATTACCGGCTGAAGCTGTGTTGACGCTGCAAATTTGGGTTGGGTCCATCAGCCGCTGGGGGCTTGCTAACGGTTAACACCGGACGCTAGCGCGTTCCGGCTGATTGAACCCCAAAAACAGGCCTGGAAGCCGCACTAGCAAGACAACCAGCGTGAAATTGACCATCCATTCGTGATTGGGGCGATCATTGGCAACCGTACACGAAGATTCCATGAACCGCGCACCGCTGGTGCTGCTGTACCTGAACGTGCTGATTATCGCGACCTGCGGTCTGGTCTATGAACTGCTGGCAGGGACACTGGCTAGCTATCTGCTGGGGGATTCCGTCACACAGTTCTCGCTGGTGATCGGTATTTACCTGTCGGCCATGGGGGTGGGTGCGTGGCTGTCAGGGTTTGTCGTGGATCGCGTCGCCCGTTGCTTCATCGAAGTCGAACTGTGCGTGGCATTGCTGGGTGGACTTTCCGCACCTCTCCTGTTTGCCACGTTTGCGTGGGCCGGAGTCTTTCGCCTGGTCCTTTACGGCCTGGTCTTTTCAATAGGTACGCTGGTCGGGCTGGAACTTCCGCTGCTGATGCGACTGCTGAAGGAGCAACTCAATTTCGAAGATCTCGTATCGCGAGTTTTGACGTTTGACTACATCGGCGCGCTACTGGCGTCGCTGCTGTTTCCGATGTTTCTGGTCCCGCACCTGGGTCTGGTCCGCACATCATTACTTTGCGGTCTGATCAATGCCGCAGTAGGTTTGTGGGGTACGTATTTGCTACGCCCTCTGCTCGTGCATCGTGGCCTGGCAGGACTGCGGGGACGAGCCTGCCTGGTGATCGGCATCCTGGCCATTGCCTTCATCAAGGCCGATACACTGACGATGCTGGCTGAAGAACGAGTTCTCGGTGACCCCATTGTTCATGCGGAAAGTACGATGTATCAGCGGATCGTGCTGACCAGAAACGCCAAGGGGTTTCAGCTCTATCTCAACGGGCATCTCCAATTCAATTCGGTGGATGAATACCGCTATCACGAAGCTTTGGTCCATCCCGTACTGGCGCCGATGACTTCACCGCGCCATGTTCTGGTCCTGGGTGGTGGCGACGGTCTGGCTGTCCGGGAAATTCTGAAATATCCCACGATTGAATCAGTCACTCTGGTCGACATCGATCCCGGGATGACTTCGCTGGCAGACCGATTTCCTCCCCTTAGGGAACTCAGCCAGAACTCGCTGCGAGATCCACGAGTGACCGTGATTAACGAAGACGCATTTGTGTGGACAGGTACGGCATCGGAAAAGAAGTTTGATGTGGCAATCATCGATTTCCCGGATCCTGGCAGCTTTGCCATCGGCAAGCTGTACACCAGGCGATTCTACTCGATGCTCCGTCAGCGACTGACCTCAGACGCGCGAATCAGCGTGCAATGCACATCACCATTGGTCGCACCCAAGTCTTACTGGTGTATTGTCGGTACGATGGAATCAGCGGGCTTTCACGTACGTCCCTATCACGCCCCTGTTCCTTCATTTGGTGAATGGGGATTCATTCTGGCATCAGCTTCGCCGATGGAGACTACGATGCAACTTTCGCCCGAAGTGGCCGGAAGCTTGCGATACCTGAATGATGAGATCATCAACAACCTGTTTGACCTGCCGCCTGACCTGAAACGGATTCCTGCCGACATCAATCAATTGAACAATCAGGCGCTCGTTCACTACTACGATCAGGAATGGGGTTCCTGGCGATAAAACGATGCAAATCAACCGTCGAGAACTGATCGTGCTGATGCTTGGCACCCCGGCACTGCTGGCAGGTTGCTCTACCTCACCGCGCCTTCCTCCGGCCGGTGAACTGTTCGGACAATCTGCTTCCGTTGGACATCGATTGCGCGACGGCTTTCGACCGCGTCCTTCGGATGGGTCCTGGAGCGAAGTGCCAGTCGTCATCGTTGGAGGTGGAGCGGCGGGATTATCGGCCGCGTGGCGACTGCAGCAGGGTGGAATCGAGGATTTCGTCGTTCTGGAACTTGAATCAGTGACCGGAGGAACATCCCGATCAGGGAAATGTGATCTGACAGCATACCCGTGGGGTGCCCACTATGTCCCTGTGCCGTTTGCAGACAATACACGGCTGATCCAACTGCTTGAGGAAATGGGTGTCGTGGAATCGATCACCCCAGATGGCTCGCCCGTCATCGGTGAGCAGTACCTCTGCCGTGAGCCGGAGGAACGCCTGTTCTTCCAGGGAACATGGATCGAAGGACTCTATCCGATGACCGGTGCTTCCGAAGAGGATCTGGCTGAACTGGCAGCCTTTCGAAAGGAGGTCGATCACTGGACAGAATGGCGCGATTCCATGGGCCGTCGTGCCTTCACGATTCCGACCCGTCTCGCTTCCGATGATCCTCGGGTCAGAGAACTGGATGAGATTTCAATTTCGCAATGGCTGAAAGATCACGGTTGGACTTCACCACGATTGCATTGGCTCGTCGATTACAGTTGCCGCGATGACTATGGACTCTCTGCCGAGCGAACCAGCGCCTGGGCAGGACTCCTCTATTTTGCGGCCCGTCAGTCTGCTCCAGGGGCCGATCATCAGCCATTAATCACCTGGCCAGAAGGTAACGGGCGGCTGATCAGGCACTTGGCCGAACGAGCAGGCAAGCGATTGAAAACAGGAGCAGCCGTTGCACAAATCAATCCTCTGGCCGAAGGGCGTGACGGTACTGTCGAAGTTGTCTGGTTCAACACACAAACCAACGAGGTCCATGGATTGCGGGCAAAGCACGTGATTTTCGCAGCCCCGCAGTTCCTGGCTCCGCGACTCATCACGGGCTTCGCAGAGCGTACGGGGCGAAGCGCCAGCGAATTCAAGTATGGTTCATGGCTGGTTGCGAACCTTCACCTGGAAGGCCGTCCGCGAGAAAGCTCGTTTCCCATGAGCTGGGATAATGTCATTCACGACAGCCGTTCACTTGGTTACGTTGTCGCGACTCACCAATCGGGACAAGATCAAGGTCCGACCGTTTTGACCTGGTACTATCCGTACAGCGACGATGAGCCTCGCAGCGTGCGAGAAAAGCTTCTGCACGCAACATGGGCGGATCTGGCGGATGTGGCCCTGACCGATCTGGAGCGGGCTCATCCAGATATTCGACAACTGACGACGCGGCTGGATCTTTTTCTCTGGGGTCACGCCATGATTTGCCCGCGACTCGGCTTCTACACATGCAACCAGCGCCGTCAGGCCATTCAGCCTGATGGACCAATCCACTTTGCACATACCGACCTGAGTGGCATCGCGCTGTTTGAAGAGGCGTTCGATCATGGATGTCGAGCTGCCGATGAAATACTGGAATTGCCGGTATGAGTCTCGCAATTCCCGATCGGCTCCCCTGGCTATTCTCTGCAAGAACGGACCTGCTGACCTTTCTTGGCAGTGCGGTCCTGGCAATTGCCCTGTTAATCGCCGGGAGTTGGACGGGCTGGATCGAACATGAAACACCCGACTGGCTCTGGATCGTCACGGTGGTGCTCATTGATGTCGCCCATGTCTATGCAACCTGCTTTCGTACGTATTTTGACCCGAGTGAATTTCGTCGCCGGATCTGGCTGTATTCGCTGGTGCCGCTGCTGGCATTCGCAGTTGGTGCCGCGATCTACTCGGAAGGCCATATGCTGTTCTGGCGGTCACTGGCCTATCTCGCCGTGTTCCATTTTGTCCGACAGCAGTATGGCTGGGTTGCCCTTTATCGGTCTAAGGGACAGGAGTACGACAATGCAGGACGAGTGATCGACTCAACGGCAATCTATCTGGCGACGATCTACCCTCTCGTTTTCTGGCACTGTCACCCTCGCAACTTCGCGTGGTTTGTCAACACCGACTTTGCCCGGCTTCCTGCGATGGCCGAGCAGATTTTGTCCCCGATTTACTGGATGTCGCTGGGGATATACGTGGGACGATCCGCGTATCGCGGATTCTGGAAATGGAAATGGAATCCTGGCAAGGACATCATCGTACTGACAACCGCAGTCTGCTGGTACGTCGGGATCGTGACGTTCGATTCAGACTATGCGTTTACCGTGACAAACGTGATCATTCACGGCATACCTTATATGGTGCTGGTCGCCTGGTATCGTGAGCGTCAGGCTCCCCGAAATCGATGGCACGGGATCTTTTTATTTGTCAGCCTGCTGTGGGTCCTTGCCTTCGCGGAAGAACTCTTCTGGGACTGCGGGATCTGGCACGAGCGTAGCTGGCTGTTTGGTCGAGCGTGGGACATCGGTCATTACGATCAGTGGCTGGTCCCGCTGCTGGCGGTTCCCCAGATCACACACTACATCCTGGACAGCTTCATCTGGCGACGGCGCTCAAATCCTGATTTCGCCACTGCGATCCAGACGCAGACGGAATCCTGACATCTTCACTAACGTGACCGCCCGGAACCCGGGCGTTCGCAAATCGCAAAGGAAACGACCATGGCATCACCCTACCTGACACTTCAGCCCAGTGAGCAAGTCCTGATCTCGGCCGCTGCAACGATTTATGCAGGCTATCTCGCCACGGGCAAGGTAGCAGAAGGGGAAGAAAACCACTGGATGGACCAGGCAATCAAAGCTGCGTTTCGGATTGCGACTGTCGTGGATGCTTCAATTGTTGCGGACAAGGAAATGGGCTGAGCGGTGAACTTTGCTGGCCCCGAACAATCTCGACGCTACTGAGGCTCAGACTTCACGGTATCTGGTACCTCGACGCTAAACGTCGCAAGCAACCGATCACGCTGTTGCACCAGGTCGAGATCAACGTACGTCCGGAACGAACGCAACTGATTGAGCTTGCTGGCCACAGGAGTCGGCGTCGACTTTGGCGGTGATTTCAGCTTTTCTCCATCCTTTTTCAGGCGCGACTGCCACTTATCCAACGCCGCATCTTTTTGTGCCAGTTTTCCCGTTGCCCGTTCGTACTGCTGAATACTGGATGCCTTCTGGTTGAGAACAGCTTGTGCTCGCTGGCCGACGCCCGCAAGCGCTACCACGGTCTGATCGGCCTCGATCTGGTATTTGAACTTCTGAGCTTCCAGCACCCCCTTTTTCTGTTCCGCCGCTTGAACGTGCGCTGTCGCGTTGCGATTCTTTTTGTGAGTATTCAACACAAGTGTCCGGCTAATGGTTTTGGAATTCGTAGAAACGTGTAATCAAATTAGGGTTTGCGTCAAAACATGAGCGCGCACGATCTCAGCTCGACTTGTCACAATCAACCGTTTTCGGCACCGTCCGGACGGTGGGAGTTGACAAATGTTG
>Ga0194055_10000545_pt1 | contig 30558 bp, 20 predicted proteins | sample SepL449m_MetaG_FD_155482 | JGI IMG/M metagenome (GOLD analysis project Ga0194055, IMG submission 155482) | Anoxic zone freshwater microbial communities from boreal shield lake in IISD Experimental Lakes Area, Ontario, Canada - Sep2016-L442-9m | ecosystem: Environmental > Aquatic > Freshwater >... | reverse complement strand
CTTTGAAGTGCACGCCTCCGACCTGCTCGTGCCGATGTCCAACGGCAGTCCTGCCGATGGCATGCAGATTGTGTGGCATGGCCTCAACCGCGGCCGCGTCACGCTCGCCGCTCAGGCCGCCGGCACACTCCGCATCCTGCTGGCTGGAGCGAGGGATCACGCGATCAAGCGACACACGTGGTCTGCGCCGATCGGTTCTCGGCAATTGGTACAGGGCAGGCTGGCTAGGATTGCCGCAAGTGCTCTGGCCTGTGACAGCTTGGCTGCGTGGGCCGCCCAGAGCATCGATAGTGGGCAGACTGGCGAGTGGGAGGCGATCACGGCCAAGATCGTAGCCAGCCAGTGCGTCCGCGAAGCGGCCATCGACGCGCTGGGCATCCACGGGGGCCGCTCATTTCTGGTCGGTCATCCGCTGGGCGATTCGCTGCACGATCATCTGGCTGTGACGGTGTACGAGGGAGAGAGCGACCTCCTAGGACTGGCACTGTTCAAGGGGCTTTGCAAACACCATCCGCTGTCGACGGCACACTCCGGTGCGTCGGCTGTGAGCCGTGCCGCGGGATGGCTTATGTGGCGAGCAGGGCGGCTAGGATATAGTGGCGGTGGGCAAGACAACTCAATTCTGGATGAGTCGCTCAGAACGTTTGCACGTGAGGCCAGGCGTTTGCTGGCAAGGCTTGCGATTCGGATGGATCGTTTCCTTCGCCGGCATGGCAGGGGGGCCGCTTCTCGGCAACTAGAAATCGGCGCATTCTCTGCCGAGATGCGAGATTTACTCAGCGTGCTGGCCGTGGCTCACCATGCAGATGCCCGCGGGGACGATTCGGCGATTCCCATCGCCGACTGTTGGTGTCGCCTAGCTTTATCCCGTGCAAGTGGCACGAAGCTCACTGCGGCAGATCATGCGGCCATTGGAAGGCTGGGCGAGTCGATTGTGCTCGGCCTTCTTCTGGCCCAGAAGCCCGGGGCGTGAGCCACATGGAAATCGTCACAGCAACGCTCCCCACGGGAGGAATGCTTCCGATTGGCATGTGTGGTCGACTGGTGGCTACGGGTTGTTTGCCAAGAGGGCCGGCCACCAACTGCACAGATACCAGGCCCGAGGCGTGGTCCACTCGGCAAAGGATTCCAGCGTGAGGCGAGCCCCTGGGGAGCTGCTGCCGAGTACTTCGTCCAGGAGTCCTCGCGGTCGCGAATATTTCACCGCACGCGCAGTCGATTCCGTGAGGCCGGCCAATTCAACAGCACGCGCGACGGCGTCTTCCAGAAAGCCGATCGTATCAATAAGACCGGCTGCGAGTGCCTGCTTGGCGGTGAAAATTTGGCCGGTGGCCACGGTTGCAAGTTCGTCGTCGTCGAGCTTGGGCCGCCCCTGCTTGACGATTTCCTTAAAACGCCCAAACATCTCGTCCACGAGGCTCTGGAGGATCTTCCGTTCGCGTGCGGCAAGTTCGGGAGTGCGTTGCTTCGTAGGACTGAGCATTTCCTTGAGTGGGCCGCTGGCAATCGAATCGTCTTCCACGTCGAGTTTCTTCATCAGTTTCGAGAGGTCAAAGTGGGGAATAATCACGCCGATTGATCCCGTCAGCGTGGCCGGTTCGGCAAAGATCACATTCTCGCGACCACCGTTGGCCATCGCGATGTAGTAGCCGCCACTGGCTGCAATGCCCCCCATGCTGACGACCACAGGCAGGTCACGTTTTTTTGCCAAGGTCGCCAGTCGGTAGTGAATCTCATCGCTGCCGCTGACGGTGCCGCCGGGAGAATCGACCCGCAGCACGATCGCCTTCACGCTTTCGTCTTCTTCGATCCGGTCCAGTTGCGAGCGAGTAAAGCCCTGCCCCCCCATGATCGCGCCGGAAACATCCACGATTGCCACTTTCCCGACAGCCACGCGGGAGAGGGAATGGTATTTTTCAACGACCTTGGCATCCCGCTGGAAGTACTGCGCGTTTGCTCCTGCGCTGGCCAGTGCAGCCAGGAGCGAAAGGCCCGCAATCGACCACGCAATCCGCGTGCCCCAGCGACCCCAGAGACCACCCTGTTCCAGGATGACTCTGGTGATTGGAAGGGCTGCTGCGGGAGGAGTTGATGGCGACTGGATGCGATCGATATCCATGAGTGCTTTCCTTCAGTGTGCAAGTGTGCGTTGGGATTCAGCGAATCGCTGCGCACAACATGTTGGCAGTTTTCGGCGCCGGCGGCTACCTTACGTCTACGTGTCCGTTTGTTTGCGAATGATTCATCGAACGAGGAGTGTGGCGACGTGATTGTATGTGTGAGCACGGAATGTTTCCCCGAACTACCCTTGTCTAAGTCGATGGAGCGGCTGGCGGAACTGGAATTCACAGCCGTTGAGCTGGACGTGCACGAGGAAGGCCAGCATCTCACGCCCAGCAAGGTGGCAGCCAACCCCGAGCTGGCCATCGCCCAGTGCAGCGATCTGCAGCGACTGCGGCCAGTGGCCGTTTCTTTTTCGGCACCCGAAACACCGGAACTCTACGACCGCTTCACGGCTTGCTGCAAGCTGGCGAAGTCGCTTGGAGTCGTGACGATTGTCGTCGACTCCTCGGAGTTGGGCACGCCGTTTAACGGTGAGATCGAACGTCTACGAAAGATGGTGTCGATTGCGTCGAGCTTGGGAGTGCTGGTGGGAGTAAAGACAACGGCGGGGCGAATGACGCAAGACGCCGAGACCACCTCATCCCTTTGCCGCAACGTGCCAGGCCTCGGCGTAACGCTCGACCCCAGCCATTTTATTTTCGGCCAGAAAAAGCCTGCGTCGTGGGACTCGATTCTCAAGTACGTCTACCACGTGCACCTGCGGGATACGAAGCCCGATGCCTTTCAGGTGCGAGTGGGACAGGGCAGTATCGAGTATGGAAAACTCGTCAACCAACTCGAGCGAGTCGGTTACAAGCGAGCCCTCTGCGTGCACCTGCCGCCATTGGATGGCGTCGATCAAGTGGCCGAGTTGCGAAAGATGCGGCTGCTCTTGGAGAGTTTGCTGTAAGTTGGCCTGCGGGAGTTGGGCCTACTGTAATTTGGTGCCCGTGGCTTCGGCGCGGCTGGCCATTTCTGCATACGTCTTCGACTGATCGCTATCCCCCTCCTCGGCGTACATCGTGGAGAGGTTGCCGTAGGCGACGGCCAGCGATCGTTCCTCGAGTTGCTTTTGATCGACGGCTTCAACCATGAAGTCGACGCCCTTGCGGCTTATGGCCAATGCGTCTTCTCGCCGCTCGACCTGCCAGTAGGAGATGGCCATGCTGACAAATGACTCGCCTAAACGGCCAAGTTCTCCCTGGGTGGCAAAACTTGGGTTGTTGTTCCACAGCGGCACGGCTTTGTCGAACCACGTGACTGCAGTGGCGTGGTCGCCCTTTTGCAGGCTGTGGAGAATGCCGATTCGAAACAGCAAATCGCCAACATTTCGCCGCTCGGCATCGGTGAGCTCCCGTAGCGTTGCGCCGCGTTCGAGATAGGCTGCGGTGAGCGTGGCATTGTCGAGCATGTCGGATGCGTCGCCTCGCTTCTGGCTGGCAACGAGGGCATCGCTGAGCCCTTCTCCGATTTCCCAGTCGATCTGTCGCTGCCGCCACGGATCGCTTGTATGTTCGCCCAACCGATCGCGTGTTTCGAGGAGACGCTTTACCCATGGCAACGCGTCGATGGAGTCGGCCGAACCGGCTGATGCCGCCAAGGCCCCACGGCAGAGTTGCAATTCCATCGTGTCTCTGTCGGCGTCGTCCGACTTCACTTCGCTCAGAATAGCTTCGCTGCGCGCGATCCATTTCGGAATCACCCTACTTTTTTGTTGCCATGTTCCTCGGGCGATCGCCAAGGCTGTGCCCAGATGGGCATCGAGCAGCACATCGCGGGCTGCCTTCTGGATCGACGTGGAGCGATTGGATGATAGAGGCGTTGCCTTTCGGATCGCCTCTTCGAAGTGGCTCACCGCTTTTTGATAGTCGGGCGAGGTGGATGCTAGGGCGATCCGGCCGAGCATGCGGTCGGCCTGTGCCGTTACGAGCGGGGAGACGTTTTCCTGGGCCTTGACTCCGGCCACTTTCTCTCGGGCATCCTCAAGACGGTTGAGCGCCATGAGCACGCTGGCATGCTTCAGTCGCGTCCAGATGTCGAGCGGGTCGAGGGTCTCGGCTGCTGCTGCAAGTCGGCTCGCCTGCTGCCATCGGCCCTGTTCGCACATCAACACCAAGAGGAGCCGATGAGCGCGAAGATGCTTGGGATCGATTTCAATCGCATAGTGCAAGTCGGCAATGGCAAAGGCTACGCTCTCACTCATCTCACCCTCCGACCGCAGCACGAACGACTCTGGGTCGAGTGGTTCCAGCATGACGGCCGTCGCCGACTGGGTGCCTGGATTCACGCTAAAGATCACGCCACGCTCAGGAAATACTTCGCCGATCGATACGCCATCCTCGTCTAAAATCGATACGGTGCGAAGGTCGGCGATCTCCAACTGTTTGGACAACTCGGACACAGCCACTGGTGCGGCCAGTTTGATCCGAATCGACCCAACCGTATCGCCATCGAGTGTGACCTCGATCCGGTCGAATGGCTCAATTTCCCAAAAGAAACCGGCTGCTCCATCTTGGCGGGTAAATGGTTCGCCAGCACCCCATCCACTTTCCAGTTCCTCGCGAGTCGTTTTGCCTGGGTACACGCCGCGGAAGCTGGCTGGATCGATGGCCAGCGTGGGCGTTTCTTCTGGCGGTGTGGCAATGGGTGGAATCGAGTCTGAGCCATGTTCCGCTTGCACCGGAATGCTGCTTATTTGTTGGGCGATTGCTGGAACAGACTTTTTTTCTTGAGGGATTTGTTCGGGAGTGGCTTGCTCTGGGGGCGTAAAGGCCTTTGACTCCGACAAACGTGCAGAAGAGGGCGCAGCTGCAATGGTAGGCTGCGGTTGCACGGTCACGTGTTCCAACGCTTCTCGCTTGAGCACACTCGTTTCCGGGCCAAGGTTGGGCTTTGCCGGCGTAGGCTCATCGGTGAGGTCCAACGAGTCGGAATCAGCACCCAAGGTAGTTCCCGTAGTTTCACCAACGAGATCACCCCAGCCGCTGGTGAGTGTGGTGTGAGCGTCAAGCTCCGCGGCCGTTCGAGAACGCAAGAGTGCGCGGCCTGGTTTTCCTTCGGATGAGGAGGCGGGAGTCGATGCAATGTCGATCTCATTGGCTTGCTCAGTTGCCAGAGTCTCTTCGGTTGTGATTGGCTCTAAAAATCTCTCGTCCGAAGGCTGGGTGGCGAGCGCCTTCGGTGCGAGGGGGTGTGAGGCGACGGCCTGCGGCGAGGTCGCAAGAGGGCCTCTTGGCGAGGATTTTCGATCCGACGCTGCGGGCTGTTGTGCAGGCTTGCGGGCGGCTCGTTCGCCGAGCGATTCAATCCAGCGAGGCAATCGCAAGAGCGTGCGAGGCGCCGCTCCTGGCTTGGAGTCGTCGGTCTGTTCGGCAGCGTTCACGCTGATCGCACAGAGAAACAAGAGCGAAAGCCCCACGATCCCTCGAGCGAGGAAAGACGCGCGTGCGAAATCTGGTTTCACAACAGAAGCAGACGGGCATCGAAGCATGGCCACGAGAGGTTCTCCTTCTATAAAATTGGTCTGGCCTGTCAGTCGACCGGCTCAGGACCGTGCGGGAACGTAGGCTTCCCTCCTTTCCGCGTCTAGGCCATATTGGCTGTATCACAAGTCTCGTAGCGGCTTTCCTAGATTGCCCCCCTTCCACATCTGATTTCTGAGAAGCTTTATGAAAGCCTCGCGACTGAAGCACGTTGTCGTTGTTGGTGGTGGATTAGCCGGCCTCGCTGCGGCTGAATCGTTGGTCGGTCATGCATCAGTGACGGTGATTGAGCCATCGGACCGTCTGGGAGGCATGGTGGCGACGGTGCGTTGTGGTGGCTGGCTCGTCGAGCGATCGGCCGACAGTTTTCTGGCGGCACGGCCAGAAGGAATTGCGATGGTCGAGCGCATGGGTCTCTCGAGCGAACTAGTCGGCGTGGATCCACGAGTGCGTCGGGCGCTGATTTACCACGCCGGCCGCACGATCCCCGTGCCCGCAGGGTTTCGGCTTATGGCGCCTGGACAAGTCCGGAGCATCGTTTCGACATCGATGCTTTCGCCGCTGGCAAAACTGCGCATCCTGGCCGAGCGTTTTGTGCCGGCTAGGCATGCGGTGAGTCATGAGTATGACGACGAAACGCTCGAGCACTTCGCGGTGCGCCGCTTGGGCCGTCAAGCTTTTGAGCGGCTTGTGCAACCGCTCGTAGCCGGGATCTGGACTGCCGATCCTGCGCGATTGAGCATGGCGGCGGCCTGCCCGGAGTTTCTGGAGATGGAGCGACACTGTGGCAGCCTGTGGGCAGGCGAACGCAATCGATTGCGCGGAACGAAGGCCGACCAGCAGGCCACGGGCGCCCGTTATGGCCAGTTTGTGACGTTGGCGTCGGGCATGGAAACCCTGCCGATTCGCCTCGGCAAACACCTCGATCAGGCTGGCGTGTCTCGGATCACGGCATCTGCAACGCATCTGGCCCGTCGCGTGGACGGGGGATGGGATGTATCAATCGAGCCAACAGAGGCGTTGCCGCGATCGCACGGATCGGGTGGGCAAGTGTGCCAGGCCGATGGCGTGGTGCTGGCTGTGTCTGCCGCTGCGGCGGCGACGCTTTTGACCACTGTGGATAAGCCGCTGGCCGATGTGTTGGCAGGCATTGAATACGCCGGATCGGCGATTGTCTCACTTGGGTTTGCGCGCAGCGATGTCGCACACCCACTCGATGCAGCGGGGATGGTGGTGCCCCGGGGGGAGCACCGCAGAATTCTCGCAGTGAGTTTTTTAAGCGAAAAATTTCCGGGTCGGGCACCAACGGGCTTTGTGCTTCTGCGAGTGTTTGTGGGGGGTGCATTAGACCCAGAGGCAACACAACTCGACGACGCTCAACTGACATCGATGGTCATGAGAGAGCTAGCAGATATGCTCGGTGTGCGAGGCGATCCAAGGCTCGTACAGATCGATCGCTGGAGCCGTGCGATGCCCCAATACCACGTAGGCCATCGCCAGCGCATCGCCCGAATCCACGAGCGATTATTGACTCTTCGCGGCCTCGCTCTGGCTGGAGCAGCGTACGAGGGCGTCGGAATTCCGCAGGTGATTGCGTCTGGGCAAGCGGCTGCAGCGAGCTTGGGATGTGGTGAACTCGGAAAATGAGCTTGGACCGCTCGCCTTATTTCTTTTTGGCAGCAGGTGCGGCTGCCTTGCCGGCGGCAGCAGGCGTTGCAGCATCTGCGCCCTCTTCCTTGGCCTTTTTCTTTTTCTTCATCGCCATCTTGAAAACGCGCACCTTCGGCAGGCCCAGCGGGCTGCGGCCATCTTGCCAGCGTTCCTGCTCTTTGAGTTTGGTGATGCGTTCGGCGCGGGTGAGCACTCCACGGGTGCTTGCAGAACCCTTGCGCACGCGGAGGCTTTTATCCATCGTCATCGGAAAGAATCCTTGGAAAAGAAAGGTCACACAGAAAGGTCACGAGGCTGGTCACCGCCACGGTGCGTCAGCGGCCGATGGGCACAGCCTAAAAGCATCGGGCGGGAGCTTCAAGGGCACTGTCCGAGCCCCGCCTGCAATCGATGGTTTTCTGGGGCGCGACTCGCTAGATCGCGACCTTGCCAATCAGCGTAAGGAAGTTTTCCATTGAGGCTGGCCGCTTCGAGGGTTCGGCGTTGAGGCAGGCCATTACAGCTGCTGCGAGTGGTTCTGGAATCTCCGACCAATGCTCGCGGATGTTCGATGGCGGTGTGTCGTGGGCCAATGCGGCCTTGCCTGTTGAGCCTCGGGGCCACGGAAGATCCAGCGTGCAGATTTCGTAGGCCGTTATGCCAAACGAGAAGAGATCGATTCGTTTGTCGGCCTGCCGCCTGCGCACCACCTCTGGCGCCATGTAGTTGGGAGTACCGATTCGGTTGCCAGGCTGCAAAAATACAGGCTTGTCCGGCACGGTGAGGCCGAAGTCAAAGAGTATGAGCCGGCCATCGGGCGTGAGGATAAAGTTGCGAGGGCAGATGTCGCGGTGGACAAATCCGGCCTTATGCACAGTCGCAATTGCAGCGGCTGCCTGCCGCACCAGATCCAGTCGCTGGCGCGGGGGCAGCGGTTTCTTTGACGAGAGCATGGCATGGAGGAGCGTGCCTTCGATGAATTCTTGAACGATGAACGGCCTGCCGTCTGTGGCTGTGCCCCACTCCAATGTCGTGACGGTATTGGGGCCGATTATTTTTGTGCTGATCTCTCCTTCGCACGGTTTGCCGAGTCCCTTGTAGCGGCCCTCGATAGGATCAGTCTTCTTGGGGTCGAGCACTTTGAGGCCGACGATCGCACCAGTTACTTTGTCTTTGGCCTTATAAAAATTCGACATCGTGCCTGAGATGCTCTCGTGAAGCCGCTCGTAGCGATGCCACAAATCGGTCTTCGGAGTGCCCCCGAGCAGCCGGGCCAGAAATCCCGTGAAAGCCATTGTTCATAAAACCTTATGATTGTTTTGCTGCGTATCAATATCTTGGACCACGGTCATGCACAAGGCTGTCAATTCCAACCGGCCGCCCTTGGCAGACAGCACACGGAGGCGCGAAGCGGCCGGCGAGTGGTCCCCCCACGGATCAAACATTTTTGAGGCTGACGAGTTCGGCATGGGCAGCGGCCAGTTCTTGCTCCAACCGTGGCACGTCTGCCGGGTCGTCGGGTTGCTGCTTAGCCCCCACTAACTGCTGCTGCAATTTTGCGATCCTTTGGTGCAGCACTTCCATGCGCTTCTTCTGTTTTTTATCCACGGCACACTCCAGGCTTTATCACTCTGCTTTTGGCGATGCTTTTTCCTCTTCGCGAAATGAAGATCCAGCCTCGTCGCCCTTGTAGCGGTTGTCATTTTCGATTGTTTCGAACTCCTCGATGCGCACCCCACTGGAGTTGTCTTGCTGGGAGTTGGGACCCGTGTGGAGTTGCCGCATCCATCCGGAAACGAGCACGGCGGCAACCGCCATAGCGAGTGTGATGGAGAGCCATCTGGCTCGGTTATTTCGAATCCACTGCGTGCCTTCGCCGCGACCAACCAGCGCGCTTGCAAAGTAAAAGACGGCCATCGCCAGCAGGAACTTCGCGCCAAACAGTGCGTGGTAGCTCGTCTCTTTCATCCAGAAGCCATCGTTCCAGCCTTCGATTTTGACGCGGGCATTGAAGAGAAAAAAGTTGAGTAGACCAGTGACCAGCAGCAGCGAGATTGCCCCGATCACCCACGGCAGCCACTTGCCTCGGATGGCATCGTGGATTCGGTTGCGAGTGGCTTCGTCAAAAGTCTGCAGGGCGGGCAGTAAGCCAAATCGAGCGAAGAACAACCCGCCGACGGCGACGATGGCAGCCAGGACATGGGCCCAGCGAAGAATAAGTGCGTAAGAATCCATGGGCATAGAATATCCTTTGCGTTTCGTGGAAATGCGGTCGGACAGCCAGCATACTAACCAACTCCAGAGAGTGGCCCAAGTCGCTCGTTTGAACGGCGTGTTTTCACGGTGCCACGTGCCCTTTGGGTGTGGCTCGCTCGCGGCAGGGCTGTGGCGTATCACATAAGTGGTTCGCAAGACAACGAAGGAGTCTTCCAAGAACGGAAGTATCGAGCGTGGAAGGAAGTGAATTATTTGAATTGCCAGGCGAGCCGTTGCACGACCGCTGGATGCGGATGGCAATCGACCAGGCCCGCGAGGCCGCCGCTGAAGACGAGGTGCCTGTAGGGGCAATCATCGTGGCCGCTGGCCGCATTGTGGCCACTGCGCATAACCAACGGGAGCAACTCTCAGATCCCACGGCACATGCCGAGATGATCGCGATTACGCAGGCCGCCGCTGCGTTGGGCTCGTGGCGGCTTGAGGGCTGCACGCTCTACGTCACCCTTGAGCCCTGCCCTATGTGCGCCGGGGCGATCCTGCAGGCCCGCGTGCCGGTGGTGGTGTGGGGCGCGGCGGATCCCAAGGCAGGCGCCGTTGAAACGCTCTACCGTCTTTTCGATGACCCTCGGCTGAATCACCGCGTTGAACACACGGGCCATGTCATGGCCCGCATGTGGACAGATCCTGAGCGAATTCTTCCGGAAAAAGCGCAACGAGAATCGCAAGTAGAATCCTGACGGCCGGCTTGGGGGCGGCAAAAATCTCCTCGCGTGGGCCGCGGTGGCCCATGGCTCGTCAAGCGTTCGCCGATCCCCTTGCTCCCGTTTGCAGTGTGCCTGTGTCGCCGCTCCAGCTATCCGAGATGCGCTCTAGCTGCGATCGCTCATCGGTTCAAAGCTGCGGAGCGTTTCGCCAGTGTAGACCTGTCGTGGGCGGCAGATTTTTTGGGTTTGGGAGTGATGCATCTCGATCCAGTGGGCAATCCAGCCGGGCAGGCGACCCATGGCGAAAAGCACCGTGAACATCTGCACTGGAATGCCCATCGCACGATAGATCACGCCCGAGTAGAAATCGACATTTGGATAGAGCTTGCGTTCGATGAAGTAATCGTCGGCGAGCGCCACTTCCTCCAGTTGCTGGGCGATATCGAAAATCGGGTCATGCCGTGCAATCTTGGCCAGCAGTTTGTCGCAGGTTGCTTTAATGAGGCGGGCGCGGGGGTCGTAGTTTTTATAGACCCGGTGCCCAAAGCCCATGAGCCTGTGGCCGGAGTCTTTTTTCTTTGCCAGTTCGACATACTTTTTTACGTTGCCGCCATCGGCGCCGATTTTTTCGAGCATCTCCACGCAGGCCTGATTGGCACCGCCGTGCAGCGGGCCCCAGAGTGCGCAGATGCCTGCGGAAATACTCGCAAACAGGTTGGCATCGCTGGATCCCACCATCCGTACCGTCGACGTCGAACAGTTTTGTTCGTGGTCGGCGTGCACGATCAGGAGCATGTCGAGCGCCTCGGCAAAGTCGGGGTCGATGCGATACTCTTCGCAGGGCACAGCAAACATCATTTGAAGAAAGTTTTCGCAGTACGAGAGATCGTTTCGCGGATAGATGAGCGGTTGGCCGATCGACTTCTTGTAACTATAAGCCGCAATCGTGGGCAGCTTTGCCATGAGCCTGTGAACGCTCACTTCCACCTGTCGCGGATCGCGAACGTCGAGCGAATCTTGATAGAAGGTGGAAAGCGCGCCGACAACACTGCCAAGCGTGGCCATTGGGTGGGCATCGCGGGGAAACCCGCCGTAGAAACTGCGCATATCCTCGTGGATCATCGTGTGGTGCGAGAGCGACTTGCGAAAGCGGTTGAGCTCATCGAGGGTCGGGAGCTTGCCGTAGATCAAGAGGTAGCTCACCTCCACAAAATCGCACTTCTCAGCCAGCACCTCGATGGGGTAGCCACGGTACCGCAGGATCCCCTTTTCGCCGTCTAAAAACGTGATCGAACTGGTCGTTGAACCGGTGTTGACATACCCCTCATCAAGTGTGATGGCACCTGCTTGGGCTCGCAGCTTGGAGATATCGACAGCGCGTTCCTGCTCCGTACCCACGATGATCGGCAGTTCGACGGTGCGGCCGTCGATTTCCAACCTAGCGACACCTGCCTGCGTTGTGCCGGGGAAAGGGCTGGCCGCAGCAGTTCGTTCGGTCGTGACGCTCATCGGTTCGGCCTCCTCGTGTGCTGTATGGAGACGGCGTGCGGCGAGTCTCAAGCATAACGGATCTTCTGAAAAAAAGATTACTGAGCCGCAGTCTATCCCGCAAGAGAGCGGGCCGCAAACGTGCGTCGCCGTCCGGCCTCTCCGCGTCGTGCTGCGGCCACCGACTGCTAGCGAGACAGGCGGTCTTGGTGGTCGTTGCGGGCAGTCGCGGAATCGCGATCAATTCCAGGGACGTCGGCATTGGGGCCATTGTCGAAGATTGTCCAGACAGGCGTGCGATCCTTCAGCTTTGCAAGGTAGGCATCCATCTCTCGTTTGCGGCGTTCCAGCATCAAGGCTTCTTTGATCCCCACCTGGGCCTCGATAAAGGGCGTTCGTCCCGCCTCGGTGCGCTCGCTGACTCGCACGATATGCACGGCTTGGCCGTCGTCCAAAATCGCGCTGAGTTGCCCGATCGGCAGCGTGAAGACGGCCTCGTCGAGCACCTTCGAGACAAGGCTGCCCCGCGTTGTCCAATCGTAGGTTCCCCCAAGCGAGGCCGTTGGTCCCTCGGAACGCGTGCGGGCAATATCCCCAAATGGCTTGCCTTCAAGTACGTCGTTGCCAAGCGAGGCCAAGAACTGCCAGGCCTGTTCCCGCGAACGCGTAGGCGTGATGCGGACGGTGAGTTGCTCAAACCGCACCTTTGCGGGAAAGTCGTACTCGGTCAGACGATTCTGATAGGACGCGATCATCTCGGCGTGGGGAATCTCCTCGTCGCTGGTGACCTTTTGTTGAATCCACTGCTGGGCCAGCGATCGCTCAAAGTAGGTCTTGCGGATGTGGTCGAGCGACTGGCCTCGTGACCGCAGGAGTTGCTCATACTCTGCGGCAGTGGCCACACCGGCATCTTTGACGAGGCGTGACAACTGCTGCTGATCGAAAGCTTCATTGACCTTTTTTTCGATTTCCGGCAGGCGATCTTCCGGGATCGTGCGGCAGGCATCGACGTAGACGATGAGCGATTCAACGTGCTGCGGAAGGACCTGCTTACAGATCTGTACTTTGAGTTCTCGCACCTGTTCCGGCTTGAGTCCTGGGGAAACCTTTTCCAGCCAAGCCATGGCGCTGGGCGTGAGCAGATCGCCCTCGAGCACCACTTCAGACCCGACGCGGGCCACGATCATCGCTGTCTCAAGCGACTGCGCACCTGGGATTTCTTGAGGCCCGGTGGCCGCGGCCACCGGTTCTGTAAACTGCGCCTGGACGACGCCATCGTCAACGTGCTGGGCTTGGCTGCCGCCCTCGTGTGTCTTGGCAAGGGGCGTGAATGGGCTGCCGGGTTGGGCGCGGATGCTAGAGAGCACGTGGTTGTCGATGCTCTTGAAGTCATTGTGTTTTGCAGAGGGTTTGCCGCCTGGCCACCCTTCGGGCCGCGAGATTGTCTTTGGGATGTGTGGCACAAGATTGGTTGTGGCTGTGCCGCCTGGGCCCATCGCAGTGGCGGTGGCCGGCCCCTGCGTCGCGCCGGCGGCACCATCGTTGAACTGGTTTGCAATTCTTTGGGCCGCCGCCTCGCGAGCCGGCATACAGATCGACAGCACAAGGATCGCGACGGCGAACAGAGCAATCTCCGCCGCGACTGGCAGAGCACAACGCTGGCGGTCGTCTGGATCGTCGTGCGGGTGGCCGACATCGATCATGAAGATCATTGAGATCATTGAGGCGATCATGGACGGGCATCCTTGCCTGTGTGCCTGGTGAGGTCGGCTGGAGGGCGAGGACTATAGGGACGCGCACGAGCGGGCCGCAAGAGCGTCCTGACTGCTTGAAGAAGCCGCTCAGAATCGGTCCAAACAGCGTTTTCGACAGGGAGATACGCCGTCCGATGGTCTACAATCCGAAGCAGTCTGGCGGCGGCTGGGCCTGTGGCCTTGAGCGACTCCATTGCCGAGCGGTCGTGATAACGCAGGGCCAGCATGCCTGCTTCGCGAGTGACAGAATCAATGCCAAGAGCCGCTGCGGCCACTCGCAGCCTGGCAAATTCCATCAAGCGTTTGCTTTCGGCAGGCAGTGGGCCAAAGCGGTCCAGAAGTTCTGCGGCCAAGTCGTCGATCTGCGCGTCGTCCATCGTGCGTGAGAGCCGCCGGTAGACGTCGATTTTCGTCCGAAAGTCGGGAATGAAATCGCGAGGCAGCCACGCCTCGCCTGGCAGATCGATCGTCACCTGGGGAGGCTCTGCCGGCGGCATGCTCTTGAGCCCTCGCACCGACTGCTCCAGCAAGCGGCAGTAAAGTTCGTAGCCTACCGTGGCAATGTGGCCGCTTTGCTGCGTGCCCAGCAGGTTTCCCGCGCCACGAATTTCTAGATCCCGCATCGCCAACGAAAAGCCAGCGCCCATGCTTGAAAATTCTTGGATGGCGCGGAGTCTTCGGGCGGCGGTGCTCGTGAGGTGCGCCGTCTCATCGACGAGCATGTAGCAATAGGCGCGGTGGTGCGACCGGCCAACGCGGCCACGGAGTTGGTGAAGATCGGCCAGGCCATAGGCATCGGACTCATCGATGAAGATAGTGTTGGCATTCGGTATATCGAGGCCGCTCTCGATGATTGTCGTGGCCAGCAGAATGTCGGTTGTGCCCGCGACGAACGTGAGCATCACATCCTCGAGCTCCGATTCAGACAGACGCCCGTGGCCGATGGCAATCGTTGCTTCGGGAACGATCTGCGACAGTCTGTGCGCAACGGTGTGGATATCGTGAATCCGGTTGTGCACAAAAAAAACCTGCCCACCGCGGGCCAACTCCCGGTCGATTGCGTGGCGAATGAGCGACGCATCCCATCGAGATACGCGGGTTTCGACCGCCAGTCGATTGGCCGGCGGCGTGACAAGGCTCGAGATGTCGCGGATGCCAAGCATCGACATGTGAAGCGTGCGGGGAATCGGAGTGGCTGTCATCGTGAGCACGTCGACACTCGTGCGGAGCGACTTGAGCCGCTCCTTCACATCAACCCCAAATCGCTGCTCCTCGTCCACCACGAGCAGGCCGAGGTTTGCGAAGTGAATGTCGGCTTGCGCAAGCCTGTGCGTGCCGATCACGATATCAACTGAGCCGCTGGCCAAGCCTTCAAGCGTTTCTCGTTCTTCTCGCGTACTGGAGAATCGCGACAGTGCACGGATCGTGAAAGGAAATTCAGAAAATCTAGCAGCGAAGCTGCGCCTGTGTTGCTCGGCTAGTACAGTGGTGGGCACGAGCACAGCCACCTGATGCCCCGACTCCACGGCCTTGAATGCGGCCCGCATTGCGAGTTCTGTTTTGCCAAAGCCAACGTCGCCGCACAGGAGCCTGTCCATGGGCCGGACGTTCTGCATGTCGCAGCGAATCGCCTCGATGGCCGTGACTTGATCGGGCGTCTCGTCAAACGGAAACGATTCCTCAAACGTCCGTTGCCACGGAGTGTCGGGGGGGAAGGCGATGCCCGGTCGGCTTTCGCGTTTGGCCTGCAGTTGAATCATTTCGGCAGCCATGTCGGCGACCGCTTTTTGGACGGCCAGCTTCTGTTTTGCCCAGAGCGTGCCGCCGATCTTGGCCAGCTTCGGCGACACCTTGGAGCCACCGATATATTTCTGGACCAGTTCGATGCAGGATGCGGGCACATACACCGTTGTTGATTCGGCAAACTCAATCTGCAGAAATTCCTCGGTGCGATCCTGTTTTTCGAGCAGCTTGAGCCCTCGGTAGCGGCCGATGCCGTGGGCGACGTGCACGACGTGGTCGCCCTCGTGGAGATCCAGGAACGTGTCGATGGCTCGTGACAGCCGGTGCCGCGGCGCACGCGCCGTGACATCCTCTCGGCGAAATAGTTCGGCGCTGCTTACGAGCACAAGCTTTTCGGGTACGAGCCGAAAGCCGCTGGAGAGGTGGCCGCGGGCGAAGTGCAGCCGACCAGACTGTGCCGGGGCACTGTGGTCGAGCAGTTCCCGCAGCCGTTTTTCTTCCGCGTCTGTGGGCGCGACAACCCACACGTCCTGATCGCGACCGACGGTTTCCAATTCATCCCGCACGCGGTCGAGCACGCCAGTAAACCGTTCGACACTTTCAATCGAAAGAGCTGCTGTGGCCTCGAGGCTCGACTGGGCCAATGCCGCAAGGGTCACCGAAGGAAATCGGTAGATGCGCGCGAAAATATCCTCTGGAGCCGACAGGTTCGCTGCGGCTCCCAGTCGCTCGAACGTGCGTTTCGCTTCCTCGGCAAGTTCTCCCGGCTCCACCAGCACCCACCACGATCCCGCTGGCACAATGTCGGCGAGCTGCGTGCGCCTTGCTGCCGGTCCGACGGCGAGGGCCGTGAGATCGATGCTCTTGAGTTCGACAACGCTGCGCTGCGAAACGGTGTCGAAAGTGCGGAGTGACTCGATCTCGTCGCCAATCAATTCCACTCGCACCGGGCGATCCCAGTCGATTGCAAACAGATCGATGATTCCACCGCGACGCGCAAACGTGCCTGGTGTGTCGATGGCGCTGGTGGCCTGCCATCCTCTGGCGATGAGCCAGTCCGCAAGTTCAGCGGGGTCGAGTCGGCCCTCCACGTCGAGTCGCCGCGTGCTGGCCTCGATCTCTCGGGGATCGGCCAGCGGTGCTAGGAGCGCCTGAATACTTGTGACGATGATCGCAGGTACAGCAGGCTGTGAAGGGTCGTCAGACGGCATCGTCAGACGCTTGACGAGCGAGAGCCTAGCGGATGCAACTGGGTCGTTGGCCGCTGGCTCATCGTTCAAGCTCTCGAGGGCCGGCAACAAAGCGATGGGGCTGGATGTGAAGAGCGAAAGATCGTCGGCAAACGAATCGGCATCGGCTGCGTGTGGCAAAACAACCACAAGCATGCCGGGGGCTGTGGTCAGCGTGGCCGCGAGGGACTCTGAGAGAGCCGCCGCAGTCAGCGCAGAACTCGATCCCCAGGTTCCGCCGATCGTGCCGCCATGTCCCTCGCGGAGACTGGCTACGACCTCGACGAACCCGCTGTGAGTGCGCAGGGTTTCGGCCAGTCCGAGCAATCGCCCGGCCGACCCTTCAGCGGAGGGTGGTGACACAGAGGTCTAGTATAGAGAGAACAGGGGAATTCGCCGGGAAATTCACCCACTTACGCACAGTTGCGTTTTTCGTGTATTTTTGAGGGATAGGTTTTCCTTTCACGACTCCCTCCCAGGAGCCCAGCCATGGCCACAGTCTCCCGCCCCAGAACCTCTGAAACGTCTCTCAACGGGGCCGATGTCGTGATTGAGTCGTTGATTCGGCACGGAGTCGATGTGATATTTGCCTATCCAGGCGGGGCCAGCATGCCGCTGCATCAGGCCCTCACTCGCTATGCCGATAGGCTCCGCACGATTTTGCCTCGGCACGAGCAGGGAGGCGGCTTTGCCGCCCAAGGCTACGCCCGCACAACGGGGAAGCCGGGCGTGTGCATGGCTACCAGTGGCCCTGGCGCACTTAACCTTGTGACGGCGATCGCTGACGCGAGGATGGACAGCGTGCCCATGATTGCGATTACAGGCCAAGTCGGCACCAGCGTGATCGGCACCGATGCGTTTCAGGAGACGCCGATCGTTGAAGTCTGTCGCGGTATCACCAAGCACCACTATCTTGTGACCGATGCCAACGACATCGCCCGCGTGATGCGAGAGGCGTTTCACATTGCTACAACAGGCCGTCCTGGCCCCGTGCTCGTCGACTTGCCGAAGAATATTCAGGTGACGCAGATTGTGCCCGACTTCGATGCCCCGATGAACCTGCCTGGCTACCACCCAGAGATTCGCCAGGCGTATCCCGAGCAGATTGCGCAGGTAGCTGCAGCGATCAAACGGGCGAAGCGGCCTGTAATCTATGCCGGCGGTGGCGTGATCGCAGGAGAGGCCTCCGGTGAGTTGCGAGAATTAGTCCGACGCACAGGCATCCCAGTCACCATGACGTTAATGGGGCTAGGCGCTTTTTCGGCCGACGATCCACTTTGCCTTGATATGCTCGGCATGCACGGCAGTGTGTATGCCAACTATGCCGTTGATCAGGCCGATTTGCTGCTGGCTATTGGCGTGCGATTTGACGATCGAGTGACAGGCAAAGTGGCAGAGTTTGCCGAGCACGGCTTCATTGTGCACATCGACATTGACCCATCCGAAATCAACAAGAATAAGGTCGTTCACGTCCCGATTGTGGCCGATGTGAAAGATGCACTTGCGCAATTGAATGCGATCGTCGAGCCACCCTCGTCGAGCCTCGCGGATTGGCATTCGCAAATTGCCGAATGGAAACGGGAGGACCCATTTTCTTTCGATACCAATTACAAGGGCATTCTGGCGCAAGAGGCGATCGCAGAATTATCTCGGCTCACTGCCGACCGTGACACGATCATCACTGTCGGCGTAGGCCAGCACCAGATGTGGGCGGCGCAGTTTTACAAGTTTCGCAATCCCCGCACATGGCTTTCATCAAGCGGGCTGGGCACGATGGGCTTCGGTTTGCCGGCGGCCATGGGCGCAAAGGTGGCTCACCCGGAGTCGCTCGTGGTGGACATCGACGGCGACGGGAGCATCCTCATGAACATCCAAGAATTCGCGACGTGCAACTGCGAAAATATTCCCGTCAAAGTGTTGCTCCTCAATAACCAGCACCTTGGCATGGTGGTGCAGTGGGAAGACCGATTCTTTAAGGGCAATCGGGCGCATACCTACTTGGGTCCAGTGGATCACCCCGAGGCCAAGGGTCAGGGCGACGGCATCTCGCCCAACAGTCGCTACCCCGATTTTGTCTCAATCGCGAAGGGCTTTGGCTGGCAGGCCGAAACCGTTGCGAAGAAAAGCGATTTGGAGTCGGCGCTGCGACGCTTGATTGATTCGACTGGGCCGGCCCTCTTGGATGTGCAGGTTCCATACCAAGAGCACGTGCTCCCAATGATCCCATCGGGTGGCACCGTCAAAGATCTGATCAAGCGTTAGCAGGCTGTGGATAAACCACGTGTTGGACCGCACGATGCGGTCCCGGGTGCGTAGCACCCGCAAAAAACCGGAGGTTTTCAAGTGGACAAAGTGCATGGAGGACTTTGTCCACGGGCAGTTAGAGCCTCACGTGAGAACGCGTGGAGCGATCGTTCGGATTCAACGCGAGGGTCCAAATGGACTGTCATGGTCTGTCATGGACTGTCAAACGGCGAGGCAGCCGGGTCGGTGGCCGGTTCTTCAGCGGCTGGTTCTTCGGGCTTGGGTTGTCGCTGGGGAGCTTGAGGTTGCGGCGTTCCAGTGGCCGGGGCGTGGATCGCGGCCACAGCATCGTTGAGCGATTGTTCGTCGGGAATTTTGTCCAGATTCATCCCGAAATCCCGCAAGAGTTTTGCGAGATCAGTTGCTTGAGTGCCTGTATTGGTGGAGAGCACTGCCAGCCCACCCTTTCCATCCAAAGGCGCGATCGCGTCGGCCAGCGTCACCAATCGCCAGGCGGCGCGGCGGCAGACCTGCTCCGCAATGGCGAGTGCATTTGGCGTTCCGGGCTGACCCAGACCAGGTGGCTGGGCCACTGTGGCGTCTGGTGCCCCAAGGAGAACGATGTACTCCTGTTCGAGTCGGCGGCTGGCGGCGATCGCATCGTCGCCCTCGAGTCCGCTGAGCGCCAGCGACCGAATGGCGGCAATCGTCTGCGGTCCGTTCACTCCAGATGTTGGCACGACCATTGCCCCCAAAGCCGCCGCCGCACGCACGCGCACATCCACCGATCGTAACGGGTCTTCAAGCAACTTCGCCAGCAGTTGTGGAAGTGTGGCGGCCACCTCTTTCGGGGCCCAGCGGCCAAGTGAGGGCAGCATCGAAAGCGATCGTGAAACAAGCCAATCCAATTCAACGCTGGTATCTTTTTCGACGGGCTCTCGGAGGATGGCAACAATTGCTGGCAACGCGTCAGCGGCGAGCGCCTTGGAAGCATCGTCCCCTGTGGCCCGAGCCGCTTCGGCGTGCCTGGCCAGGCCCGCAGTGGCAGCAACGCGGATCGCTATTGGAAGCTTTGCGTCGCGGGCGGCCGAGGCCAGTGGGCCGGCGGTCGGTGGCCACGGCTTTCCATCCTTCGCCTTGAGCTCTCCGACTAAGAGCAATGCGTTGATGCGCACGAGTAGGTCGGCATCCTCGTCCCTCGCGAGTTTTCCGAAAAAATCCAGAAACACTTGGCTGGCATCCTCAAACGCCTTCTCATCGGCGATCTCCGTGAGCAGGAGTTCCCGCATGCGCCGCCGGGTGCGTTCGATGGTCGAACGGTTACTGGCTAGGGCGAGTTGCGGCAGGGCTGTCAGTTCCAGCAAGGCCCGCAGCGTGGCATCGAGGCCACCGCCTTCTCGCAGGTGTTCTTTGTAGGCTCGCGTCTCTGGCGCCGCTTCAACCTTGGACCACGTCGAGTATTTCGCCCCGGAGTTTTGTGCAAAGGCTGCGTTGCCAGACGAGCCACGAGCTACGCAGGCTGCAGCCATGAGGCAGCCTGCGAGCAGGCGGGTGGCGCAAGCAATCGCTGGCGGGCGAGGCAGAATGACCCACAAGCCACGCCGCACGTGGATCGGTCCAACAGAAAAAGTGGAAGGAGTGTTCATAAAAGTGATGGCCAGATGGTTGGACACACGGAGTGGGCGTTCGCCGAATTATTTGGATTGAAACGGGTTAAGGTTGTCTTGAGGCATCTCTGGTTGGCCTGGACGATCCCGAATCGAACCCTTCGTGGTTTCTTCGGTGGGCGGCAGCGTGCCGATGTATTGGTTGATGCGAACCTGCGAATCGGCTGCAGTGGCTTTTTCAAACGACCCGTCTGTCCTCAGGAAAAGCATCTCAAAGGGTTCTGGTGGGGCGGGCGATGCTTTTGTTCGGGTGTCGGCGCGATCGTCTTGCCGGCCCCGCATATCAACCAGCACGTGGTTGGTGGCGATGTCTTCGCCCCGCACGCGGCTGTCGCCAGGTTTGTTGAGAGATTGATCGATGTTGGCCAAGCCGCCAACTTCTGTCACGAGGCTCCGCAGCGAGTAGTTACCCGTTTGGCTATTGGGGGCCAGCACGAGCAGTTCGATCATGCCAGGTTTGAGCCGCTTCATGGCTTCCTTACGCAACGAACGCACCAGCATGGAGGTGGACTCCGGCACCACGACCGGCAGACTCACATTGCTCTGCGTGGAAACTAGCTTGGCAGCTTTTGCAAGGGTTGACTCTGAAAGATGCTGCGCTGCTAGGTTGAAGTTTGGATTCCAAATCGACAGCCTCACCCGGTAGCGATAGCTTTTTCCAGGCTCGACATTCATGTCCACAAACCGAAACAGCCGGTATTCGATCCCCTTATTTGTCGGGGAAGATTCTGGCGTTGGTTCGGGTGGGGTTGCACCCGATGCGTCCTCTGAGGCTCTCTTTTTTTGCTTCAGATAGGCGATAAACCACGGATGCATCGCCTGAGTTCCCCAAGCTTCGCCGGCGATCAACTGCGGCAGCGGAGCACAGTAGCTGCTGCCAGTACTTCCCAAAGCCGACGGGCTGCCAGCGGCTGGAGCTGCCGCGGTAGATTCTGGAAGTAAAAAGATCGTCGGAGGATTCTCCTGTGTGCCGGCCCACTCTTCCTGCGACTGCCTGGCGATTTGCTTCAAGTCCATTTTGTTCCACGCGTCTGGTTCGCCTGCTGCAGTCTCCGAACGCTCCACGAGATAGTCGCTCCAGAGCGGTGCGTCTCGCTTGGGGTCTCGGAATCCGGCCGATTCAAACCGCTGACGGTATTCGCCCTCTTGCTTGGCCATCGGAATCAGTCCCGTGACGATCACATAGCCTGCGATGCGGCCACGCACGGCGTTGTTTTGGCCCATGGGTTCGCCGCCCGGCGGCAAAGAAACGCCCTGGGCTCCCTCTGCGTCGGCTCGGCCACGGCCGCTGCGAGCTCGCGTAGGTTTTCGCGTGGGACCAGGCTCGACATCCCGATCGGCGTTTCGATCTGGCTGTGGCGGGGCAACTTCCTTGGCCTTTGCCGCCAGAACGACAACGCCCGCCACGGCACGCAGTTGCTCGATTGGCAGCACCGCAGGCTGCGTTCGCTTGGACCGCTCCTCAAAGAGCGGCTTATCCAGCAGAGAAACCTCGGGAGTCGCAGTGATTTTTGGTGTGCGCCATGGCTCGATTAATTTTTTCAGACTCACATTCTTGGCCAGAACGTTTACCGGTGGCTTCTTCACGCTTTCGATGTGCGCCGCTGTGCTCGTGGACTTCGATTCAATGGATGCCGGTTGTTGCTCCTTGACGACGCTCTGGCTCCGGATGGCATCGATGCCCCCATACACGAGCCAGAGAGCGAGCACTCCCACGCTCACCCCGATGATCTTCTCGCCGTGGTTGATTAAAAAACCGACGGTCGCTTCTTTGTCAAACCGAATGCCTGGCAGTTTCATTCCGGTGGCCTCCCAGGAGGTTGCGCTTCTGGTTGCGCTTCTGGTTGCGCTTCTGGTTGCGCTTCTGGCGCAAGCCCAAATACTTTTTCATCCGGGAACGTTGCCAGGCCTACCGTGCCTCGTAGTTCCACAACAAGATCGTTGTTCCGGCTGCTTGGGCCAGTCCCGGCACCGGCACCTGACGGGCCAGACATCGTCGTGGTGGCAGGTCTATCGCCCACGTTGATTCGCACCTGCCGCACATCCACGGGCACTGCCGACGCAGCCAGTTCCACCAGCAGGGAGTCGAGCTTTCGCTGATCCACAACAGCGCGGATGACAAATGGCATCAGGTGCACCATGAGCGACGCCGGCGACGAGGAGAGTTCCGCCGCCGACAACGGCCTACCGTCAAAATGAACATAGATCCAATTGCGAAGCGCATCGTCTGGAGAAGCCATAACGGCTCCCCCAGTGCCTCCATCCTCCGTCGTGCCAGATGGGTTACCCGAAAAACCAACTATCGGCCCGGAGTTCCCACCCTGACCTCCAAATCGCGGATGGGGCGGGCGGACGGCTGGCGTTTCGGGAGGACCATCTGGCGACGGCATTGCACCGCCTTCGGGAGGCGGCATCGCCGATCCCTTAGTGAAAGCCGGACGAAAAATCCGAGACCGGCCCATGCCCCCAGGGCTATCTTCGGCAGCCGGATATCCAATCATCAATTGTTCGACGCGTGTGATGGGTGCATTGTAGGCCCCGGCCGCCGTGGCATTCACACGCTTGATTGCATCGCACAGAAGGCCGTAGACCCACAGTTCCTCTTGAGCCAGAGCAACTTGGGCCGTCGTCGGGGGTTTTTCCCAGTTGAACGAAGCGTAGAGTTTTTTTTGATCCTCGGCGTTCCATTGCACAAGCGATTCAGAGCCCCCTGGAGGTCTTTCCCCGGGCCCGCCTCGATTCGCTCCGGTGTCGGTCGGCGGCGGCTGGCCTGGGGCTGCCGGATTGGCTTCGAGCATCGCTCCGTCGGCTCCCATTCGGCCTGGCAAATCCTGCACCAACGTGCGGACGTTATCTTGGTACCGCTCCAAAAGTTTTCGAGGCAACTTGCTGTCGGCCTTCAAGACTGCGGCGCGTTGCACAAAATCGGGGCCCAGCGCGGCCGGCCAGATTCGAAGCGGCTTTTGGCTGTCCCAAAACAGTCTCCATTCCTGGAGTGTTTCTCGCTTGATTGCGTCTGTTGTCTTATTGATTTCGGTGGCCCATGCCTCATTGGGGTGTGGCTGAAGATCTTGTACGCTCTTCAGCGACCCCAAACGGCTTTTGATCTGGCTGCGAGTCTTCTCGATGTCATCCATCATGCGGCCCTTGGACAGCACCAGCAGCGGCAGAAGAATCAACGGCACCACAACGGCAAGCAGCCAAAAATGGTACTTGGCAAGCGCGACTGCATACGGGCGAATGGCATTTGGAATTTGCATGTGTGTTTGCTACTCGGACACGGGAAGAGCGGAGGCAGCCGGTGGAGGTGGCGGCTTTGGGCTGCCTGGCACCGTGGGCTGCCAGCAAAACTGCAGAATAAAATCATACCGCTTCAGATCGATCGTTTTTTCTTTTGCCTTGTCAACTGGCTGTTCGCCGGGGCCGCCGAGCCTGGGGTCTGGAATTTGGATGGTTTTGACAGGCGATGATTCCACGATCACTGGAAACGCGATCCCCAGATCGCTCACGTCGACCAATTGGCCCGCCAGCGGCCCCGTTGAAACCATCACGGTCTGCGGGTCTTCGCCAGCTTCGTCTTGAACGACTCGCTTTTTAGCATTGGAGTCTTTGCCCAGCAGATTTTTGATGATCGTGGATCGTACGAATTCAACGCTCTGATGTGGCTTGTGATGAGTTTCGTTATGGAAGTGATGCCCCTTCATTTCAATCACCCACCCAGGCCCGCTGGGCCGATCCGCCGCCACCGACACAACGGCTTCTCCTGGCGGGGTTGGTGGCGGTTCGTCGATCGCTGGAGCTGCAGGCTCAACGTCAGCAGGGCTTGGAGCCTCCTCGCTGGGGTCTTCGGCAGGGTGGGTTTCGGCCCACTTCTCTTCCACGCCTGCGAACCATCTCGTGAGGTCCGGAAACCACTCGCACTCCATCCGATCGATATGCAATTCGTTTCGATCCCCCAGCCCCTCGGGCACCTTGCCCGGCTCATCTCTCGGCAGCAGCGATTCAACGGCCCGCAGCATGTCGAGCATTTGAAACCGGCGGTCTTCGACGCGCAGCAGATACTGCTGTTGGGCAATCGCGGCATCCTGCTTTTGCTTCACGTCGTCGAGCGCCGCAATGGCCGCCTGCGAGCGGGTCTTCACGCCGTCGGCCTGACTGAACGCCTTGGCATAGAGCGGTGGGGCATACGTGGTCCACGCGAAGAACATGCCGACAAAGCTGATAAAGCTTGCCACCAGAAGCCCAACCAACGCCCCCACAGCCCACGGTTTTTTTGACTCAATGAGCCGCTCCTGCAGGATCTCTCGCGGGAGCAGATTGGTGGAAATGCTTGCCCCGCCAGCGGCTTGAAGCGCCAGTCCGTAGGCCGTGCCAAACGCGAGGCGATTTTCCCGGAACGCCGGTGCCGCGAGTACAGCCGGCCCCTCGAGGTTGCGAAATGTGTCGAGCCGCTGTACGTCGAGTTGCAATTGCTTTGCGACAAAGTCGGAGAGCCCTCGCAGCTTTGTGGGATTTCCCAGAAGCAGTACTTTGCCGATGGTTGCCTTTCTGTCGGCGCCCGTAAAATAGTTGAGCGATCGCTGCAACTCGGAGGCAAACTCGTTAAACACCGGCCGCATCGCCTTAAAGACGAGCTTTGGATCTTCTGCCCGCACGGCATTGCGTTTGAGGTGCTCCGCCTTGGCAAACGTGAGCTTCATCCCATTCACGAGCGCCTTGGTAAAGTTGCTGCCGCCAAGAGGGAAGCTGCGCTGCCAGATTCGCATGCCGTTGGTAATGACAAGATCAGTTGAGTCGACACCCGTAGACACCAGTACAATCGATGGCTGCGGCGCGTCGGGATCGATCGGGGTCGGATGGGGCATCTGATCGAAGATCACCACATTGGCCAGTGCCACCGGCGCCAACTGCAACAGATCAACTGGAATGCCGGCCTGCATAAATGGAGCGAGAGCCTTTGCGACTTGCTCTTTTTTCATCGCAAACACGGCCACCTCCGCATCCAGCACAAAGCCGCTTTCCTCCATCCCTCCAGCGAGTCGCTGCCAATCCCATACCACTTGTTCGAGGGGAAAAGGAATTTGCTGCCGGGCCTCGTACTTCACGATATCGGGAATTTTCTTGGCCTCGATTGGCGGGAGCTTGATGAACTTCGTCAGCCCCGATTGGCCTGCCACGGCCACGGCCACACGATCTCCTTTGAGCGTGTTGCGTCCGATAAATTCCTGCAGAGCCGACTGCACCAGTGCCACAGGATCGGCCTCTGGCTGCGTGAGGATCATCGGATATTCGATATAGTCAAACGCTTCGACAGTGAGTTTTCCTGGCTGCGTCGACATCCGGCATCGCACTGCTTTGATCGCGCATTTGCCGATATCAATTCCCCAGACATAGGGACTGCGAGCCATGGACTTTTCGCCTTTTCTAGAAAGAGCATTGAGCGGAAGGCGACTGCTTCTCTCACAGACGCAAAAACAGTCACACTCACACTTTACGAACGACTCCTCTGGGGTGTCAAACGCTCCCCTTTGCCAACCGCTTCTCTTCCTCAGAGTCGGGGTGGCGCGAGGGGGCCTTGCCAACCTCTGCGGCGTGCCCGGCCCCTCAAAAACCGTGCCATGCAATGCACGGCATGGGGTGTGTATCGTTTCGGAGGCGAGTTCGCTTTACACTTTCGGAGTCTCCAAAGCCGCATTCATTCGGCATGACTCTATGCCCGCATGGCCCCTATGGCACGCATGGCCAGCATGACCCACATGACTCCCGAACGCATTGCTGTTTTTTTGCCCTGCTATTCTCTGGATGATTTTCCGACATGGCTCGAGGAGAGCCAGGCGGACGACCTCCTCGCGGCGTGGACTGCCGCCTGGCACCCTCAACTGATTGCCTCAGTGGATCGCATGCCCATGTGGTTGAGTGCCGAGGCGCCCCCCGCCGATGGCGCGCCGATCGTAGGCATCGTGCCGAGCGTTACCGAAGATCGGCTGGCTGGCATGCTTTCCGCAAACTGCATGGCTGGGTCACGCTGGGTGCGGCAGGTCAGCGGTCGGCCGGCCATCGTGGCGGCTTCGTTGGCAGCGGTGCGAGACGATACGCACGGTGTGGACGTGGAGGCTGTCTGCGAGCCAGTGCTCACAGACGATTTTTTCGCATTGGGATTGGCGTGGCTGCTCTGTGAATTACTGGCTCGACGCATGCGTTCGTCCACGGGGCTTGGCTCCACCAGTTTTGAGGAGAGCGTTGTCGCCGCTGCACGTGCCGCAGTGGCGGGCAATGAGGCGATAGCTCGCGAGCGGTTGCAAGAATGCTTCGATGTTCTTCTCGCCACACGCCATCAGTATTATCCAGTCGATGCGTGGCTCATGGATATCGTATTGCTGGCTGAGTCCACGCTGGGTCGCCGTCTGGCCGGCGAACTCGATTCACCCGTGCCACTGACGCTCGTGGCGACCGGCCGCGTGGTGGAAATACTTGCACGAGATGATTCCGCATTATTGGAGCGACTGCGGCAACGCGTCGTGGCAGGCACGCTGTCGCCCGCAGGCGGCCGATACGAATCAACCCCGCTGGATGCATGCACTCCTGAAACACTCTGGGAGTCGTTTGCGCATGGGCACCGTGTCTGGCGTGAGTGTGTGGGATCAGTCCCGACTACGTATGCGCAGTGCACCGGAGGTTCATCGGCGATGGTGCCGCAGGTGCTGGCCAGCTTTGGCTATGCCGGAGCGATCTGGAATCTGTTCGACGGCACTCCGCTGCCGGATCCAGCTACCAGCCGAATTCGCTGGGAGGGCAGCGGGGATGCAGCCATCGACGCGGTTGCCCGTGCGCCGCTCGACGCTCGACTCGCCACCACGGTCCTTCAGTTTGCAGACAAGCTCGGCGACGCAATGGACCACGACCATGCGGCGATTGTGCAATGCGCCCACCATGCAGGCACGGCCAATCCGTGGTTCGATTGCTTGCGACGCATCGGGCGATGGAGCACCGTGCTGGGCACATTCGTAACGGCCGACGAACTCTTTCGCCGCACGGCTGGCACTGGCACGTTGGCCACTTTTGAGCCCGACACATTTCCAGGCACGCTGCCGCCCTTCGTCCCTGGTTTCCTTCCAGCCAATGCCGATGGCGGCGGTGCAGGCATTGTGGATCCTGTCAGCACGGATCCGATTGGCATGAGTGTGGCCGCCGAAGAGGCCCAATCGCGAGTGGTCTTGGAGGCCAGCCGAGCCCTTGATCGCGTGCGGCCGCTGGATGCTCTCGAGGCCGGAGTTCACGAACTGCCAAGGAGAAGTGACGCAGTCGTTCCACAGGCCCACAGCAAGGGTGTGCCGCAAACAGACCAGAAGAAAACCGTCCGATGGCCAGCCATCGTGCGGCGGATTGTGGGCGCCGGAAGTGGGTCTAGCAGCGAACAGTTTGTGCTGGAAAACAAAGCCGTGCGAGTGCGGGTGAACCCGGCCACTGGTGGCGTGCTGTCCTTGCGTCGCCCTGGCGACCGAGGCAACCAACTCTCGCAGCAACTCTCGCTTCGCACGACTCTCGCAGCGCCGCCTGCCGGGAGCCACTGGGAAGACCCCCAAGAGCGGGCAGATTATTCCGGGATGGTTGCCGATCGTATCGAGCGAGTGCGAGGCGGCATTCACAGCCTGGGCCGGCTGGTCGACTCGCAGGGGTGTGACGTGGGAACGTTCACGCAGCGACTCTTCCTCGTGAACGACATGCCGCTGGCGCGACTGGACATGAGCGTGAAGCTACTGAAGCCTTTATTCGGACCGGTCTTTGAAGAGCATGCCGCCTGCCGCTTTGCGTGGAATGAAAACGACAGCCTCGATTTCTGCCGCAGCCTGCATGCGCAGTCGATCGTGACCGAACGTACTCGATTCACAGCGCCGCATTTCGTGGAGTTGAGAGATGCGTCCTCGGCAGCGTTGCCTTCGGAATCATCAGCGGGCGCCTCGCGTGCAGCACCCGAGCGGATCGCCATATTTACAGGCGGCCTCCCCTGGCACATCCGCTCCAGTCCGCACATGCTCGACTCGATTCTCTTGGCGGGCAGCCGCACCGAAGGTGCGTTCACGATGGCGATGGGTCTGGGCATCGATCGCCCGTGGGATGTGGCGATGGCTCTGCACGCCGCCGGGCCCGATGGGATTGCTGGAAGCATCGGCTCGTTGAAGCACACCGGGCCGTCGAATGTGCGAATCACCGGCGGCGGTCCTGTCTATGCAGACACCACATGCCAACGCATGATCGGCATGCGAGTGGGGTTGCTCGAATCAGTCGGCCGATCAGGGGACGTGCGGATTGAGTGGGGAGCCGAGGTTGAATCGGCGTGGGCGTGCGATGCACTCGGTAGGCCTCTCGCCGGAGATGGCGGGCCAACGTTCGCCGTTGACGGCCGTTCTACAACCGTATGGCTCCGCCGGTATGGTTGGTTGCAAATGGAACTGAGGTTTCGCGTGCCGGTGTCTCAAGCCGTCCCCCCCGCATCGTAGCCAGCAGCCATCACAGGCAGGAGTGGAGGATCTTTGAACGAGCATTCGACGAACACGATGATCATCACGCTGGATGGACCAGCAGGCGCGGGAAAGAGTTCTGCAGCACGCTCGCTGGCCGCGCGATTGGGTTGGTGTTACATCGACACTGGTGCCATGTACCGCGCGGTGGCGATGGTGGCATTGGAGCAGGGGATACCTCTCGAGGATTCCTCGCGTGTGGCCGCCCTGGCCGAGTCGATTCAGATTGTCTTTCAGGACGGTAGCGTGCTCGTCGACGGCCGGGATGTTTCGTCTGAGATTCGCAGCGAACGGATCACGTTGGCCACGCGGCCGGTGGCCGATGCCCCGCCGGTGCGAGATGCGATGAAGCGGGTTCAGCGACGCATGGCGGATGGAAGAAACGTTGTGACAGAAGGCCGCGATCAAGGATCGGTCGTTTTTCCACATGCCGCAGTGAAGGTCTTTCTGACAGCCTCGCCAGAAGCCCGCGCCAGCCGACGCCACCTGGAGGAAATGAGCCGGGGCCGCGACACGACGTTCGAGCAGATTTTAGAATCACAATCCTGCCGTGACGAGGCCGATCGCACGCGTCCTGTGGGCGCGCTCCGACCGGCGCACGATGCGGTATTGTTGGAAACCGACTCTCTGTCGTGCGATGAGGTGATCGACTGTCTGATCGCCTTGATTGAAGCGAGGAAGCAGTCGCCTCAGAAAACCGTATGAAAGCGCCCCTCCACGGCATGGCAACTCCGCAGCCGCCCTTACCGGCCGATGTGCGCCGCGGCCACAGTGCGTTTGGTTGCGCTCTCTACGCATCGCTCTGGGTACTGACGCGGATGTTTGCTGTGTCGGCGTTTGGATTTCGCGTGCGTTTTGCCGAGTCGCTCCCAAAGCAGGGCGGACTACTTGTGCTCTCGAGCCACCAGAGCCATCTTGACCCGCTCCTCTTAGGGTTGTCGTGCCATCGCAGGCTCTCGAGCATGGCGCGAAGTTCGCTCTATCGGTTCAAGCCTTTTGCGGCAATCATCACGGCGCTCGATGCGATTCCGATTGATCGCGAGGCTTCGACTGTCGCGGCAATAAAAGGAGTGATCAATCGGCTTCGCGATGGGGCTGCTGTGGTTATCTTTCCAGAAGGTACTCGCACGGCTGACGGAAAACTGGGTGAGCTCAAAGGTGGCTTTGTGCTGCTTGCCAAACGGGCTGGAGTGCCGATCGTGCCAGTGGCTATTGTGGGGGCGTGGGAGTGCTGGCCTCGCACGCGTCTGTTTCCCCGGCCAGGCCGAATTCGGTTGGAGTTCGGACGGTTGTTGCAGCCGGAGCAGATCGCAGCGATGAGCGATGGCGAGATTCTGTCGGCCTGCACTGCAGAGATCAAGCATCTCGACCTCACCGCCCGCGCCGCTTGGGAGAGCGGCCGGTTGAAGTAACCGCCCCTGGGCTTTGGGTGTGCTGTTGCTCGATTGGACTAAAAAAGCCCCGTTATGAAGCCGGCGAATCGGCGGGACTGCCCGCGGGCCTGGCCCGTTTAAATGGGTCGATTTTTCCTCCACCGGGGCCTGGCGGAGGGGCGTTGGGGGATTGGCCAAAGGGGAGTATTTTCGGCCACTCCAGATTCATGCCAGGCCACTGTGGTGTGGCCGGTGGAGGCACAGCCTTCTTGGGCGCAGAGGCTTGTACCGGTCCAGTTGGGGCTTCAACCGGAGGCAGTGGAAGAGGCAGTGGAACGGTAGGGGTGGCCTGGCCCAGCACTTCGCTGGGATTTGGAAATCCAGT
>Ga0194055_10000544_pt1 | contig 30569 bp, 27 predicted proteins | sample SepL449m_MetaG_FD_155482 | JGI IMG/M metagenome (GOLD analysis project Ga0194055, IMG submission 155482) | Anoxic zone freshwater microbial communities from boreal shield lake in IISD Experimental Lakes Area, Ontario, Canada - Sep2016-L442-9m | ecosystem: Environmental > Aquatic > Freshwater >... | reverse complement strand
ACCAAGGTCGGTGCCCTGGTGCACTCGATCGGCGGCGGGGAACGCGACCCCGAGACCCCGATCAGCGTCGTCGGCGCGAGCATCATCGGCGGCGATACCGTCGACCACGGGATGTGGGTGGCGTTCTGGTTCTTCCTGGCCCAGCTCAACCTCGTGCTCGGCGCCATCAACCTGGTGCCGCTGCTGCCGTTCGACGGCGGGCATATCGCCGTCGCCGTCTACGAGAAGATGCGCAACATGTTCCGCGCGGCGCGCGGACTGGTGCCGGGCGGTCCGGTGGACTACGGAAAGCTGATGCCGGCCACCTACGTGATTCTCGTGCTGGTCGTCGGCTACATGGCCCTGACCGTCACCGCCGACCTGGTCAACCCCATCCGCTTGTTCCAATAGGACTTCGACGAGGAGTTGAGCATGACCTCAATCGGTTTAGGCCTGCCGGCTGCGCCCCCACCGGTGCTGGCCCCGCGGCGAAAGACCCGCCAGCTCATGGTCGGCAACGTCGGTGTGGGCAGCGACTATCCGATCTCCGTGCAGTCGATGTGCACCACCAAAACCCACGACGTGAACTCCACGTTGCAGCAGATCGCTGAACTGACGGCGTCTGGCTGCAATATCGTCCGGGTGGCCTGCCCCCGCCAGGAGGACGCCGACGCGCTGGCCGAGATCGCCCGCAAGAGCAAGCTTCCGGTGATTGCCGACATCCACTTCCAGCCCAAGTACATCTTCGCGGCCATCGATGCGGGGTGCGCCGCGGTGCGCGTCAACCCGGGCAACATCAAGGAGTTCGACGGCCGGGTGGCCGAGGTCGCCAAAGCCGCTGGGGCAGCGGGTATTCCGATCCGGATCGGCGTCAACGCCGGCTCGCTGGACAAGCGGTTCCTGGAGAAGTACGGCAAAGCCACCCCGGAGGCGCTCGTCGAATCCGCCCTGTGGGAAGCCTCGCTGTTCGAGGAGCACGGGTTCGGCGACATCAAAATCAGTGTCAAGCACAACGACCCGGTGGTCATGGTGGCCGCCTATCGGTTGCTGGCCGAAAAATGCGACTATCCCTTGCATCTGGGCGTGACAGAGGCCGGGCCGGCGTTCCAGGGCACCATCAAGTCGGCCGTCGCGTTCGGTGCTCTGCTGTCCGAGGGCATCGGAGACACGATCCGGGTGTCGCTGTCGGCGCCGCCGGTGGAAGAGGTCAAGGTCGGCAACCAGATCCTGGAGTCGCTGAACCTGCGGCCCCGCGGCCTGGAGATCGTTTCCTGCCCTTCCTGTGGCCGCGCCCAGGTCGATGTCTACAAGCTCGCCAACGAAGTCACCGCCGGGCTGGAGGGCCTGGACGTACCGCTGCGGGTCGCGGTGATGGGCTGTGTCGTCAACGGGCCTGGAGAGGCTCGCGAAGCGGACCTCGGGGTGGCCTCCGGCAACGGCAAAGGGCAGATCTTCGTCAGGGGCGAGGTGATCAAGACGGTCTCGGAGTCGCAGATCGTCGAGACGCTCATCGAGGAGGCCATGCGTCTTGCGGAAGAATTGCGCGGCGCTGACGGTTCCGACGCGGCTACCGGCGGATCGCCAGTGGTCACCGTAAGCTGACAAAGCAAACCACCCGCGGCGTAATCCCGCAAAGGACCACTGATGTCGGCTCCCTCCCTGTTCCGCTCCGTCGAGGGGCGACGGGTGACGGTGGTGCGGGACGCGGTGGCAGTGGACCGGGTGCTGGCCGACGATCCGGTGGCGGCATGCATGGTGGCTGCCCGGGTGGCCGATCACGGCCTTGACCCGGCGAGTATCGGCGGCGAGTTATGGACGCGGCGGAGACCGGATGAATCGCTGTGTTACGCGGGGGCCAACCTCATTCCGCTGCGCGGCGGGCCGGCTGACTTGCGCGCATTCGCCGACCAGGCGCTCAGCGGGCCGCGGCGGTGTTCATCGCTGGTCGGACCGGCCGAGTTGGTACTACCTATGTGGGAGCGGCTGGAACGCGGCTGGGGTCCGGCGCGTGACGTGCGGGCTCGCCAGCCGCTGCTCGCGTTGCGCTCGGCGCCGCGCTCGGGGACCGACCCGGCGGTGCGGCGAGTGCGGGTCGACGAGTTGGACGCCTACCTGGTGGCCGCGGTGGACATGTTCATCGGCGAGGTGGGCATCGATCCGCGGGTCGGTGACGGCGGCCGCGGGTACCGCCGGCGGGTCGCCAATCTGATCGCGGCGGGCCGGGCGTTCGCCCGGTTCGAGCAGGGCCGGGTGGTGTTCAAAGCCGAGATCGGCTCGCAGTCCCCGGCGGTCGGCCAGATCCAGGGCGTGTGGGTGCACCCGGAGTGGCGCGGCCATGGCCTCGGAACGGCGGGTACCGCGTCGGTGGCCGCCGCGGTGCTCGGCACCGGGCGGGTTGCCAGCCTCTACGTCAACAGCTACAACACCGTCGCCCGGGCGGCCTACGCCAGCGTCGGATTCCGCGAAGTCGGCACCTTCGCCACCGTCCTGATGGACTGACCCCCCCGGCGAAACTCACGAATGGCAGAGATAGTTCGAGTAGATCTCTGCATTTTGTCGATCTCGGCCTAGGGCGGTGCGCCTCCGCCGCATCCCGGTCACGGACTCATAACATCGGTCCCAATGGCAACTTTGAGCACATTCGCAACAAGGGTCACAGGGCTGGCGCTGGCTGCGGTGACCGCCGCGGCCGCGGTAACAGCCTGCACCCCCCGTCAGGATGGTCCGGCCCAGGCCGCCGCCGTCTTCCTGGCGGACCTGGGCCGTGGCGACACCAGCGCCGCCTCGGCCCTCGCCGACAATCCCACCGAGGCGCAGTCCGAACTGAATCAGGCCTGGTCTGGATTGCAGGCCAGCCAGCTCGACGCCACCATCCTGGGTTCGCGTTACACCGAGGACACCGGCAGCGTGAATTACCGCTTCACCTGGCAGCTGCCCAAAAAGCGCACGTGGACCTACGACGGCGTGCTCAGCATGGTCCGAGACGAGGGAACCTGGCGGGTGCGCTGGTCGCCCAGTGCGCTGCACCCCAAGCTCGGCGAAAACCAGACCCTGGAGCTGAGGGCCGACCCGCCGCGGCGGGCATCGGTCAACGAGGCCGCCGGCACCGAGGTGCTGGCCCCCGGCCGGCTCTTCCACTATCAGCTCGACGCCGCCCGGGCCGGCGGCAACCTGATGGCCAGTGCGAAGGTCGTCGCCGATGTCCTTCGCCAGTTCGACGACACGCTCAACCCGCAGCGCCTGGCCGAGCAGGCCAGCTCGGCCAACAAGCCGCTGGACCTGATCACCCTGCGTCAGTCCGACCATGACAAGGTGGCGGGCATCCTCGACCCGCTGGCCGGCGTCGTCGTCACCGAACAGGCCGAAATGTTGCCCACCAGTGACGGATTCGCACCCGCCGTGATCAGTGAGGTCAAAAAGACCGTCCAGGACGAACTTGACGGCGAGGCGGGCTGGCGGATCGTCAGCGTCAACAAGAACAGTGCCGATGTCGACGTGCTCAACGAGGTGGCACCCAAGCCGGCCCCGTCGATCAGCCTGACCCTGGACCGGCTGGTCCAGGACGCCGCTCAGCGGGCCGTCGACGACCAGTGGCGCAAGTCGATGGTCGTGGTGATCAAACCGTCGACCGGGGACATCCTGGCGGTGGCTCAGAACGCCGCCGCCGACGCCGACGGGCCGGCGGCCACCACCGGGCTGTATCCGCCGGGGTCGACGTTCAAGATCGTCACCGCCGGGGCTGCCCTGCAGAACAAGATGGCCACTCCGGACACCATGCTCGGCTGCCCGGGCCAGATCGACATCGGCGACCGGACCATCCCCAACTACGACAAGTTCGACCTCGGCGTGGTTCCGATGGCCAAAGCCTTCGCCAACTCCTGCAACACCACCTTCGCCGAACTGGCCAGCCGGATGTCGCCCACGGCGCTCACGGTCGCGGCGTCGCAGTTTGGCATCGGACCGGACTACACGGTCGAGGGGCTGACCACGGTCACCGGGATGGTGCCGCCGACGGGGGAATTGGCTGAACGCACCGAGGACGGCTTCGGGCAGGGCAAAGTACTGGTCACACCGTTCGGGATGGCCCTGGCGGCGGCGACGGTCGCGGCCGGTCGCACGCCGACGCCGCGGCTGATCGCCGGCACCGAGACCTCCGAGACCGGCGAGCACCCCCTGGCCGATCCGGTGACCGTCGACGGCCTGCGCACCATGATGCGGCAGGTAGTGACCAACGGCACAGCCAAAGACATCGACGGCCAGGGACAGGTGTACGGGAAGACCGGGGAAGCCGAATTCCCGGGCGGCTCACACGCCTGGTTCACCGGCTACCGGGGCGACCTCGCCTTCGCTGGTCTCATCGTCGGCGGCGGCAGTTCGACGTCCGCAGTGCGGATGATCCGGCACATGCTCGAAGCGCTGCCGCCGGACTTCCTGGCCTGAGAAGAGCTATCCGCGGACGATCTGGCCGTTACGGACCGTCACCGGTGCCGGCACCAGGGGGTCGACCGCCGGGCCGCGCTCCACCGCGCCGTCGAGAGTGAATTTGCTTCCGTGACAGGGACATTCGATGCCGCCGTTCTTGACGGCTACGGCGCATCCGGCGTGGGTGCACCGTGCGACGAACCCCTTGAAGACTCCGGGGCTGGGCTGGGTGATGAGGATGCCGTCGACAACGGTGCCCTCGCCCACGTCGGCGGTCGCCGTCAACGTCGTCCCGGCTGTCGTCCCGGCTTCCGCAGCAGGCCCGGCCGGCGCACTCGCCGGCTTGGCGCAGGCGGCCAGAGGTGCCACAGCCGCTCCGATCAGAACGGTCCGTCTCGGTAACTCGGCCATGTGTGGTGAGCCTAGTCGAGCCGGCGGTGCGCCGCCGCAGGTCGTGGACACCGGGTGACGGCGGTAAATTGGTGGGGTCATGACTGAAATCGAGAGCCGGATCGACACCACCGCCGTCGTCAAGTACGACGGCGCGCCCGCGGTGCGGGTGTCCGACGCCGACCGCAACGGAACGCTGCGAAGGCTGCACAACGCCGTCGCGCTCGGTCTGATCGACATCGGCGAGTTCGAGGAACGCTCGGCGCAGGTGTCCAGCGCCCGCCAGCCGAATGAACTCGAGGCCCTGGTGGAGGATCTGCCCAGGGCTGGTGGGATCGCGTCGTCGTCGGCCGATCGGCTGGAGTTGAAGGGCTGGATGGGGTCGCTGAGCCGGCACGGCGAGTGGACCGTCCCGACCCGGCTCTCCCTGGTGCGCCGGGTGGGTTCAGTGGATCTGGACCTCACCAGCGCCCGGTTCGCCGGCCCGGTGGTGGTCATCGAACTCGACTTGATCCGCGGTTCGCTCGATCTTCGCCTGCCCGAGGGTGCCAGTGCCTCGCTTGACGACGTCACCGTCTACGGCGGCACCGCCCGCGACCGCCGCAAGAATCCGCCCGCCGAGGGCAGGCCCAACGTGATCCTCACCGGCCGTGTCGTGATGGGCTCGGTGAACATCCGCGGTGCGCGAAAGTCGAAAGTGTCCGTGCTGCCGGTGCTCCGCCGCCACTAGGGTCGACGAACATGTCCGTGCGCAGCGCTCTGAGCGCCGGGGTGGTCTCACCGATCCGCCCGGTGCCGAAATCCATCGAACGACCCGAATACGTCGGCCGTTCCGACGCCGCCGAGGGCAGCGAACCCTGGGTGCAGACCCCCGAGGTCATCGAGAACATGCGCATCGCCGGCCGGATCGCGGCCGGCGCGCTGACCGAGGCCGGCAGAGCGGTCGCCCCCGGAGTGACCACCGACGAACTCGACCGCATCGCCCACGACTACATGGTCGACCACGGCGCCTACCCGTCGACGCTGGGCTACAAGGGATTTCCGAAGTCGTGCTGCACATCGCTCAACGAGATCATCTGCCACGGCATCCCGGACTCGACGGTCGTCGCAGACGGTGACATCGTCAACATCGACGTGACCGCCTACATCCACGGGGTCCACGGCGACACGAACGCGACCTTCCTGGCCGGTGAGGTCAGCGAGGAGCACCGTCTTCTGGTCGAGCGGACCAACGAAGCCACCCTGCGCGCCATCAAAGCCGTCAAACCCGGCCGGGCGCTGTCGGTAGTCGGCCGCGTCATCGAGGCCTACGCAAACCGCTTCGGCTACAACGTCGTTCGCGACTTCACCGGCCACGGCATCGGGACTACCTTTCACAACGGGCTGGTCGTTCTGCACTATGACCAGCCGGCTGTGGAGACGGTGATCGAGCCGGGGATGACGTTCACCATCGAGCCGATGATCAATCTCGGTTCCCTGGACTATCAGATCTGGGACGACGGCTGGACGGTGGCCACCACCGACCGGAAGTGGACGGCGCAGTTCGAGCACACCATCGTGGTGACCGAGGACGGCGCCGAAATCCTCACCCTGCCATGACGTCGCGCACCGGCGGTGCACTGCTGGTCGCCGGAACTACGTCCGACGCCGGCAAATCCATGGTGGTCGCCGGACTGTGCCGACTGCTGGTGCGCAAGGGGATCCGGGTCGCGCCGTTCAAGGCGCAGAACATGAGCAACAACTCCGTGGTCGCCCTCGACTCGGAGGGGGACGGCGAGGGGGCCGCCGGCGAGATCGGCCGGGCACAGGGCACGCAGGCCCGCGCCGCGGGACTGGCGCCCAGCGTGCGGTTCAACCCGATTCTGCTCAAACCCGGCAGTGACCGGACCTCGCAACTGGTGGTGCGCGGGCGGCCGGTCGGCACCGTCGGGGCGCGCGACTACATCGCACACCGCGACCGGCTGGCCGCCGTCGTCGCCGAGGAACTCGCCGGGCTGCGCTCCGAATTCGACGTCGTGCTGTGCGAGGGGGCTGGATCGCCAGCCGAGATCAATTTGCGCGCAACGGATTTGGCGAACATGGGGCTGGCGCGAGCGGCGCACCTGCCGGTCGTCGTGGTGGGGGACATCGACCGCGGCGGTGTGCTGGCGCACTTCTTCGGCACAGTGGCCGTGCTGTCGCCGCAAGATCAGGCGCTCATCAAGGGCTTCATCGTCAACAAGTTCCGCGGCGACCCCGCCCTGCTGGCGCCCGGCCTGGATCAGCTGGAGCGACTCACCGGGCGGCCGACGTACGGGGTGCTGCCCTACAGCGACGAATTGTGGCTCGACACCGAGGATTCCCTGTCCGTCCGGGCGGGGGAGGTCGTCGGCCGGCCCGCTCCGCCGCTCGGCAGCCAAGGGTTGCGGGTGGCCGCAGTGCGGTTGCCCCGGATCTCCAATTCCACCGACGTCGAGGCGCTCGCCTGCGAGCCCGGCGTGACCGTGCGGTGGGTAGCCGAACCGGCACAGCTGGCGGACGCCGACATCGTGGTGCTGCCAGGCAGCAAGGCCACCGTGAGCGACTTGCAGTGGCTTCGCGACACCGGTCTGGCCGAGGCGGTGCTGGCGCACGCCCGCCGCGGCGGGGTCGTGCTCGGGGTTTGCGGCGGCATGCAGATGCTGTGCGGCCGGATCGAGGACCGGGTGGAAAGCGTTCAGCCAGACGGCCGGGGGAGGACGACCGGGCTGGGTCTGCTGGACGCCGACATCGTCTTCCAACCCGAGAAGGTGCTGCGGCGCTGGGAGGTCTCCTCGGCAGGCCTTGACGGCTACGAGATTCACCACGGGCGGGTGGTCCGCTGCGCGGAGCAGGAGTGGTTCACCGCCGCCGGCGCTGCCCAGGGCTATGTCCGTGGCGCGGTATTCGGCACCCACTGGCACGGGCTGTTCGACAATGACGGATTCCGGCGGCGCTGGCTGGAACAGGCGGCGCAGGCGGCCGGGCGGACGGGATTCGCGGTGGCGACCGACGTCAGTGTGCCCGCCCGCCGCGACGCTCAACTGGACGTGATGGCGGATCTGCTCGCGGCGCACCTCGACGTCGACGCCGTCCTGGACCTGCTGGCCGGGCCGCCCTCGGCCGCGCCGATCATCAGCACCAGACTCGGTGGCCTACCCTGATCGGCATGGCTGGTCGCAGGGTGTCCGACGACCGATGCGGAGCGCAGCGACGAGGAGGAGTCGGACGGTTAGGGGTGTCCGACGACCGATGCGGAGCGCAGCGACGAGGAGGAGTCGGACGGTTAGGGCTGCACGTAGGGGCGCTGGCGTCCGTGGCCGTCCTGATGTCGGGGTGCGCGGCCACCGTGGACGGCACAGCGACCTGGCCGGGTGCTGTGCTCGAGCGTGCGGTGCTGCAGAGCGGCGACTTCCCGGCCGGTGTGCAATACGACCGGATCGACGAGAATGCCGGCAAGCCCGACGGCGCCGACGGCCCAGGTTCGATGCTGTCCCGCCCTCAGGGCTGCGCCAACGCGCTGACGACCGTCATCCGAAGGACCGCTGAGCGGGGCCCGGGCAGTGCGGCGAAGTACTCCGTCAACTTCGACGGCGCACGCATCGCGATGACCGTGCTGTCCTGGAATATGGACCTGGACGCGATCAAGGCCGAGGCGGACCGCTGCGCGAAGTTCGAGGTGTTCTTCGATCCGCATTCCGACGGCATCCCGATGGCGACCGCACCCCTGACCGGAGTGGCCGACGGAGCTCTCGGATACCAGCAGACGATGAATCTCAACGGCGCCGAGAGCGCCGGCTACATGGTGTTCCAGAACGTTGGGCGGCGGGCCTTGTTCGGGCTTGCCTTTCCTTCGCCGAATCCGGCGATTTCTGCGAAAGCGTCACTGCCCCAAACGTTCTTGGAGACCTTCGCCAAACAGGTCGGTAAACTGCAAGCTTCCTGAGTAGTGCATAAGAGGCCTTCGGAAACGGGGCACTCGAAGCCACTGTGCGCATAGCGTGTGCGGATGCCCCCGACGTTGATGACCGTCGATGGTTTCGGCGTGCAGGTCGACGTCTCCGGACCGGACCGCGGGTGCTACGTGGTGCTGTTGTGTGCGGCCCAGCAGCCACCGGCGGCCTACGACGCCCTCTGCCAGCGTCTGCACATCGCCGCGGTGCGCACGATCGTGATCGCGGCCGATCCCCGAATGAACCCCAAATCGGTGATCGCGATTCTCGACTCCCTGGAGATGCCTTCGGGCGTTATCGTCGGCGACCGCTTCGGCGCGGAGCTGGCCTGGGAGGTGGCCGCCGCGCGGCCCGACCGGTTCACCGGCCTGGTCGTCATCGACCGGGCCCATCCTCGGGTGCCTGACCCCCACGGCGTCGTCCGCGACCCGGAGTGCCCGCCGGTCGAGGTGAACACCACCGCGCTGTTCACCACGCCGGCCGCGCGGGCGATGGCCAAAGCCAGTCACCGCCTTGTTTTCAGCGACTTCCGGTTGGTGGAGTACTCGGGCCGTCGCAACGCCGCGGTCGCCACCGCCCAACTGGCCGCCGAAATCGTTCTGCGCACCAGCACCTGGTAGCCGTCGGGGACGCCGAGTTCCTCTCAGGAAACGTCGATCTGGCGCACCGGCCCGGTGAACCACTTCTTCACCGACAGGTGCCAGTACAGCCAGAGCAGGAACAGCACCCCGAACACCACGATGGGGGTGTAGTTGACGAACTTCCACTCGAAGCTCGGGTCCCACGGCACACCGCCGAGTGCGGTCGGGAACATCGCCACGATGGAGGTGACAATGATCTCGGCCAACGCCAGCGGGGCCATCCACTTGTAGCGGCTGCCCAGGTTCCAGCCACCCGCCGCGAACGAATCGCCCGCTTTCCAGCGGTAGTAGATCGGCACCGCGAAGGCCAGGTATAGCCCGACGACCCCGATCGAGACCACCGCGAAGAAAGCGATCGGCACCGGCGCACCGTTGATGTCGACCGGCACGAGTGCGGGCAGGGTGATGATCGCCGCGATCACCGCCGTCACGATGACGGCGTTGGCGGGCACCCGCCGGGAGTTCACCGCCGACCACAGCTGGTGGCCCGGGACGGCGCGGTCGCGGCTGAACGCGAACAGCATCCGCGACGCGCTGGTCTGGCAGGCGGTGGTGCAGAACAGCTGTCCGGCCGTCGAGATGAACAACACCAGCGCCGCCCACTTGGAACTCAGCGCCTGGCTGAAGATCGACGCCACGGCGCCGCCGGCTGCGGAAACCCCGTCGGAGTCCTGGACGGCGAACAGGAAGGCCAGCAAGAGAATCCAGCCGCCGATGGCCGAGTAGAAGATCGAGCGCCAGATGCCTTGGGCGGCCGCGTTGGCTGCGCTCTTGGTCTCCTCGGAGAGGTGGGCTGATGCGTCGTAGCCGGTGATCGTGTACTGCGTCAGGATCGCCGAGATCGGCAACACCAGCAGCAGCCAGCCGATACCGGAGGTGGCGCCGCCGAACATGCCGCTGTTGTTGATTGTCTTGGCGAACACGTCGCTGAAGCTGGCGTGATGGTCGGGAACCAGGAACAGGATTGCGATCACCGCGGCCGCACCGGCGACGTGCCACCACACTGAGATGTTGTTGATGACCGCCAGCAGATGGCTGGAGAAGATGTTGATGACGGCGACGACCACCAGGATGATCAGGAACATCACGAAGACCCGCTTGAGGCTGTAGCCGGCCAGCCAGCTCTCGCTGAGCGTGCCGAGCGTGAGGTCCAGGAACGTTGCGCTGCCGTAGGCCACCGAGGCGAGGATGGCGACCAGGCCGATGAGGTTCAGCCAGCCGGTGTAGTAACCGGCTTTCGGGCCGCCCAGTTTGGCCGCCCACCAATAGATTCCGCCCGACGTCGGATACGCCGATACCAGCTCGGACATGCAGAATCCGATGAGCATGATGAACGCCGCCAGGATCGGCCAGCCCCAGGCGATCGCGGCGGGGCCGCCGTTGTTCCAGCCGAGGCCGAACGAGGTGAAGCAGCCGGCCAGGATCGAGATGATGGAGAACGAGATGGCGAAGTTGTTGAACCCCGACCAGGATCGCTGCAGCTCTTGGCTGTAGCCCAGCTGGGCCAGTTGGCGTTCGTCCTCGTCGAGCAGTTCGTGGCCTTCGGGCACAGCGGGTCTCCGTTCGTCACCGTCGTCAGCACATTAGGCGTTTATTGGTCTGTCGTCCTACCTTTCGAGTGTCGATCGTGTAAACCTTGGGCATGTCCGATAGCCCCGCCCGGCGCCACGCATCATCGAAAGGGCTGCTGACCCCCGGCGAACTCGACCGGCTGATGGCCGCGGGTGAGATCGACACGGTGATCGTGGCGTTCACCGACATGCAGGGCCGGCTGACCGGAAAACGGGTCGCCGCCCGGTTGTTCGTTGAGGAGGTCGCCGCCCACGGCGCGGAGTGCTGCAACTATCTGCTCGCCGTCGACGTCGAGATGAACACGGTGCCCGGCTACGCCATGTCCAGCTGGGAGTCGGGCTACGGCGACATGGTGATGCGCCCGGACCTGAGTACCCTGCGGGTGCTGCCCTGGCTGCCCGGCACCGCATTGGTGATGGCCGATCTGGAATGGGCCGGCGGCCGGCCGGTGATCGCCGCGCCGCGCAGCATCCTGCGAGCCCAGACGGCGCGGCTGCACACCCGCGGGCTGACCGCCTTCGTCGGAACCGAACTCGAATTCATGGTGTTCGACGACACCTACCGGGACGCCTGGGCCGCCGGCTACCGCGGACTGAGCAAGTCCACCGACTACAACGTCGACTACGCCATCCACGCCTCAACCCGCCTCGAGCCGCTGCTGCGTGACATCCGGCTCGGCATGGACGGCGCCGGGATGTACTGCGAAGGCGTCAAGGGCGAATGCAACCCCGGCCAGCAGGAGATCGCCTTTCGCTATGACGAGGCCCTGGTCACCTGCGACAACCACACGATCTACAAGAACGGCGCCAAGGAGATCGCCGACCAGCACGGCAAGAGTCTCACGTTCATGGCCAAGTTCGACGAGCGCGAGGGCAACAGCTGCCACATCCACATCTCGCTGCGCGGCGCCGGCGGCTATCCGGTGTTCGCCGAGGACGCCGCGGACGGAATGTCCGCCGCGATGTCCCCCGTGTTCCGCAGCTTCCTGGCCGGCCAGTTGGCCACGCTTCGTGAGCTTGCGCTGTTCTACGCGCCGAACATCAACTCATACAAGCGATTCGCCGCGGGCAGCTTCGCACCGACCGCCGTCGCGTGGGGGATGGACAACCGCACCTGCGCGCTGCGGGTCGTCGGGCACGGCCACTCGATGCGGATGGAGAACCGTGCGCCGGGCGGCGATGTCAACCAGTATCTGGCGGTGGCAGCGCTGATCGCGGGTGGACTGCACGGCATCGACAAGGGCATGGAGCTCGGCGATCCCGTCACCGGCAACGCCTACGCCGCCGACGCCGAGCGGCTGCCCACCACCCTCGCGGAGGCGGCCGATCTGTTCGAGAGGTCAGAGGTCGCCCGGGCCGCGTTCGGTGACGAGGTGGTGGAGCACTACCTCAACAACGCGCGGGTGGAGATCGCGGCCTTCAACGCGGCCGTCACCGACTGGGAGAGGGTCCGCGGTTTTGAACGCTTCTAACCCGGTGATCGGCCTGACCACCTACCGGCAGCAGACCAAGAGCGGAGTCTGGGATGTCCAGGCCAGCTTCCTGCCCGCTGCCTACCTCGACGGAGTCACCCGTGCCGGCGGCATCGCGGCGCTGTTGCCACCGCAGCCGGTCGACGACGCCATCGCCGACCAGGTGATCTCCCGGGTCGACGGCCTGATTCTCACCGGTGGCAAGGACATCAATCCGGAGGCGTACGGCCACACGCCGCACCCGGCCACCGAAGAACCCGCCCGCGAGCGCGACGCGTGGGAGTTAGCGCTGCTTCATGCCGCGCTGCGGAGCCGGACGCCGGTGCTGGGGATCTGCCGCGGGACACAGATGATCAACGTCGCCCTGGGGGGCACCCTGCATCAGCATCTTCCGGACGTCATCGGCCACAGCGGTCACCGGGTGGCCGACGCGACGTTCGCCTCGCACGCCGCCGAGACGGTGGCAGGCACCCGGTTGGCCCGGCTGCTCGGTGCGACTGTGCAGACCTGCTGCTATCACCACCAGGCCATCGACCAGCTCGGCGCCGGGCTCATCGCGTCGGCCTGCCGCGACGGTGTGATCGAGGGAATCGAAAGCACCGGCGAGGATTTCGTCCTCGGAGTGCAGTGGCACCCCGAGCAGACTCTGGACGATCTGCGGCTGTTCACCGCTCTGGTGGACGCCGCGCGAAGTTATGCGACTTGAGAAAGTGAACACGTGAGCACCACCACCGTCATCAACCCCGCGACCGAGCAGCCGGTGCGGACCGTCGACTTGCTCGACGCCGCCGGCGTCGACGACGCCGTCGCGCGGGCCAAGGTCGCCCAGAAGGCCTGGGCCGCACTGGCTCCTGCCGAGCGCGCCGCGGCCCTGCGGTCGTTCGCCGCCGTGGTCGACGCCCACGTCGCCGAACTGGCCGCCCTGGAGGTCGCCAACGCCGGGCACCCGGTCTCGGCCGCGGAGTGGGAGGCCGGCCACGTCCGCGATGTGCTGCAGTACTACTCCGCCGCTCCGGAGCGGTTGAGCGGCAGGCAGATTCCGGTCGCAGGCGGTCTCGACGTCACGTTTCACGAGCCGATCGGCGTGGTCGGGGTGATCACCCCGTGGAACTTCCCGATGCCGATCGCTTCCTGGGGCTTCGCCCCGGCACTGGCCGGCGGCAACGCGGTGCTGCTCAAACCGGCCGAGTGGACACCGCTGACCAGCATCCGGCTGGGTGAACTGGCCGTCGAGGCCGGGCTGCCCCCTGATGTGTTCCAGGTGCTGCCCGGCAAGGGCAGCGTGGTGGGGGAGCGCTTCATCACCCATCCGGACGTGCGCAAGCTGGTCTTCACCGGGTCCACCGAGGTCGGTACCCGGGTAATGGCCGGCGCCGCCGCGCAGGTCAAGCGGGTCACCCTGGAGTTGGGCGGCAAGAGCGCCAACATCGTCTTCGACGACTGCGACCTGGAGAAGGCCGCTGCCACCGCGCCGTACGGGGTGTTCGACAACGCCGGTCAGGACTGCTGCGCCCGCAGCCGGATCCTGGTGCAGCGCAGTGTCTTCGACCGATTCATGGAACTGCTCGAACCCGCCGTCAAAGGGCTGGTCGTCGGCGACCCGGCCGACCGCGGCACCGAGATGGGGCCGCTGGTGTCGCGCCCGCACTACGAGTCGGTGGCCGCCTACGTGCCCGACGACGCCCCTGTCGCCTTCCGCGGCTCCGCTCCCAGCGGGCCCGGATACTGGTTCCCGCCAACGGTTCTCACCCCGGACCGCACTGACCGCACCGTCACCGAGGAGATCTTCGGACCGGTCGTCGCCGTACTGCCGTTCGACGACGAGGCCGACGCCATCGCCCTGGCCAACGACACCGAATACGGTCTGTCCGGATCGATCTGGACCGACAACCTGTCCCGGGCCCTGCGGGTGTCCCGGGCTGTCGAGTCCGGCAACCTCAGCGTGAATTCGCATTCGTCGGTGCGCTACAGCACCCCGTTCGGCGGATTCAAACGCTCCGGCCTGGGCCGGGAACTCGGGCCGGACGCGCCGGAGCATTTCACCGAGACCAAGAACGTTTTCTTCGCGATGGGAGAAGCCCAGTGACACCGATCGATCTCACCCAGCGTCTGGCCGGAAAGGTTGCGGTGATCACCGGCGCGGCCAGCGGTATCGGCCTGGCCACCGCCCGGCGTATGCGCGCCGAGGGCGCGACCATCGTCGTCGGGGACATCGATCCCAAGACCGGTGAACCGGTCGCCGACGAACTGAGGGGACTCTTTGTCGCCGTGGATGTTTCAGACCAGGGCCAGGTGGACAACCTGTTCGACGCCGCCGCGGCGGAGTGCGGGTCGGTGGACATCGCGTTCAACAACGCCGGGATTTCACCACCGGATGACGACCTGATCGAGACCACCGAGTTGCCGGCCTGGCAGCGGGTGCAGGACGTCAACCTCAAAAGCGTGTATCTGTGCTGCCGCGCGGCGCTGCGGCACATGGTTCCCGCCGGCAAGGGGTCCATCATCAACACGGCGTCGTTCGTCGCGGTGATGGGGTCGGCCACATCACAGATCTCCTACACCGCCTCCAAGGGCGGCGTGCTGGCGATGAGCCGCGAGCTCGGTGTGCAGTACGCCCGGCAGGGTATCCGGGTCAACGCGCTGTGCCCGGGACCGGTGAACACCCCACTGCTGCAAGAGCTTTTCGCCAAGGACCCGGAGCGGGCGGCGCGGCGGCTGGTGCACGTGCCGATGGGCCGCTTCGCCGAGCCCGAGGAACTCGCCGCCGCGGTGGCGTTCCTGGCCAGCGACGACTCGTCGTTCATCACCGGCGCGACCTTCCTGGTCGACGGCGGCATCAGCGGCCATTACGTCACGCCGCTCTAAGGCCATGTCCGCCGACCCGGATCGCATCCCCGACGCACTGCTGCGTCCGGTGCGGCTCGGCAACGCCTTCGAGGAGACGGTGGCGCGACTGCTGTCGACGATCCGCCTCGGCGTGATCCGCCCGGGTGAGCAGTTCCTCCCGGAACGCGAACTCGCGGTGCGACTCGGTGTCAGCCGCGACACCGTGCGCGACGCGCTCAAGTCGCTCTCGGACGCCGGTTACGTGGTGTCGCGGCGGGGTCGCTATGGCGGGACGTTCCTCGCCGAGCGGCTGCCGGCCCCGACCGACGGCGGGGCCAGGGTGACCCGCGCCGAGATCGACGACCTGTTGCGGCTCCGCGAGATTCTGGAGGTCGGGGCGGTGCGGATGGCCGCGGCTCGTGAGCTCAGCGTGGACGAGAACACGGTTTTGTGGGCGCGGGTGGACGAGGTCTGTGGCGCCGGCCCCGAGGACTACCGGCGGCTGGATTCCCGGTTGCACCTGGCGATGGCCGAAGCCGCCGGGTCGCCGTCACTGGTGCCGCTGGTGGCCGAGAACCGGATGCGCGTCAATGTGTTGCTGGATCGAATCCCATTGCTGCAGCGCAATATCGAACATTCCAATGAGCGACACGAGGTGATCGTCGCGGCGATCACGGCCGGGGAACCCGAGCGGGCTGCAACGGCGATGCTGGATCACCTCGCCGGCTCGGCCACGCTGCTGCACGGCTTTTTGGACTAGATCGGCCCCGGCAGCGCTGTGGCGCGAAGTCGTGTCGCCGCGACGACGACGGGTCGGCCCCCGTCGCGACGGGGGCCGGCCTTAGTTGTTCGGGAGGAACTACGGTTTCGGCTGGGTGGTCGGCTGCTGCGACGGCGGCGTCAGTCGCTCGGCGCGCGGACCCCCATCGTCGCCCTTCGGTCCGCCGGGACCCATCGGCGGGTGCGGGATGAGCATCGCGTGCCGCCCGTGGTGTCCTCCACCACCGCCGCTGTGCGCTCCGATGACGTATCCGCTGAAGAACACCGTCGCAACGATGAACAGCGAGCCGGCGGCAATGCCCACCCAGGCCAGAGCCCGCAACAGCGGACTGGGCCGGCGATCTACGACGGGAATGGTTGTGGTTTCGAGTGTTTCGGTCATGCCACCAGCGTGGGCGGCCCCGTATAGCGTGGGCTTTGCCGACCTTATGAGCTGGCTGTGAGCCGGCGGGTGCGCAACCGCCAGGCCGCCAGCGCCGCCAGCCAGGTCATCGCGAACAGGGTCACGATCGCGAATCCGACGTTGTTCAGGCTCAGCGCACTGACCCACTCGGTGATCGGGTTGGTCCAGCCAAGGTCGTCGTGCAGCACCGACACCAGTTCCACGGTCCCGATCACCCAGGCGACCGCCACCGACAATGCGGTGATGGTCAGGTTGTAGACGATCTTGCGGATGGGGTTGGCGAACGCCCAGTCGTAGGCCGCCGACATGAACAGCCCGTCGACGCTGTCCATCAGGCTCATCCCGGCAGCGAACAGCACCGGCAGGGTGAGCACCGCGTACCAGGGCACCCCGGCGGCCGCGCCGCTGCCGGCCAGAGCCAGCAGCGCCACCTCGGTGGCGGTGTCGAAGCCGAGGCCGAAGAGCAGTCCGACCGCGAACATCTGCCCGGGACGGTTGATGCGGCGCATGACCGGTCGAAGCGCACGGGCAACCACGCCGCGGTTGTCGAGGTGCTGCTGCAGTTCCCGCTCGTCGAGTCCGCCGTTGCGCATCCGGGTGAACACCCGCCAGATACCGATCAGCGCAACCAGATTCACGATGGCGATCAGGTAGAGAAAGCCCCCCGACGCCACCGTCCCGGCGATACCGAGCACATGGCGGGTGGACGAGTCGTCATCGAGCAGCACCCCGGCGGTTCGGGCGGCGCCGACCACCAGCAGGGCCAGGATCACCACCATCGCCGAATGGCCCAGGGCGAACCAGAATCCGACCGACTTCGGACGGTCGCCGTCGGCGGCCAGTTTGCGGGTGACGTTGTCGATGGCGGCGATGTGGTCGGCGTCGAAGGCGTGCCGAAGGCCGAAGATGTACGCCGTGAGGCCCAGCCCGATCGAGAACACCTGGGTACCGACGTGATAGTGCTGGGGCGCTACGGCGAGCATCAGCGTGCCGAAGCCGATGACGTGCAGCACCGCGACCGCGCTGAGCAGGACCGCGACCTCGGTCCAGTCCCGGCGGGTCCACCGCCCGCCTGCGCGGCCAGCCGCCATCGATTCCTCCTGTCGGGGATGCCGCGTCCCCGTCGTGGGTGGTCTCGGGCGGGGAGGTCTGGCTACCGGCCGATCACTGCGCCGGACACAGTGGCGCGACCGCACCGGAATCACACCGGTTTCCCGCACCGCCCGAAGTACACGGTGACCTTAGCGTGGCTGTCAGCCTCAGTGCTGGCACTCCGGGCACAACCCGTGCAGGGTCAGGCCGGCCTGCTCGGACAGAGTGAACGAGCTGCCCTCGATCGCGTGCTCCAGCGCAGCGCTCAGGCGCGGGGCGGGCACCTCGATGATGGTGCCGCAGGAGGTGCAGACGGCGTGATGATGAGGATCGGCGGCCAGTCCGTAGGTGGTCACGCCCTCGACCGCCAACGCATGTAGAACGCCTTGTTCGACCAGGGTGGTGACGGTGCGGTAGATGGTCGCCAGGTCCGGGCGCTGGGTCTGGGCCGGAGCGCCCTCGACGATCCGCTGGTGGATCTCGGCCACCGAGAGGTGACCGTCGTAGGGCTCCAAGACGGCGAGCACGGCGATCCGCGACGGCATCCGGCGCAGTCCGTGTGAGCGCAGCAGTTCCCCGATGCGTTCCACCGCGGCGGCGTCGGGCGGTCCGGCTGTCATTCCGCCAGTGTTGCCCTTGGCGGCGCGGAGAGCCAGCCACACCGCCGAGAAATGATCTCTTGCAAATCGGTTGCAGAAACGGTCGGCGTTGATACCGTCGTCACCGTGACCACGGTCCCTGCCACCGCGACAACCGGCTCGCGGGGGCTCGCCGGCCGCGCGAAAGCGTTGTTCTCCCGGCAGGAGTGGACGCGCCTGGGAGCGATGTTCGCCGTCGTCGCCGCTCTGCACGTGATCGGTTGGGGGACACTGGTTTTCCTGGCAGCCCCGCAGCATTTCGACATCGGGGACAAGGCGCTGGGCGCCGGCGTCGGCCTGACGGCCTACGCGCTGGGGATGCGGCACGCGTTCGACGCCGACCACATCGCGGCGATCGACAACACCACCCGGTCGCTCATGACTCACGGCCGTCGGCCGCTCGGCGCCGGTTTCTTCTTCTCTCTCGGGCATTCGTCGGTGGTGTTCGTCCTGGCCGCGGTCATCTCGTTCGGCCTGACGGCGGTGATCAGTCCGGTCGCCGACCGGTCGTCGGCGCTGCACCACTACACGGGACTGATCGGCACCGGCGTGTCGGGCGCGTTCCTCTACCTGATCGCGGCGGTCAACATCGTGATCCTGGCCGGGGTCCTGCGCGTGTTCCGGGGCATGCGCCGCGGCGAGTACGACGCCCTCGCTCTGGAGAATCACCTGGCCAACCGTGGACTGATCAATCGGCTCCTGGGTCGGTTCACCCGGTCGATCCGGTCGACCTGGCAGATGTATCCGCTCGGCATCCTCTTCGGCCTCGGCTTCGACACCGCCACCGAGATCGCCCTGCTGGTGCTGGCCGGTTCGACCGCTGCCGCCGGCCTGCCCTGGTACGCGATCCTGTGCCTGCCGGTGATCTTTGCCGCCGGGATGACCCTGTTCGACACCATCGACGGCTCGTTCATGAACGTCGCCTACGGGTGGGCCTCGGCCCGTCCGGTGCGCACGCTCTACTACAACATCACGATGACGGGTCTGTCGGTGGCGGTCGCGTTGATCGTCGGGACCGCCGAGATTCTCGGCCTGTTCGCCGACCAACTCGGCTGGCGCGGCGGATTCTGGGACCGGATCGCCGGGCTGGATCTCAACGTCGTCGGCTTCGTCATCGTCGGGATGTTCGTCGCGACCTGGCTCGCTGCGACGCTGGTGTGGCGGTTCGGGCGCGTCGAGGAACGGATGTCGCTCCGCCTGGACGGCTAGCGGTCGGTCAGCGGGTGCGAAAGAACCGTCCGCACAACGAGTTCCGCGGCGTGAACCGGCTCCAGCGCCGACCGCGTGGCGGGTTGACCGTCACACGCCGCGAAGACTAGTTTAAGAACTCGTCTCAATTCAGGAGGGTCTATGGCTCCCACCGCGCCGACGTCGTCTCTTTTCAGCGCCTCCGGGCGCAACGCTCCGGGCCTCACCCTGCCGGATCTTCCGGCGCTGCACGACTACCTCGATTCCCTCGACGAGGGCGAACGGAGCCGCGCCCTGGTCCGGATGGCCACCATGAACGATGCGGACCTGCGCAGCCTGGGGGTCAGTGAGCCGCAGCTCACCGAGCACCAGTACCGGGTGACCGATGTCCGCGGCGTACTGCCCGACGGCCTTGCCGGAACCCTCTACCGCAACGGGCCCGGCCGCTGGCAGGACCACACCGGCCGGCCGCTGCACCACCTGTTCGACGGTGACGGCATGATCTCCGCCTTCACCGTCGGGAACGGCAAGGTTCACTACCGCAACCGCTACGTGCGCACCCAGCACTACAAGGCGAAGTCCGGCATCCGGCACATGGGCACCGATGCCCCCGGCGGATTCCTGGCCAATATCGCCCGGCTCCCAACGAATCTGGCCAACACCAACGTCATCGAACACGCAGGCCACCTCTATGCGCTATGGGAAGGCGGTCCGCCCTACGAGTTGGATCCAGTCACCCTGGAAACCAAGGGGCTGAGGCGTTTCCGCGGCGAATTGCATTGGATCGGTTCGTATTCCGCGCATCCCTGCATGTGCCCCAGCAGTGGCGACATGTTCAACTTCGGGGTCGAATTCCTGCCCACCCCGCACCTGCGGGTGTACCGGACCGACCGCAACGGCAAGTTGAAGCATTACCGTTCGGTGTCGCTGCCCTACGTGGCGATGGTGCACGATTTCGCGATCACCGAGCGCTACCTGGTGTTCATCATCTCGCCGATCATCCCCGACGGCATCCCGATCGCATTGGGGCTCAAGTCAGTCGGCGACGGGATGAAATACCATCCGGAACGCGGAAGTTCGTTTGTGCTCATTCCCCGCGATGGTGGGGAGATCCGTCGCATCGAGCACGACGCAATCCTGCAGTTCCACCTCAGCAATGCCTTCGACGATCGCGGCGACGTCGTCGTCGACGTCGTCACGTATCACGGCGGGGAGCTGCTGGACGCCATCGCGCGGTTCCGGACCAGCCCGCTGAACAAGGCGACCTCGGAGTTCACCCGGTTCCGGATCACCGCGGCGGGCCGGGTGATCGGCGAGCAACTCAGCGATCGATCGTGCGAATTCCCCCGCCACCACCCCGACCGCGAGGGCCGGCCGCACCGGTACTCCTACTTCAACACCCGCCGCCATCTCGGAACGATGTACGACGAGATCACCAAGCTGGATCTGTCCGACAACAGCGAGACGAGTCATGCGGTCGAAACGCCGGGAAACAGCTTCTGCGAGCCGGTCTTCACTCCGCGTCCCGGCGGCGTCGACGAGGACGACGGCTGGCTGCTCACCGTCGAGTATCTGGCCGACTCGCACACCTCACGGCTGGTGATTCTGGACGCCAAGGCCGTCGACCGGGGACCGGTGGCCACTGCGACACTGACCCATCACATCCCGCAGGGCTTCCACGGCAACTTCGTCGCAAGCTGACCCCGTTCAGCCGATGGCGGCCAGCCACTGAGCGAGTTCGGCGTAGGCAGCCGCCCGCGGCCCCGGCAACGACAGAAAAACATCATGCTTGGCGTCGGGCACCGGCACGATCGTCTGGCGGTTACCGATGCACCCGGACCACTTGGCGATCTGGGAGACATCGAGGACGGCGTCGGCGCGCTGCATCGCCGCAATGCCGGCACTCTCGGTGACGCTGTGATCCGAACGCAGGATCAGGTTGGGTACGCCGACATCGCAACCCTCGTGCAGCCGCGCCTGGGCGCGCCGGACGGCGTGGACCCAGCCGGCTGTGATCGGGAACCCGCCAACCGGCTTCCACTGCAGGCTGTAGTCGAATTCGCCGTCGTAGTCCCGGTGCAGGGTCAGGCCGTACCCGCCCTTGCCCGCCGCCCGGACCACCCGAGTCTTACCTATTCGTGACGCCGCACCCAGCGCCCCGGCGGTGGCCCGGGTGCGCAGCACGGACGGACCGTTGAGCTCCAGGAACGGGCTGTTGAGCACCAGCCCGGCCAGCCCCAGCATTGTGGTATCCCCGCGGGTGCGCAGCCGGTCGAGCCACAGCGCCACCACCAGTCCTCCGGTCGAGTGCCCGTAGACCACGCTGCGGGCCCCCGGATTGTCCGACCGGACGACCGCCAGTGCGCGGTCGAGTTCTCGGTCGTAGCGCGCCAGGTCGGTGGTGAAGTGCGGGGTCTGGCCGGCTCGCCAGGACCGGCCGCAACGATGCAGGTCCAGGCCGTAGAGCCGGTAACCGTTGGCGGCGAATCGGTCGACGAGTTCGGTGTTGAAGAAGTAGTCGGTGTAGCCGTGCACCGCCAGGGCGACCCGCGGGGACGCCGGCTGGCCGGCGCGGCGGACCAGAGTGGCGAACAACTCGCCCTCGCCGTCGGGGTCTTTGCCCAAGGTGAACGTGGTCTGTTGATAGCCGGGAAGGACGTCATCGACCCATACGGGATGCTCAGCCGGCACGGGCCAACCTTATCCGCGCACCGTCCCAGGCCCGCCGCAAATGCGGTGGGGGACTCTTCGGCGCTCTTATCGATGCCGGGATAACCTAGCCACATGTCTGCCACCGCCAAGTCCGAGGCCACCACCGACGTCGTCCTTATCGGTGCGGGAATCATGAGTGCCACCCTGAGTGCCCTGTTACGCCTGGTCGAGCCGAGTTGGTCCATCACCCTCGTCGAGCGTCTCGACGCCGCCGCCGCCGAGAGCAGCGACCCGTGGAACAACGCCGGGACCGGACACTCGGCGCTGTGTGAGCTCAACTACACCCCGGAGAAGCCCGACGGCACCGTCGACATCTCCAAGGCGATCACCATCAACGAGCAGTTCCAGGTGACCCGGCAGTTCTGGACCTACGCCGCCGAGAACGGCATCCTCACCGACGTCGGCAGCTTCCTCAACCCCGTCCCGCACGTCAGCTTTGTCCAAGGCGCCAAGAACGTCGACTATCTGAAGCGGCGCTACGAGACCCTGGTCCGCAACCCGCTGTTCGCCTCGATGGAGTTCATCGACTCCACCGACGAGTTCGCCCGCCGGCTGCCGCTGATGGCCCAGGGCCGCGACTTCTCCGCACCGGTCGGGCTGAACTGGACCGAGGGCGGCACCGACGTCGACTTCGGTGCTCTGTCGCGTCAACTGCTCGCCTTCGGCACCTCCCAGGGGATGGACACCCTGTTCGGGCACGAGGTACGCGACCTCACTCAGAATTCCGACAAGACCTGGACGATCAAGATCGTCAACCGCCGCACCGGTGAAAAGCGCAGCCTGCGAAGCAGATTCGTCTTCGTCGGTGCGGGCGGTGGCGCCTTGCCGCTGCTGCAGAAAGCCGGCATCAAAGAGGTCAAGGGTTTCGGCGGGTTCCCGGTCAGCGGAATGTGGCTGCGCACCAACAAGCCCGAACTGACCAGCCGCCACCACGCGAAGGTCTACGGTATGGCCCCCACCGGTGCACCGCCGATGTCGGTGCCGCACTTGGACACTCGTGTCATCAACAGCAAGGATTGGCTGCTGTTCGGGCCGTTCGCCGGGTGGTCGCCGAAGTTCCTCAAGACCGGCAAGGTCACCGACCTGCCGCTGTCGGTCAAGCCCGACAATCTGCTGTCGATGGTCGGCGTCGGCCTGACCGAACTGTCCCTGCTGAAGTATCTCATCGGCGAACTGGTGCAGTCCTTCGGTGACCGGGTCGACACGCTGCGCCAGTTCGCCCCGAGCGCACAGGGCAACGACTGGGAGAGCGACGTCGCCGGCCAGCGCGTCCAGGTGATCCGGCGTGATTCCAAGAAGCTGGGCATTCTGGAGTTCGGCACGACGGTGCTCGCTGCCGCCGACGGTTCGATCGCCGGATTGCTCGGGGCCTCCCCGGGTGCATCCACTGCGGTTCCCGCCATGATCGACGTGATGAAGCGGTGCTTCCCCGACGATTACGCCGGCTGGGAGCCCAGACTCAAGGAGATGGTGCCCTCGCTCGGCTCGAAGCTCTCCGACGAGCCGGGGCTGTTCGCCGAGGTGTGGGATCACGGCACACAGATCCTCGGGCTGCAGAGCCGCACCACCGGGGTCGTGTGACGGTCGAACTACGCCGGGCCTGGGCGCACGATCTCGACGCGCCGACGCTCTACGCTCTGCTGAGACTTCGCGTCGAGGTGTTCGTGGTCGAACAAAACTGTCCTTACTTCGAACTCGACGGCCGTGACCTGGAATCGCACACCCGGCACTTCTGGCTGGAAAGCCCTTCCGGGGCAGTGATTTCCACTCTGCGGCTGCTGGAGGACCATCCCGACGGTGCGACGGTGTTCCGCATCGGCCGGGTCTGCACCGAAGTCTCTGAGCGGGGCCGCGGTAACACCAACCGGCTGATGGCCGCTGCGCTCGCCGAGGTCGGCGACCACCCCTGCCGGCTCAGCGCGCAGAGCTACCTGGCCGCAATGTATGCCCGGCACGGATTCGTCACCGACGGCGCCGAATTCGACGAGGACGGCATCGCGCATGTCCCGATGGTGCGGAAAGGCCGTCGGTGATCACCTCCTATTCATCGGGCGCGTACCCGTTCAGCGCTATCGTCGGCCACGAGCGGCTTCGGTTGGCGCTGCTGCTGTGCGCCGTCCGGCCCGAGATCGGGGGCGTGCTGATCCGCGGGGAGAAGGGCACGGCCAAGTCGACGGCCGTCCGGGCGCTGGCATCCGTTCTGGCCCAGGCCGATCCGGACGCACATCTGGTGGAACTGCCGATCGGGGCCACCGAGGACCGGGTCGTGGGATCGCTGGACCTGCAGAAAGTGCTGCGCGACGGTGAGCATGCATTCTCCCCGGGTCTGCTGGCCCGCGCGCACGGCGGAGTGCTCTATGTCGATGAGGTCAATTTACTGCCGGACCATCTCGTCGACGTCCTGCTCGACGCCGCGGCGATGGGCCGGGTGCATATCGAACGCGACGGGATTTCGCATTCGCACGAGGCGCGCTTCGTGCTGATCGGCACGATGAATCCCGAAGAGGGAGAACTGCGTCCGCAACTGCTGGACAGGTTCGGCCTGGCCGTCGACGTTGCCGCCTCTCGCGATGTACCGGTGCGCAGTGCGGTGATCCGGGCCCGGTTGGCCTACGAGGCCGATCCCGCCGGGTTCGCCGAGCGCTACCGCGCCCAAGACACCGAACTGGCCGCGCGGATCGCCGCGGCACGCGCGGTGGTTCCCGAGGTGGAACTGCCCGATCGCGAACTGCACCGGATTGCCGCGCTGTGTGCGGCCTTCGACGTCGACGGCATGCGCGCCGATCTGGTGGTGGCCCGGACGGCGATCGCGCACGCAGCCTGGCGGGGCGCGGAATCCGTTGCCGAGGAGGACATTCGGGCTGCCGCGGAACTGGCTCTGCCGCACCGCCGGCGCCGAGACCCGTTCGACGATCCGGGCATCGATCCCGGCCAGCTCGACGAGGCGCTGTCCAATGCCGCGGCCCAGGCCGACGCCGGCGCCGGGCCGGACGACGATACCGATCCGCCGGGTGGTGGAGAGTCCGCCGACAACCCTGCAGAACCTCCAGCGGGGCAGGGGAAGTCGCCGCCGGCGCCTCGACCCGCCGCTGCGCCGTCGGCCACCTTTCGCACCCGCGCCCTGACGGTCCCCGGGGTCGGCACCGGAGCGTCGGGGCGTCGTTCGGCGGCCTACACCTCCACCGGGGTGGCGGTACGTGCCGCCCACCGTGCCGATGAGGGCCACGGCGTGCATGTGTTCGCGACCATGCTCGCGGCGGCCGAACGCCGCGACCGTCCGGGTCCGTTGCGCCCGCTGGCCGACGACGTGCGACGCGCGGTGCGGGTCGGCCGGGAGGGCAACCTGGTGATCTTCGTCGTCGACGCCTCCGGGTCGATGGCTGCCCGGGATCGCATGTCCGCGGTCTCCGGCGCGGCGCTGTCACTGTTGCTCGACGCCTACCAGCGTCGAGACAAGGTCGCGGTCATCACGTTTCGCGTCGACGGAGCCCGGCTGGTCCTGCCGCCGACCACGTCGGCGCATATCGCGGCCCGCCGGCTCACCCGCTTCGACACCGGCGGTAGAACCCCGCTGGCCGAGGGCCTGCTCGCCGCGCGGGATGTGGTGGTCCGCGAGCGGGCCCGCGATCGCTCCCGTCGCCCGCTGGTGGTTGTGCTCACCGACGGCCGTGCCACCGCCGGACCGGATCCTCTGCGGCGCAGCCATATTGCCGCGGCCCGGCTGCGCGCCGAGGGTGCGGCCGCGGTGGTGGTGGATTGCGAGACGTCCTACGTCCGGCTGGGATTGGCCGCCGAACTCGCCGGCCACCTGCACGCACCGATGCTGCGTTTGGAACAGCTTCGTGCCGACGCCCTGGCGCAGGCCGTGCGCCAGGCGGCCTGAGGCGGGCTGCGATGCCGCAGGGGCGCACCACCGTCGTTCCCGACGACGGACTGACCACCCGTGCTCGCCGGACCACCCCGGTGCTTGCCGTTCATACCGGCGCGGGCAAGGGCAAATCCACCGCGGCGTTCGGAATGGCGTTGCGCGCGTGGAATGCCGGGCTGAGTGTGGCGGTCTTCCAGTTCGTCAAGAGCGCGAAGTGGAAAGTGGGGGAGGAGAACGCGTTCGCCGCCCTCGGCGCCCTGCACGACGAGCACGGTACCGGGGGAGCGGTGGAGTGGCACAAGATGGGCGCCGGATGGTCGTGGTCGCGCAAAGAGGGCAGCTCCGACGACCACGCCGCCGTCGCTGCGGAGGGCTGGGCTGAGATCGCCCGGCGCCTCGATGAACAGCGGCACGACTTTTACGTGCTCGACGAGTTCACCTACCCACTCAAATGGGGCTGGATCGCCGTAGCGGACGTGGTTGAGGTGCTGCGCTGCCGGCCCGGGCGCCAGCATGTGGTGATCACCGGCCGGGACGCCCCGCAACTCCTGCTCGAGGCCGCCGACCTGGTCACCGAGATGACCAAGATCAAGCACCCGATGGACGCCGGACGCAAGGGTCAGCGGGGCATCGAATGGTAACCGTATGGTAACCGCATGGTGAGCAGCGTCCCCGCCGTCGTGATCGCCGCACCGGCGTCGGGTACTGGAAAAACAACGCTCACAACAGGTCTCATCGGTGCGCTCCGGCAGACCGGTGATCGGGTGGCGCCGTTCAAGGTCGGTCCGGATTTCATCGACCCCGGCTACCACGCTCTGGCGGCGGGCCGGCCGGGACGAAACCTCGACCCGGTGCTCGTCGGCGCGGATCTCATCGGCCCGCTGTACCGGCACGGATCGCGGGATGCCGACATCGCCGTCGTCGAGGGTGTTATGGGTCTGTTCGACGGCCGGATCGAGCAGCCGTTTCGCATGCCGGCGACCGGGTCGACCGCAGAAGTGGCGGCGCTGTTGGGCGCCCCGGTGGTGATGGTGGTCGACGGTCGTGGCCAGAGTCAGTCGATCGCCGCTGTGCTGCATGGCTTTTCGACACTCGAACGCAGTGTGCGAGTCGCCGGGGTGATTCTGAACCGGGTCGCATCGGCGCGCCACGAGCAGGTGCTGCGCCAAGCGTGCGAGTCCGTCGGGGTACCGGTGCTGGGCTCGTTGCCGCGGATCGACGACATCGCCGTCCCCTCAAGGCATCTCGGTCTGGTGACCGCGACCGAACACGGCGACTCGGCGCAGGCGGCGGTGGCCGCCATGACCGATCTCATCGCCCTGCACGTCGACCTCGCCGCGGTGCGTGCACTTGCCCGCTCGAACGTGACAGCCCCGGCGTGGTCGCCGGAGACTGCGGTTGGTGAGCCGGTGCCCGGGGCCCCCGTGGTCGCCATCGCGGCCGGACGGGCGTTCACCTTCGCCTACGCCGAGCACCGTGAACTCCTCGTGGCTGCCGGTGGCCAGGTGGTGGACTTCGACCCGACCAGCGACTCCCTGCCCGAAGAGTCGGCGGCGCTGGTGCTGCCCGGCGGCTTCCCCGAGCAGTATCCGGAAGAACTCGCCGCCAACGAGGTGCTGCGCGCCGAGATCCGGGCGCTCGCCGAAAAAGCCCCCGTGCATGCCGAATGCGGTGGTCTGACCTACCTGATGTCCGACCTCGAGGGCCACCCGATGTGCGGGGTGCTGGCCGGATCCGCGCGCTTCACCCCGCGACTGACGCTCGGCTACCGGGACGCGGTGGCGCCGACCGACTCGGCACTGTTCAGCACCGGCGAACGGGTCTCCGGCCACGAATTCCACCGCACCGCAGTCGAATTCACCCAACCGGTCCAACCCGCATGGCTCATGCGCGGCAGCAGCGGCGAGCGATTGTCCGACGGGGCGGTGTGTGCCGGTGTACACGCCTCCTATCTGCACACCCACCCGGCCGGACAGCCGATGGCGGTCCGGCGCTTCGTCGTACGCGCCGCCGCTAGCTAGGCTCGCCCGGTGACCGAGAACGCTTATCTCGTCGGCCTGCGCCTGGCCGGCAAGAAGGTCGTCGTGGTCGGCGGGGGCACCGTCGCCCAGCGCCGGGTTCCGGTCCTCATGGCCCACGACGCCGACGTGCACGTGGTCACCCGCGCAGCGACCCCGGCGGTCGAGGCGTTGGCCGACCAGCAGCCCGGCATAACACTTACCCTGCGCGACTACCGCGACGGCGATCTGGCCGATGCCTGGTACGCGATCGCCGCCACCGACGATCCTGCCGTCAACGCGGCGGTGGTGGCCGAAGCCGAGCGGCGGCGGATCTTCTGCGTGCGCGCCGACGCCGGCCGCGACGGGACGGCCGTGACGCCGGCGTCCTTCGACTTCGAGGGCCTGCTGGTGGGTGTGCTGGCCAGCGGCGAGCATCGCCGCTCGGCGGCGGTGCGCACAGCCATCAGGGAGGCGTTCCAACAGGGCCGGATCGCCCCGGAGATCATGGCGAGCTCCGCCTCTGACGTCGTTCCCGGCGGAGTGGCTCTGGTCGGCGGCGGCCCTGGTGACCCGGAACTCATCACGGTCCGCGGCCGCCGTCTGCTGGCTCACGCCGACGTGGTGGTGGCAGATCGGCTCGCCCCGCCCGAACTGCTCGCCGAACTGCCTCCGAACGTCGAGATCATCGATGCCGCCAAGATCCCGTACGGGCGGGCGATGGCGCAGGAGGCCATCAACGAGGTTCTGATCGCAAAGGCACGGGCCGGCAAATTCGTCGTGCGGCTCAAAGGGGGCGATCCGTTCGTGTTCGCCCGCGGATATGAGGAAGTCCTCGCCTGTGCCGAGGCTGGGATCCCGGTCACAGTCGTCCCCGGTGTCACCAGTGCGATTGCGGTGCCGGCACTGGCTGGCGTCCCGGTGACCCACCGGGCGGTGAACCACGAATTCGTCGTGGTCAGCGGGCATTTGGCGCCGGATAACCCGGAGTCGCTGGTGAACTGGGACGCCCTGGCGAAGCTCTCGGGGACATTGGTGCTCCTGATGGCCGTCGAGCGCATCGAACTGTTCGCCGAGGCCCTGCTGAACGGGGGGCGGCCCGCCCAGACGCCGGCTCTGGTCGTGCAGCACGGCACCACGTCGGCCGAGCGCGTTGTCCGTGCCACCCTTGCTGACCTGCCCGAACGCATTCGAGCGGAAGCAATCCGGCCCCCGGCGATCATCGTCATCGGGTCCGTGGCCGGATTTGAGACGCTATCGAGACTTTAAAGTCTTCTTAATTTCGGGGTAGGGTTACCCGCTATGACGGCTCTCGATGATGCTGAGCGCACCAGCCCCTTTAAGCGGGTGGATCGCGGCGCGGTGCATCACAACGACGGCTCGCATCGGCTTCCGGCACCGCTGCCCTCCGCAGAGGTGGTCCGGAGCGAGGCGGCGCCCGGCAGCTTGTTCTCCTCCTGGCGGTTCGTCGCCGCGGTGGTCGCCATCGGCGGCATGCAGCTGCTCGCCACGATGGACAGCACGGTCGCGATCGTTGCGTTGCCCAAGATTCAGGACGAACTGGGCTTGTCCGACGCCGGGCGCAGCTGGGTGATCACGGCCTACGTGCTGACCTTCGGCGGCTTGATGCTGCTCGGTGGCCGGCTGGGGGACACCATCGGCCGCAAGCGCACCTTCATCGTCGGCGTCACGCTGTTCACCATCGCTTCGGTGTTGTGCGGAATCGCCTGGGATCAGACGACATTGGTGGTCGCCCGATTGCTGCAAGGCGTCGGTTCGGCGATCGCTTCGCCGACCGGGCTTGCCCTGGTGGCCACCACCTTCCCGAGGGGCCCGGCGCGTAACGCCGCCACCGCGGTGTTCGCAGCGATGACCGGTGTCGGCTCCGTGATGGGCCTGGTGGTCGGCGGTGCGCTGACCGAGGTGTCGTGGCGGCTGGCGTTCCTGGTGAACGTGCCGATCGGCCTGCTCATGATCTACCTGGCCCGCACCAACCTGCAGGAGACCCACCGCGAGCGGATGAAGCTCGATGCCGCCGGCGCCCTGCTGGCGACCGTCGCGTGTACCGCGGCGGTGTTCGGCTTCACCCAGGGACCGGAACGGGGCTGGCTCGCCCCGACCACCCTGGCCGCCGGATTGGCCGCGGTCCTGGCCGGTGTCGCCTTCGTCGCCGTCGAGCGCACCGCCATCAACCCGGTGGTGCCATTCCGGCTGTTCCGCGACCGCAACCGGCTGGCCACCTTCGCGGCGATCTTCCTGGCGGGCGGGGTGATGTTCACCCTGACCGTGCTGATCGGCCTGTACGTGCAGGACATCATGGGCTACAGCGCTCTGCACGCCGGGATCGGCTTCATCCCGTTCGTCATCGCGCTGGGCGTCGGCCTGGCCGCATCGTCGCAGCTGGTGAACTATTTCTCGCCGCGCATCCTGGTCATCGCCGGCGGTGTGCTGGTGCTCGCAGCCATGCTGTACGGCTCCACGCTGGACGCCGGCATCCCGTACTTCCCCAACCTGGTGATCCCGATCACCGTCGGCGGCTTCGGAATCGGGATGATCGTCGTGCCGCTGACGGTGTCGGCGATCGCGGGGGTGGACTTCGACCAGATCGACCCGGTGTCGGCGATCGCCTTGATGCTGCAG